>JAAUYH010034306.1_pt1 | contig 12045 bp, 7 predicted proteins | sample 7278061 | NCBI WGS metagenome assembly JAAUYH01 (sample SAMN14350203, study PRJNA611818) | marine sediment metagenome | isolation source: surface marine sediment (0.6m) | place: French Polynesia: Moorea | collected 2018-08
AAGCACGTGAATAAAATGACCTATTCGAGTGATGCAGACCACAATTTGACTTTTTACCTCCAGAAGTATATCTATTTGTTGAAGTACTGTACACATAATAAACCAAGAATGTCGGCTAAAGATGCAGCTTTCGAACTTAACGAGGCGAATATTAAATTGTCATATCATTTTGCGCAAACCAAAATGCGAACACTAAAACGAGCTGATTTTTGTTCTGAATATGCAGCGATTTTGGGACTAAGATGGAAAATAAAGATGTACTAGTATTATGTCATCTACACCAACATCTTCAAGCTAAAAGCTTAGGTAGAGAGGCCGATCTGACAGAATCTGAGCAAGCCGTGATTTTGGCTTTAAACGAGGAGAATTTTAGCACCAGATCTATAGCGAAGAAGGTGAAAAGGTCTCTTTACTTCTGTATATACAGTCCTACTGTGACAATCAGTGAAGAAGGTCTGCCTCAAAAAAAGTGCGTCGCGAAAGATATGTACGCTGTTAATTCTTCTGCTTGTATAACATTCTAGAACTGGCTGTTACACATCCCAAGAGCTCCGGAACTTGTACTTGTCGAACATCACGATAGGGTGCGTACAACAGATGCTTGTCGAAATGCCAGACTTGAGTTGGGCAATAGTATCAAGAGCTCCGTAGCTCTCAGAGAAGCACAAAGAGGCGCGCTTGTCTTCGGCTCGCAAGCATGTGGCCGCCGAGGCCTCTTATTAGAATCAAATAGTGTTCAGGGATGAAAGGCGCTGGACACTGGACGATTTTGACAGCCTCACCTACTATTACAAAGATGATCGCCGCTTTGCTCCCTGGTTCTCTCAAAGGCAGAGAGGAGGTGGCTCAATCATGGTATGGGCAGGCTTTTGTGCCTCAGGCAAACTCGATATTGAGTTTATCGAAGGAACGCTGAACGCGAAAGCGTACATAGACGTCTGAGAAAGGCGCCTTGTTCCCTTCTTGCCTTATTTTTGGCTGCGCAACGTGTTTTTTGACAAGGAAACCCATCAGCCCACTCTCCTGTGGCGAGAAAGAAGAGGTTCAAAGAGAAAAAGATCACCTTTTTGCCCTGGCCTGCGAATTGTTCCGACATAAACCCCATAGAGAATCTATGGGTTATACTTACTCGTTCAGTTTACGCAGAAGGAAGGCAATTTGAGACTGTATCTGACATTAAGAAGGCGACAATCTACGCACTAGACGATTTAAACGTTGTGACTCGCACAAACTTGGCCAAAAGCAAGCCAGGCCGTCTAATTGAACTTCTTGAGAAGCGTAGTGCTGAAACTTACTATGCGTTGAGGATCATTCACTTCGTCATATAGAAGTTTGCAATGTAGTTCGGCCGAAATTAGTATAGATTTTACATTTACTTCATTGATTCACACTATGTAGTGGGATCATGCAATTGTTCACGTGAGAAGTTTACTTGATACCCAACTTAGAATACGTATACATAAGAGTCATACACAACGTTATCTGTTCGTTTGTACAGCTATTTCGACAAGTTTACAGGAAATTATTTCCGAGTACCCGGAAGAATTTAATGGTACTGTAGAGTTCCTGAATATGAGTGACTGTGAAGTAGACTATCTCAGCAATTTTTTATTTCAAAAACTTTGGACACTAATTATCGGACTTATTGTACCACAGCTACTTTTCATCTGAGTGTATTGTACGGACATGGTTTTAAATGGTTAGAACTGCAGTTTCGAGTAATACGAATGTGATATTGTTTCGTTTACGAAGAAGTTCGCAGTTTGCCGCTCTACGTAAGTCGGTCGGGGACAGCTGGTCGGAAATCTAAAGCACAGGCTACAAATCTGCACCGACTTTCTGGCTAACTGTCAATTCGGAAAATTACCGTCCATGTTCGTCGAAATTGCTGCATTGTCGTTGGAGCTTGGCTGCAGCTGTCCTCCGCACTGTGACTTCATTATTGCATCCATCTCGATCCTTCCGAACTTGATCGAATTACAACTATTTCTTTCGGCCTAGGTTACAGCACAGCAATTTTCTCCCATTGTGCGACAGAACTGAACCTGAAAAATGGGATTTCAAACCCATGAATGCCTCGATTGGGCCCCTGAGCAACTAGGAACAACCTGCCACTTCGTAAACAATTAATGCAGGCATGGTAATCGCGACTCTGAAGCTACAGTAAATACGAAAGCACCGTGTTCAGCCCTGCCCCGCACAGTACTGTACGTGGCAAGCTCAACTTGCGAAACCCTGTTTCATAGTTTACGTTAGCTGAACTCATCACAAACAGGGCCAATAGGGGTGTGCGGAGTGTATCGGAAGGATCTGGAACGCATCAGTATCTGTAGTGCTCAGCGTTCACAGCTGCATTGCCGCGGGGTCGGAGGTGAGGTGGCGCCGAACCCCACTACAGACCTAGCGAGCAATGCGCTAATTGGAGGGGCCCCACGGTGATTTGTTGTCACAACGGTCGAATGTGGAAGCATCGATTTACAATTCGACCAGCACCGCAGCGATTATGGCCTCTCACGCCAATGGAATATGGGATTGTGTTCTGGTAACACTCCAAACCTCTCTAGCAGCTTGTATGTTTGAATGAGAATCCGTCTCGTAGGGCACGAGAAGCGATATGCCACGAAATGCCTTCGCAACTGCGAACATGGCCAACGAAACGGCTGCAAGGGTCGTCTAATTCGGAGGTCGCCCCATTATATTACACCAACCAAACCCTGCGGATCAATGGCTATCTCAGCTCCCACTTGTCTGTGGTGTGAGTGAGTGTGTGAGCACGCGCTCGTGCGTTCATCTCGCGCACCGACCCTTACGGTACGCAGATCGACCGGCGGGACTGTGGCTCTCGCCATCGCCACACACATCATGTTCTTTTCCGTGGTGCACGCCGCCATTGCGATTGTCTTCGCAGCGGAACTGCTGCTCAGTCATCCATGCCTCCCGAAGCGATTTTCACATCGCCCGAGTGTCGCATCTCTTTTATCGCTTGGCATCCCAGCACTCGTACTCATTGCATTAGCCGCCTTCAATGACGTGCTTCTCCTAGGGCTCGCTCCATTTTTTGCATTTGTGTTCGGGTTTCTTGCGTGTGCGCGCCGTGCACGCCCCGCGCTCCCGCTTCTCGCACTTGCCGTGGGTTCAGCGCTCATCACTGTGTTGAACTCAGGAATTATACCGGTCAGTCTACTTGCTTACATACTTCTGATTGATGTCGTAGTTACTGTCGCTTGTATTCGATGTATGTTGCGGGATGCCTTTGGCGTCATACACCCACGAGAAGTGGATGATCCGTCAAGCACACTACTCGCTGCGCCCAACCACTATGGTGCCGTAGATATCCAATCCGCCGTGCACTCTTCGGCCGCGGAGTCTGGCACCTTGCACGCATCCGTTGCCACCCCGGTGCACTCTCCGCTCGAAGCGCTTTCCAGAAAATGGGTTTCGTTCATGGTGTTCCTCAGGTCTCGCCTGCCCGCCCCCGTGTACGCGGCGTTGTGCGCGTCGATTGACGTGTGGGGGTCCGGTGCCGACGACATCACCGAACGCGTCGACAATTCCACCAGGACGGTTCCGCCGAATGTGCGAACTGCTTCGCTCCTCGGGATACTGGGTTTCCACTGGATGAACCCATTGGTGGTTCTTGGCCGTACAACTAACCTCAATGTGAGTGACATGCCTGTACTTGCACCCCACCTGCGCAGTCTTGCGACGGGGCCGCAGAAGTTCAATGTGCTATGGCGTGAGGAGGCGAGGCGAGGCGGCGACTACCGCTTATGGCGAGCCCTAGCACGTGCGTTCGGTGGGAAGCTGCTTCTTGGGGGTGTGCTCAAGTTCTTCAATGATATCTGTGTGTTTCTGAACCCGCTCATCCTGCAACGGGTCATCCGTCACCTGCAGTACGCCTCGACCCATCCCGACGACCCCAATGTTGTTCGGAAAGGCGTGCTGCTGAGTATATCGCTCATGGTGGTGTTCACGAGCCAGTCGTTGTTCTTCCAGCATTATTTCGGGAACAACATCGCGGTTCAGGCGCAAGTGCAAGGTAGTCTAGTTACGGCGGTATACACGAAGAGTTTGCGCTTGTCTGCGGAAGCTCGCTCGCAGTTTGCCAGCGGGTTCATCCACAACCTGATGGCCACCGACTCGAGGACGCTCGCCGACCTAACGCTGTACGTGCACACCATGTGGAGTGGTGTAGAGCAGATTATCATCTCGCTCGTGCTTCTGGTGGGGATGCTCGGTCTTCTCCCCACGTTTGCCGGCATTGGGGTGATCCTTTTGTCGATACCGGCACAGAAGGAGCTGATCGGTATCACGCGGCGCGTTCGCGAACAGGCTAGTGCATGGACTGATGATCGTGTCAAGATTGTGTCGGAGGCATTGTCGGACATGCGTATCGTGAAACTGATGGCGTGGGAGTCGTCGTTTATCAAGCGCATTACCGATGCTCGTATCGGTGAACTGAAGCTGGTGCGGCTCGCGCTCAACGTTCAAGCTGCAACGTACGGCCTACTGATATCTGTCCCTGTTGGATTGTCAATGGTTACATTCGGGACATTTGCCTTGATTGGTGGTGTACTTGATGCTGCGGTGGTTTTCCCAGCCATAGCATTGTTCTCTGTGCTTCGTGCGCCCATGATCATTCTGCCGGCCACGATTATCTCCATCGCGAGAAGTGCGGCTGCCGTGAATCGTATTCAACGCTTTTTCGATGCCGAAGAACTTCAATACCTCGAGGATTCGGAAGACCATGCCGTGGATAAGGAACTGTTCACTAGGTCTGCTGCAGATATTGTCGCAATCGATGCGGCGTTTGCCTGGGACCGAAACTTCGCCATGTCAGTGAATCCCACCTTGAGCAAGGTCTCATGTGCAATCCCGAGCGGTTCCCTCACATGTATAGTGGGTCCCACTGCTGCCGGAAAATCTACATTTCTTGGTGCTATCATTGGCGAGGTTGAACTTGTCAGTGGTCGCATTGGTATGCGGCCGGGTGTGCGCTCTGCGCTTTGTAGTCAGACGCCATTCATCCGAAACGCGACTGTACGTGACAACGTTTTGTTCGGACTTCCGCTGGATATGGAACGCTACAGAAGGACGCTTCGTGTGTGCAATTTGCTCCCTGACTTGTTAACTCTGCCAGCTGGCGATCTCACTGAAATCGGAGACCGTGGTACCAACTTGAGCGGAGGTCAGAAAGCTCGTCTGAGTCTAGCTCGTGCGGTCTATAGCCAACACGAAGTTGTGCTCATGGATTCGCCACTCGCTGCAGTGGACGCCCATGTTGCACACTCGATTTTCAACAATTGCATCGTGAACGAAATGAAAGGGAGGACAAGATTGATGACCACCAATTCAATGAACTTTGCCTCATCGCCTGATGTGGACTATGTGGTCGTGTTGAAGGATGGAGAAATGGTGGAATTTGGCCGCAGGAACGACTTAATGGCCGATCCGTTTTCACATTTCTCGAAAATGGTGGCGTCGGAATACGTTGAGGATGCACCATCGAAAGATGATTCCGAAGACACTGCCCAGAGTGAAACGAAACGTAAAAGTGAAAGTCAAACAAGTGATTCTTCTACCGTCAGCCCGTCGGAGAAGTCGCATACCCATGATGAGAGCGGTATCAAAAATGCTGCCGAGTTAGCAGACAAGCTGAAAATCGAACATTTGTCTGAAATCGACCGAAATCGACGAGGCGAATTGTTCCGCAGAGAAGGAAAAGAAGTTGGCAAAGTGAAACCACGCCACTACATCGAGTACATGAACGCCGCTGGTGGGATTAAGTGGGCCGTCTTCATCGTGTTCCTGGCCGTGGCAGGACAAACATTATCTATGATGGTGAATGTCTGGCTCAGTTTCTGGAGCGAACGCTCACGTGTGCAACCCGCCGAAGTAGTGATGTCTGAACAAACGAGGAACCTAGTTATCTACATTTCGTTCTGTGCTGGAACGATTGCAATTACTGCGGGGCAAATGTTCGTGTTCGCCTCGGCGTCTGTTCGCGCGAGTGTATGGCTTCATGAAAAGCTGGTGACTTCTGTGTTCGGTGCGCCCATGAGTTTCTTCGACACGACGCCGACGGGTCGCATTGTGAACCGATTCAATGCGAGCATTGACCGTATTGACAACTCGATTATCTTTTCAATTCGTTCCGTTCTTGGTCTCACACTCACTCTCGCCTCCACGGTACTGCTTATCATGATAACACTTCCAAGTTTTGTTTTCATCTTCGTCCCTGCGGCGTTCATTTTCTTCATCATTCGCGAATCCTTCCGAAGAACTGTCATCGACCTTCGTCGACTAGAATCGGTTTCGCGTTCACCACTCTATTCTCACTTTGGTGAGACACTCGATGGTGTCATGACCATCCGTGCGTATGGGGCAAGTGATAGAATGATGTCTGAAAATCGCGACCTCACCGATCGATATATAACCACCAACTTCACATCCAACTCTTGCAATCGGTGGCTCACTCTTCGCCTCGAGTTTGTTACTTCTATACTGGTTTTCGGCGTGTCCACTATTGCTGTCTTATCGTATCGTACAGTTTCTCCCGAGCTAAGTGGACTGGCGCTGTCGTACGCCATGGAAGTGGTCTCCTCGCTTGGTTGGTACGTCCGTCAACTGACTGAAACAGAAAGCTACTTCTCTTCCATCGAACAAGTGAGTGAGTACACCACTATCCCGCCGTTTGCACAAGAGGAGAAGAAATCGACTGAAGTCGCTGTCGCACCCGGTGCTCAAGATGTCGAAACTCTCAGGCGTAATCAGTCATGGGGTCTTGTGTCAGAGAGGCTAGTGCATCAAATCCTTGTCGACCAGAGCAGCCGTCCTGTGCAGCGTTGGCCCCGACGAGGACACATCAAGTTAACCAACGTCACGATGCGCTACCGCCCTGGTCTGGAGCCAGCACTGAGGAACTTGTCTTTAGAAATTATGCCGGGCTGGCATGTTGGCATTGTGGGACGAACTGGTGCCGGAAAGTCTAGTTTGGCAGGCACGCTGTTTAGACTACAAGAGATCGAGAACGGGACTATTCACATCGATGGACAGGATATCGCAGAGCTTCGTTTACGCGACTTACGTCGCTCGTTGTCTGTGATTGCCCAGGAGCCGGTATTGTTCTCTGGCACGATTCGCAGCAACCTGGACATGACTGGGTCGCACGATGAAGAGGAGGTGCAGCGAGCATTTGATAAGTGCGGGCTCAAAGAGACGAAATCGAATGTGCTAACATTGGAATCGGAGGTAAGCGAAGGAGGTGCTAATTTCAGTGCCGGCCAAAGACAGTTGTTATGCCTTGGGCGTGCACTCCTCCGTGACAGCATGGTTCTTGTCTTAGATGAAGCGACTGCGTCGTTGGATGATTTCACCGACCGCAAGCTAGGTGAAACTATACATCGGGAAATGGGACATTGCACTATCATCACTATAGCTCACAGACTCCACACTGTGATGCGAAGCACACGGGTTTGTGTCCTGGACAAAGGAAGGGTGGTCGAATTTGACGAGCCGCGTGCGTTACTGGAACGTGTTCCGAAGAGCACATTCGCTCGGATGGTTGAGGAAACAGGACCGAACACGTCGAAGTATCTCCGATCCCTCGCGTACATGCCACGAGTTCCGTCAAATCTGTATTCGGGAGCTCAGCAGGCGCAGTCGAACGGTGATGTGCACCTTCGCGATGATGTGTTGGGTGCGTTCCGCACGCTGCGAAGTGCGGTAGCGAATTTGGACTCGAACGAATGGGCTTGCGAGCTACAGCGAAGCAACATGACGCAGAAGACATGGCGACGCACATTGCAGGACATGGTTGGTGCGCTGTCTTCGATTGCGACCGACAAGCTCAGCGTGCCAAGCTCGGACAATTTATCCATAACCTCCATTTCAAACTTGGCTGAGATGAGCGTGAACCCTGAGGATGAGCGCAATGCCAACGTTCCAGTGGGCTCCCCGCGCAACACGTAGGAAATGTTGAAGTCGCAGTACTGAGAACCGTAAAATGTAAAAATTGTGTTGACTCGTTTCATTTGTAGTCTTCGTAGAACTTAGAGCATGTTTATCGGTAGGACTTTGTCTATTGTTGTAAAGCCATCTTTTAGCCCTGACACGGTGTGATGCCGACTCTTCTCCTAGGGCACCTCGCACATAAATTGTTTCCGGTCGTTTTGCGTTGTCACTCGCTATACACGATTCACAGTCTACTATGTTGCGACAACCAACATTCGACTTTACTGAATCAACGACAATCATTGGAAATCATGCTGAAATCCACAAAACCATGCACTACAACACAATTACCGAGTCACCTCACAGTCAACCAGCGACAACCAGATTTCCATTCATCGTCACTTGTTTCCGGAGAGCCAGCTCCTCGATAGCTAATTTCTAGGCAACGCATTCTCTTCATCCGATACTTCGATTGCTGTTCTGAGCTCTTTCAGCATGTCGTGTGGAAGATAGTGAGGCAGCTCGTGTTCGCGGTCGGTAGAACATTCTGAAAGTTGCATTAGAACTAGACTGACGCGATTACTGTCCATCATTGGTGTTGTGGTGGGGGGTAGAGTGATAATTATTCATCTGCTTTACTTGTTTAGGGAGTTGTGAATTAACAGATTGTATTTCGCATTACGAGCGTGGTATTCGATAACCTTCAGCAAGTCAGAGTAAAAGGGGCTATTTGAAGATTGGCACAGTCCTTGCGAAAAAGACGATGTAAATACGTATTCTGCACATCTATTCCTAGACGACGGGATATTGCGTAATAATGATGTCAACGAGCAAGTACCAAGTGCGTCAATATATAAATCGGCGCTTACGTATTGTGCCTAGATATTACGATTAAATAGATGAACAAAGCAATTGGTCTATTGAGTCTTACAAACCACTGGGAAGAATTCATCGAAACAGTTGTAAGGACCAGCTCACGATGAATTCGATGCACCTCAAGGTAATCTAAAGAAACTCTTTCTCTACGATAAAGATTCATATGCACATCATCTCGTGTAGCAAATTCAAGCAGAGTAGAGAGGCCTTGCGTACATTATTCCGAGCCTTACAGAATTCTTTACTGATTGCAGTTCAATCCAATTTTCGTTGATTTCTTTCCAGAACATAAGAGAACGCCTGATTCTAAGCCATCCCTCCGACGCAAGCATTCGAATGGGCAGTATTCATACGTGACAATGATATTTTGGTTCGATTCAAGCGCGCATACCTCGTTCCAGAAAACTACATCACATCTTGTACTTGAGACCAGTTCCTCATGCCTCTTAACATGGAAAGGATACGAATAAATGTGTTCTTCTCCGCTTGGTCTTCTGGTAACTGTACTGTACTCCTTCCAGATCGATACCATACATTTCAGTAGGCTTCCAAGCTTTCAGTGGCGCATACACCCGCTACCTCTGCATCGGGAACCGTATTTCGATAGACATACTGCCCTTCTGAGTGCCGGCGTCTCCTCCATCGACAGTTGTCATAGCTGGGGGAGTTTTCTCCACTTCTTCATCAACCGCCACAAGCAGGTATTCGATGAGAACAGAGAAGAGGTCTTCGGCGTGCGTAGCGAAATAAACTTCCAGATCATGGACGGTCATGTCCTTCAACGAGCACAAACCTTCGTCCGCTTCTGGCCACATCAACTGCAGCACGGATCGATAGATGTTGCCACGCATCGTTTCGTTAGTCTTTGACAAAATCCGTTTCTTGAGGATGGGGGATGAGCTCACTAAACTCCTCGTATGTCGTGGTTCGCTCTCCGCAACTGGCTCCCGTCATCGTGGTCGTGAAGTAAAGCCGCACCTCCAATTTGTACGACACTCGACCAAGGGTGTTTTCGTCAGCGATTTCACTGGCTGCGTTTGCAGGGAATAGTAGATTTCGTGAATGAAGCGACTACAAACTCCAATCATTCCTTTTTGCAGTTGAAAAGAATTGTCTTCGATTAACCGTAAATGTAAACATTATAAAAGCCTGAGTTTTAATGATTTGATCCGAACGAAGGAAACTTTTTAGCTCTAATTCGAGGTTAATTTATGACTTGTTGTCACTACGGCCACGTGTGGGAGCACCGATACACAATTAGACCAACAGTGTTGGCATGGCACCAGTAACCGGTTCCTGCACCTGAAGTTACAGTAGTCAAAAGTAGGGAACCAATTGGTTATCACTCCGTTTCGCATCACTACAGTACTGTACCGTACTTGGGGCTGTCGTCACAAGTCCGAAGCCCCCAAAATACTACGGTGTGCACTTCACACATACAAGTAAAATGCAGTGTATTACGAATAGGTAGACAACCTTGTTTTATTACGCTCGGATGCTCCGACGGAAAGCTCAACTCAACGGAAGGAATATCACTGTCTCAGTGACGTGGGATTGTAACATGTTGCATCGCAATCTGGATTGTGTGAACATGATAGGCGCATGTTTTGAGCAACGGAGGACCTGGTAAATGTTGCGATTAAGAAGCGATATCGTCTTGTGTCTACATTCCCCACGCTCAGATAACGACACAAGTTACTAGTGTTAGAAACTGCTGTTTCCGACCCATCCCATGTATCGCACGTTCCCCAAGATGGTCCTGCATCGCGTTCGTTACACAACACACTGGCACTTTGAACTGCCAAGACGTCCGTAGATCCCCAGTCTCTCGCCGCTGTCCCAGCCACAGGCACAACGCCAACGAAGATTAGCACGAGTCAGTCGCCAACACTTACACAGGCACATGTTTTATAGACTACAACAACACAGTCAAATAGAATAACGACACCACAAACCCAACTGCGTTCGGGTTAAGTTTTTCTCACGCGACCCGACGACGTTCCTCCATTCCTCTTCGCGCCCTTCTTCCACGTTCCTTTCCTTGCCTTCTCCTCCAGCCGCTCAATCATATCGTTGAAGTCGCTCTCCCTCTCCGCCTTCCTGTTCCTCATCAGCTCGATGATGTCCGCCATGTCATCCTCCTCCTTGTTCTTCTTGCCCTTTCTGCCTTTCTTTCTCCTCAGCACAGCCTCGCCCTCTTCCTCTTCCTCCTCGCCTTCCGGCACTTCAACCGCCTCCTCGCCATCAATCGAATCTTCATCATCTTCCTCCTCTTCTTCTTCGTCCCCAACCGCCTCGCCCTCATCCTCCTCAACGCCCTGCTCCATCTGATAATCGCCCTCTTCTCTCGGGTCCACCTTCTTACTCCTCTTCAGCAACACCTTCCTCGCCTTCGCGTACGCCTTCTTCACTTCCACCTCCTCCACCTCCTCCACCAGCCCATCGAACACTTCCACAAACCGTTTCAAGTCGCTCACGTCCGAATAGGGGATGTACTCCAGCACCCTCGCCACGTTGCCCGCGCACTTGTCGAAGCACCCGGCCAAGTCCTCCACCTCCATGTCGCTGAAGCGGTACTTCTTGCAGTAGGCCTGGATGTCCTCCTTCGTGACCTTGGCCTCGAAGCGCATGGCCGACAGGTCGAAGCCGTCGTCGTCCAGGCCCGCCTGCCCGAACTCGTCGTACACCCGGCGCTTCTCCGCGTCGTACAGCGTCGCGTACGCCTCCTGTAGCCGCTGGAAGCGCTGCGTGTCGCCGCCGCGGTCGGGGTGGCACCGCAGCGCGGTCTTGCGGTACGCGCGCCGGATCTGCTGCGGCGTCGCGTCCGGCGCCACGCCCACCAGCTCGTACAGCTCCGTCTCCTTCACCATCGTGCCGCCGCGGGTGCGCGCCTGTGCCGCCTGGAGGTGTGTCGTGTTGTGCTGATATGGCGAGCACACCTCCGCCTCGGTTGACAGCGAGGGTATCGCCGCGATGGATAAATGGAGGGAGCTCTATTAATTGGTGTATTCCTCCACTAGTAACCGCGCGCCACTTGGCCAGTAACCTAAGCGGTGGACTGGTTTTAGGGCGGTTTTTTTCGGCCCGCCCCTGAGGAAGACATGCATTCAGCCATCGTTACCCGTTCTCATCCGCCCGGCGCCAACGCCAAATGCGTTGGCGCCTGTTCCCCCACAGATTTTGAAAACAATCTCGCTACCTTTTTAAGCTTATTTG
>JAAUYH010049553.1_pt1 | contig 12045 bp, 6 predicted proteins | sample 7278061 | NCBI WGS metagenome assembly JAAUYH01 (sample SAMN14350203, study PRJNA611818) | marine sediment metagenome | isolation source: surface marine sediment (0.6m) | place: French Polynesia: Moorea | collected 2018-08
CGCAATTGTGTACGACGTTCTTCCGCAGAAGTTCAGTCGACCCAGGCGCCATGGTAAACGTGAATAGCAGGATGGCGATCGTCACTATAAATTCGAACGAAACGTAGTGAGAATGCTGTTGCCTTTGCAACATCTTGTGAGGTTCTTGCGTTGTTCTCGAGTGTTCTTGATTCGGCAACGATAGGTCGCTGGACGCTGCACGGGAACAATGGGTACTTGAAGTACCGATCACGTTCAACCCTCGAGCACCAGGTGGAGTTTTCCCGTTCAACCCTCGACGAGGGTCGAATGGGAAAACTCCGGTTGGAGCTCGTAATCGCGAGGGAAATGTGCTACTGAATGTAGGGAAAGTGAGTGGAGCGGATACCTTCGAAGATAGACCTGCTCCCTGCGAAATTCGGTGGTTTGTTCTTGGCAGCCTGCGATTGAGAGGAAGACCATTCAAGGTCGCTGTAGTTCCCTTGAGTCCGTGGTCCAGTGGAGACATGTCACTCACGGCTTGTCGCTGCGATGGGGCACCGATGGAGGTAGGGGGTATTCGATGAGCTGCGGCCGCGGGGCGCATGGTGGAGCGTGGTAGTCGAACAGGAATCGAATCCGTGCTCGAAGTAAAAATGGAAGATGAGGTTGGGGATCCCGGGTCTGTCATCGTGGTTGAGGAGTTTGAGGACGAACGAAGATTATCGCTGTTCATTGGAGGTAAGTGGGGTTGGAGGAATGGGTGCGATTGCTCAGGTTTTGGATCTGAGACGCCGATGATTGAACTATTATCTACTTTATATACGATCACGATGAGTCAACATTACTCAATTCGTTCCGGCATACGATGATTAAGCGTTTGTCTCTCGTTCGTTCTTCTCGGAATCGTAAGACTAGTTCCGCCCACGACACACGGGTTGAGAACCTGTGTCGTTGTAAAGTTGTGAGGGTGAATGACAGGCATATTACTGTGATTACCTAAAGCAACTCACACTCAACTCACACTATTCATCAGAAGCTGACTCCATGCCACATATAGAACACGTAACCAGACAGTAGCATCAAGTGGCAATTACATAGATTCTAGCCCTCTGTAATGGCCTACCTGAACTATAAAACAGAGAACATGATAATTAGATTGCGTACAGTTCACCGATTATACACAACTGTACCATACCGCTATGGAGTCTAGTGTCTATTCTACCTTAAGTATCATCAATTGATGCCTATTTTTGCATCAATTGACGCATAAATCGCAGTATGGTTTCCATTACCAATCATTGGATTTAGTGTGTTTATTCAGTTTCGGCGTCGTCCAGTACTAATCGCAATGCCTAATTGTAACTTTTGATCATTCAAAGTTCAATATTCGCTCCGATTGAAACTCTTTGCTGAATTTCTAGGGTTGTGAGCAATATACAATCTACTTTATTTGTGCTATTGTTTCGAAGCTTGTCTGATAGAAAATCGATCACTGTAGTCAATGTGTACTATCTTTGCCATCGAGATAATGATGCCTGACAGTTAGCTTTTGTTTAGGACTCTTGCTTAAATTGCTCTTCACAGACTAGTAATTTACTGAATAAAAATGGAGAAGAAATGATGAAAGTTTCTTTGCGCTACCTCCAACTTTCAAAACTCTCAACTTAACTGCTCTTCCATGCATCTATGTTTGCTCTAGAACGAGATAGGAATAACGAACTTTGATATTGCTAGAATTTTTGCGACTGCTACACAACAAAGTCGGGCATCAATTGATTCCGACGGAATCAATTGTTGACTAAGGTAGAATAGACACTACAGATAAAATTTGTAGCTCTGTAACTCTAACGTGGTTTCGTTTGGTTAGGGTAAGATTTTGATGACCCGCCTGTAGATTTATTAAATGCTATATCTGGTTCTTACTTTTTCTGGGCGTCTGTTATACTGGCACGTACTTTTTCAAATTCAAAACCTTCCAAACAATTTACGTTACCTTGTACATTATTCCTTTGTTTTCATTCGACCTTTTTTTTATGAAAGAAGAAAGGCAATGACAACATATTCGGAAATTCTGCGAAAATTGGTCTGTCAACTGAAAGAAACTGAGCGGACATATTCTTATCATTACTGCTGCTGCAGCGAAATCCAAGAATTCTAGATATTCTCTAATGGTATATGCTCTTCATGATTGCTTTTTTGTATTTGATTTACATCGAGATAAATTCTCAAGAGCTTCTACAATGGATCACTTCAATTCACTCATTCTGCAAATTCATAGAAATAACTGACAAAAGAATTTACAGTTGGCAACAGTTTATGTTCAAGCTTGTTGAAATGCTGCTCGACCAACTTTGACCAATAGTGTTCATCGCAGTAACTTTTGAAATCCTTGATTGGCTGCAATAAATTTCACCACATTGTATCGGCAACTGTCGGTCAACACCACAAAATCCTGTTCTCTTATCTGCGATTCATGTTTGTTTTTCTTTGATTCTGTAGAATGTTGTCTGTATTTTAAAAGCCAATGGTATTTTCGTTTCAATGTAAACGATCTACCAACATAATTTTGTTTTCACCTTAACATGATAAATGTGTTAAATTCGGAGAAATAGTTCCTCGTAACATCAAGGAATTGAATTGTGACAAGAGAATAGTATGGTTCGCTTTCTGCATGTTATTGCATTGCAGGGATATTATTGAAGAGATCCGGAATTCTGTTTTCGGCCCTATAAAATCGTACTACTTCCGTCCCCAATAGATTAACACATTCAGTAGTAGGAACTTGAAACTTGAAACTTTCTTGTTTTCTCTATCCTATTTAATTTAAACCACCGCAGGTTCAAATCATCTCAAATTAGCTATGCGCCAATCGTTTTGGAATGGAAGTAGTATTGTTTATTGAATTATTTAGGGACTACGGAATAAGCCGGAATCGTCCCAATGCCATTGACATTGTAATGACATTGGCATTGATTCCAATTGCGCTTTAATTGAAATGCATACAGACAATTGCTATTGCAATTTCAATTGTTTCTGAAAATTTTTTGTCCTGCTTTTTTATTTGTCTGTTGTTCGAATCGGTGTCTAGAAGGTATAAATGTATGACTTCGAATAGAATATTGTAGGCTGTTTTACACCATGGAGCCAAAAATAGCTCCTAAAGTTCGCGCGAAAACGTTAATGAAGTTTATGATAGTAGTTAAAAAGAGATATGCGAAGAGACGGTCATGTAGTACGACGAGATGTTTTACATCTAGTACACGAATACTCTATCGGTAATTCATGCAACAACTAAGCAGCAAGGGATGTTTTTCAAAAAGGAAAGGGATTTCAAAACCCTTTCGAAATCTTGCATCAAGCTACAAAACTAAGGATGAAACTTATCAGGAGGTAAAACCAGCTCTAATGAGTTCCAGTCAAACACAAATACATTCAAAATTTTCTATTGTATCTGAAGCTAGTCAAAAAGAAAAGGTTGTCTACAATTACTTGAAACTCATCATTTTTAAAAACGATCCGATTTTAATAGTAGAAGCCAATCTACATCGAGAATTGCCAAATGTGATTTGAAGATGGGTGTTTATTATCTGAAAGAAGTTCTATTCAGTATTGTTGAGCTGGTTGAAAAATTGGTCTCTAATGAGATGCAAAAGACAAGAGGTTCAATCATTTATGATGGTTGTACTTTAGCTTCACAAACCACTTTGCTGGAATTTACGTGTTGTATATTAAACCATCGAATCAAATTGAAAACAACTAAAAACTAGCTACAAATAGAGTGGTTGCTCCTCTTATATCGGCAAGTCCTATAAAGATGATTTGGAGATGTGAGTTTTTGTGTTGCAAATGTACAAATGTAAATTTATAGTTTGATGCCCAAACGTAGCCGAATGTTTTCGAGAGATATTTTCTAATTTTGATGCTAATCTAGATAAATGAGTGATAGCTTAGATTGCTGACAACTGTCCATTAAATTGGAAAATCGCTCAAATACTGAATATCATCCGTGTTGGGTGCTTCTGTCGCAGACTAAATATGCGACTAGAGTAAATGGTTCAAGAGGACTTGAATTTGACTAATCGTTTGAAATAGGTACATGAAACTATAAAAAAATGTAAGGAGCGATCACGAAATCGATTCATTTCACGAAACTTGACGAGCCTCTCGTCAACCATCGAAAACCGTCTGGTAAGTTTGCTATGCTTACAAGATTTCGAAAAATGATGAATCCTCAAAAAATTTGCGGAAGATGAAAGATCTGATGTAGTCATGAACTTTTTACCAGGCGTTAGACAAAGTTTGGTACATTATCAAGGTCTACTCTAGGAAATCAACGACGTCACTTTGCTTTGCAACAAGAACAGCTATCTTTGTCAGAACACAGGTTTGCTGTCGATAGTTTAACTAACTTATTAGAAGAGGGCGTGATAATTCAATATTGAAGTTTTACAAATGTAATTTAGAAGACAGCTGCATATCTGGCGGAGCAGCGATACTATCAGAGCGATAGTTTGAATCTGGAATTGTTAAGATTCAACAGAAACAAGTTGAAGACTGAATTCTAGTGGAACGAAGACCTGCAAATAATTACTTATCAAGACTGAATCTGAATTGGAAAAACGTTTCTCTAGCGAAGAGAAAATGTCAGTTCTGAACATGGGTCTTAAAGATAGATCGTTCCTCGACTTTTGGAAATTCAAAATATGAGAATCTTGATTATATTTGTGGTTCTATTGTGATTATTGAGAGATTATGGTCTAAAATGAAGGCAATTGGAATAGCGTATGGTGTGAGGTGTACGCCTATGCTAGAATAAGCTCTTGCGTTATCGAAAAAATTGAAGACTACTGGGGTCTGAAAACAGTTTGCGATGCAATGTCAAAGCAGAAGAGCTTTTGAATGGCATATCCCAAGCGGAAGAATATATACGGTTGACTGATAAAAATAGCTAGCCCCATCGATTGTAGGGGGAAGCATAAAAATATATTGCTCTTCTATTGCCATTGCTGGTCAGTTGGATTAAGAATTGTTAATTGGCATTCGCATTGGCATTGACTGTTTTATCAATTCAATGAGCAATCGCATTGAACCGATCCCTGAGAAAAATGCACTCGCAATAATGAAACTACAAGCACTTAAATGCTCAGAAGATAGTACTAGCATATGGTATGCCTAGTATAGCAGTACCCAATATTCATTGGTTTTTGTGTCGGCTACTGAATTGAGAATAGTGTCGCGTAAAATTGAGTCCTGAAAAAACATTTCAACCTTTCCAATTCCTCCTGCATTACGGTAATTCACGGACTCGCACTTCTACAATGCCTGAAGCTTCACCATAGTATACGCTAAACGATTAAAAGCACCCAGTATATGATAAATTTAATTACTACGGCATGTGAACATCTATGCTTTTGAGAATTTCTTTCAAAAATGTCTGAATTAAACCGAAGACAGAATGATGTGAATTCGAAACAGATTGCATCCTAGATAGCTTCAGCGACTATACAACATACCGCGCGGTGTTCATAACACTGTCGTACACAACATCATCTTCTCTCGCTTCGCTATTAGAGATGCCTCGTTTTCTTGCAGAAAGATATTAATATTGCATGAAATTGAACAAATAATCTTTGAACCCCTATCCGATCATATGACGAATCATTTACAACCCGTTGTACAGTTTAAGTTACAGCTCCCGGGGAAAATGCAAGGGTTATCTTTTAAAAGTTCGACGAAAGCATATGGAGAGTCCTGCATTGTCATTCTGGGTGGGTTCACCCTCCTCGTCACCGCCTAGGCCCCAATTTCTTGCATGATTGTAACCAGGGAACACATTGCAAGAAGGTAGAGATTACAATCAGCAGTGCGATGTAGAGTAGAATGAAAAGATGTAGTGGCTTCGGGAATTGAACTTGCTCCTTCTACCGCTCTTTCTCTCGACGTCCAGTTGTTCTAGCAATATTGAGCTTATGTTCCAATTCGTCTCGTTCCTTTAATGATTCGACGAAGGTTACATATATATCATTGATCAAATTATTTTTGACCAATTAAATATAAATTAAACTACTAGCTTCGTAAAGTTACATTTCAACACCCTGCTTTCCAAGGTACGAGAAATTCATATTATCGAAAAATGACATTGAAAGGTTCTCCTCGAATAAAAATTTTCGATTTAACACATTACCTGAAAAACAACTTTCAATCTTTATTGGCTATAATAAGTTACTTTGTTTCGATAAATCTCAGAGTAAATAATTTGTGAAGCAACTCGTAAGCGTTCATCCCACATGACGAAGTCCATTCCTGCAGCGTAATTCATGAGCCATGGAGTCGATTTGACAAAGGCCGAGCAGGTCATCGTTATAGCGGTGACAACGGAAGATTTGAACCAGAGAGAAGGTGCGAACCGTGTGAGACGGCCAAAAACTACTGTTTCCAACTGTCTGTCGGAATATATTGTTGTCTACTCTTCTGGGGCTAACCGTGTGACAACCGATTCTATCATCTTGTCTTCCCGGAGCTTGAAGGTGAAGCAACCATCGACATTAATTGTGTTTAAGTCGGTTGACAAGAAGTTTGCTCGAAACTGATCAGCTTTTGTATAAAACTAAGCCATTAGCATCCAAAATAGGATGCTACTTTCCTGCTTTGCTCCTCTTTACAGTATATTTTCTTCGCAGGCAGGAAAAGATATGGCTCTGAATTTAATGTGAGGTGAATAACAAATACTAATCTCACTGCAATATACGGTAGCTATATTTATGCTTGCTTCAATCAGTGTAGATGGTATCAATGTCGTACGGGGTTTGGTCATATGCCGATGACAACTGTATCTCTTATCTTCGTACGTAAAGGTAAAACGCGCATAAAACGATATTAAATTCTCCACAATCAGAACTTACTCTATCTGGCTTTTTCGAGTCTACTGACACATTTACTTCTGTTTCGTCCCCAGTATAGAAGCGCACTATCTTCAAGGAGTCTTACTTCGTACCGTACAAAGTAAGGCTCGTTCAAAATAGTGAGTACAAATTGTACATACTTTGACTATGTATTCGTAAATTTAGTTCACTCGATCCTACGATGTTGTCTTCGGTAACTATTTCCTGAAGAACGGCAACGTTCTCGAGGTTGATATTCCCGTCGCGTACCAAAGTTTTTTTTATGTCATTCATCCTCGAATGTCGTGGTTCGGATGGAAACAGCTGTTTCGGTGTTATGAGAAAGAAATCTACAGGTAGTGAATCAGCTCGGAAGTACTTATCATAAAGATCACTGTCACAAAGAAAGTCCAGCTGTATCTGATCGGATTTTTCTTAATGTCATCTAGAGCTCAATTTGGATTCTCTGTATCCAATGACATGATGGATGTATGGTATCTTGTTGATGGTTATTTTAAAGTGTTGAAGCGATTGACGAATAGTACTGATCTCACGATCGAAAGGATTGCTAATATGTCTAGAACTGAGAATTCCACATTTACCCTGAGGAAATTCATCTCCTCACCGAAAAAAACAATAATCGAACGATCACCAAGTTGACAATGAACAACAAGAATAAGCAAACTCTGTCACGTGGCATCGACTGTTATACCGATATAGCCACTTTGGTACCGAAATTATCCATGTTTTAGATATTTGTATGGGGTAACTTGAGTCACTTACTTGTGAAGTTCTACAAGGGAACAAGAATGTTCTCTGTTTTCTTGAAGCAACGCCACGAAAATTCTCAACCGATCTCGACGTCTACCTTGAATGAGTTACAAAATTTAGACTATTTGCTCAGTGCATGGCATTTATATGAGTATGAACCTACTCCACCCCTATTATACAGTACTCATTTTTCGGATGCACTGTCGTTGCTGCTTGACTGGTCATCGGCGTACGGAAATTGAACGCTCGACCTTCTTGGAGGGTTTCCCTTTTCGATGTCAAAGCTGTACTGTCGCATTCCAATTCGGCTAATATTCAAAATACAATGGCTAGAAAGTTTCATGAATGCGCTCACTGCGACAGTTGCGTGTGGTAAATGCTGATTTGAGCTATATATTGTAACTGGTTCAGATCGAAGCACACATATCAGCGCGGACTGTTTGCTGCAACAGCCTACCATTGTTTTGGAACTTTTATGCACGTTTGTAGGGAAACGCCTGTCATTCTCCTCTGAAATCCTTCCGTTGCAATCTCCTTCAATGCAGTAGTCCCTTGGCCTTGTGTCAAAATTACAAAAAGGGTGCTAAGATGCACACTGAAAGGCATATTATCTTATCGCTTCGACACAGGGATATTTTCTTGTGCACTTTCTTTCACACACTCAGGTTGAAATAATACTACAAATTGAACAAATACTCTACTGTACCGCAAGAACTCTAATGGAGACGGATTATCTACTCAGGAACAAGTTTTCGGCCTCGAAGCGACACTCCAAGAATTCTAAGTAATGCACGCGCTATATAGATCGGAACTTATAATACCAACTCGAAAACCGAATTTCATACTTTATCGTACTATTTGTGACACTTGGTACAAATTCACTAAGCAGCTGAACCCATCTTCTACAGATTGAGTATTATCAATTACATGCGATAAACAATTTCACTTTAATTGATAGCTTAGTAGCGTCAACAACTCGCCACAAATCTTGGTTCCGGTGAAAAAATAATTGAGGCTCTGAGCTCTCCGAATTAATACCCTTTCATCGATCCGATAGCACATATCCAGCTTTCAAAGAAAGCCTTTCGCAGACATTTAACGACGGTACGCAAAGTCTAGTATCCACATGTTTTCCAGTTTTGTTCTCGTCGTTCAGTTTTTGCCGTTACATAGCTCTTAAAGCAAAATACATCCTGTCTTCCGGATTTTCTGTATGTTGGCGTTCCCCAATTGGAAGATGTGGCACTACTGACTTTTCCTTCACGCGGCAACGCATTTGAATTCCACGTTGAATATTGACAATTACACTCTCTGTGCTGACGTTATACGGTCAGTAGTGTCGAGAATATTGCTATTAGAGCATCCATTTATGCTCTTGAATCACTCAATATAAGTCAGTCATTTTGTAGAGCTTTAATTACAGATGATAATGGCTTTAATTGTAGTATCAATGATTCTACCCTGCGTTTTTCAGAGTTGACAGAGTTATTGCATCTATTTCATGCGATTGAAGTGAAGATAATAATTCGCTGATTTAAACGTACCCTGTTAACATCTCTTAAGTCACACGTATGACACGTAACTTGGCTTTTTTATCATGTGGAATTTGCAACGGACACTCTGTTTTGATGACAGGAAAGTAAATTTATTGAAGTTCTAATTCTAGTTTTTACTTTTCATGTGAATCTGTTACAACTTCACCTACTTCATAATCAATATTTGGACAACTTGCCGAATTTGAAAAATTCGAAAACGGCCGGTGCAACTTGGTCTATCAATCATTTATTTAAATGTGGTCCTTTCGTTATGGCTATCTTACTACCTGCAAGTGGTCGTTGAGTAGTGACCCGAACATGGGTCGAGTAAGAAGCAGCGCTGGAACGAAACGCCATAACTCTATCACGTACATCCCAACAAGATGAGCTCCGTTTTGATGGAGCGGAACCCGACACATGGGAACGGCTCTTAGCATTACCTCAGTGAAGCCTCGGATCCGCCTGTTAAGACACTCCGATATTCCACCCGAACGGGGTAGCAGAGATCGTAGAGAACTACTTCTTGGTTGAATAAATACATTGCTTGGAGTCAAAACAGATACCTCTCTCGATAGAGATTGCAAGGTATTACTTGAGCATAGAATATTACGCCTGTAATGAATGTACAGTAAATAAGACGTTCTAGTTACGCTAAATATATATCTAAGGGAATTGAGTAGGATCTATTTTTGCAACTATAAAACTATGTATAACCAAATCATATATATAGAGGGGTTATGACTCCGCTATTAACTGAATAACACGAAATGAAACTTTGATTGCGCAACAGAGACATAGAATGCACGCAACATTGTACACTTCAATATATAGCGCAGGAGACATTCAAACGTACGCGGCAATAAAGCATAGGCGATAATTAATCGTACGCTATATGGTCCGCCTCATGCTGGTTGTTGTCACAATTGCAAAAAAGAAAGAAAAGGCAAACACGCTGGAATCCTAGAATATGCTTTCAACTGAAAGAAACCGTAGTGGACTTGTTCGTTCTCTTCTTACCTACCACTATTCAAATTTATCGCAGATTAGGGTGAGAAGTCGATAGTTTATCGCAGCATTGACTGTGTCTGATTTATTTAGGCATATACTTTTCCTTGCTTGTATTCGGCATCTGGTATAGTGATGTTGATCAAGTTAAAGATGTTATAGAGACTTTTTTACAGATATGAATCATTTATTTATTTATTCCGATCCCAGCCTCGGAAAAAATACTGATTCATTTAGAATCCTCCGTTATAATGAATCATTTCTCATTTCTTCATCAAAATAAATTGAAATATTATTTTTGCTGGATCTGTGGGTAATGCTGAGGAACGGAAGTAATCAAAACTGATATAGCCTTCTAAACGAATTTCGCAATGAAGTACCTTTTCGTTCATATCTGAAATCACCTTTCAAACCACTTTCCATACGTAAAATCATCAATCAGTTTCGGGAATTCTCTTCATTTTGAAGTTTCTTTAGTCTGTTCATGATGAGCAAATTATACTCACCACCTAAATCAACTCATTTTCGCAAGAAATTTGAAATTATGGGCCAGAATAACGTTCTAATCTGCGAAAATTGTACAATACAAAAGAATTTTATGGTAAATGATGTTAAAGTTTATCTAAGTGAATACTTCAATTGTGGAATATGCTCGTCTTTTGGAGTATAATTTTTTCAATCTTAATTAGTAGCAGTTATTTACCTGAGAGGAGTTCTTGTGCACTGTTAGAATATTATCCCTAGCATCCGTCTGTGCATGAAATTATCTGATTACGCAAAATGAAAAATAATTTCTTGCAGTTCAAAAGTGATCAACAGTTACGAAGTCGTATCATGAACTGTTATACCACTACTTTCTGAAATTTGTTAAATATTCTAAGTCGCCGTGCTTCTCGGGAGGCCTTTTCGTATTACAAATTAGTGTCATTGAAACCCCTCGTCATCTGCTATATGCATAGTAGTATGTGCACTACTACTCGAAAATACTAATAGAAATGAGGCTTTTCGTGGTTGGACACTCAAAATGCTCGAAAATTTTCCATTGAGTCCGATTTCGTAACGATTTTCTGCAATTTTTTGACTAACAATACCTCCGACTTAGCGCGTATTGAGCTAGGTAATCTCGAATTTTCTGAACTCATAGAAACTTTTAAGATTTAAGTCTTCTACAATTCTAAGTGTAAAGATCAGATTTGCTGTCGAACCTTCAAGTTTATTAATTCAAGGGAACCACAAGATTAGTTACAATTTATTTATCTTCAAGTGCCAAGTAGGCCCATAGTTAGAATAGTATTTAGGCTAGCAATTTATGTTCGGCAACGAAAACGTCACCTACACAAGGTAACCGCTTCAGTAGGCGTTTCATCCCTATATTAGTTTTTTAAATTTTTGTTTATAAATCTAGGCAACGTCCTAGTTCCTAGAATGTGGGTTCATTGTGTATAGTAATCGCCCTCAATAGCTAAATTTCAGATTATTCAAACCAAATTCAAACTGTATCATTGCTCGTTTTAGAGACAAAGCATTATAGTGAAGCAGTTGACCAAGTGATTCTCACAATTTGATTGAAGAGACTAAAACTAATGCATGCAAATAGCGTTATTTATAATGCTGTGCAATGTACGGGCAAGCACATCATTATCTTCCGTATCTCTGGGTAATACACGGCTCAGAAAATCAAAGCAAATTATGGGAGAAAAGTTGAAAAGACGGATTTAAGGACTGATTTCTACAGGTGCCCAGCGCACTTTAGCTTACTTTCCCTTATGTGACGAGTTCAGGATTTATCTAGGCTGGCAGTCAAGTCAATTCCCTTTCTTTCTGACAGAAACAGCCACTAAAACTACCGTATATTGCCGGGTCCTGACCTACCCAGAGTAGTAGGGGTCGAC
>JAAUYH010043794.1_pt1 | contig 12044 bp, 14 predicted proteins | sample 7278061 | NCBI WGS metagenome assembly JAAUYH01 (sample SAMN14350203, study PRJNA611818) | marine sediment metagenome | isolation source: surface marine sediment (0.6m) | place: French Polynesia: Moorea | collected 2018-08
GCGACAACATCGGCTGACCCGACCTCTGATTTGACCACATAGTCCTGCCCTTCCAAGAAGGCTTTGACGGGTGGGTAAAGATCGGTCTCGCTTGTGGACAAGGGGGCTACGAATCGGATGACGTCTCTGGGATACGCGCACATGACGGAAAGCCCTGCCTTCTTGCAAGGGCGCGAACGGGTGCGGCTTCGATAGCGCCTGCCGCATATCACATACGGCAGGCGTTTCTGGCATGGGTCAGCGGCCCCCTGTGCGGCCGGGGAAAAGCGGCGGGCGCCCCCTGTTCCGCACCTTGGCGCGCGTGGCGTGCAGAGCACGCATCTCTGGCACCCTTTTCGGTTCCGTTGGCGTCTCGCGTGTTTCCGCACGCGTATCCTTGCGCGCCTTCTTGCGGGCAAGGCGCCGTCTGTCATGTCTGTTGGGCATTTTGACCTCTTGGTCGGACGTCTCTGAAGAGGCAGCGCACAAGCGCGCCTTGCGAACACTCAGGCAGTCTTGTCCATGATCGGGTCACTCCTCTGACAGGAGGGGGCGCAGTCCTTTGCGCTTCAGGTTGGCGGGTCTTAGGCCGGTTGGTCCATTGTCATGGCGCTCCTTGTCAGGTGGCGATGGTCTTACGCCATGCGCAGCATCCGGTCAATCAGGACGCGGCGCTTTGCCCTGCTTCGCCCCCCGTGACACCCGGGCGTGTTTCGCTATAAGGGCGCCGAAAATCTCATATCAGCGGCAAGGAACGCCCCGATGACGACGCTTGTATTTGGCCACAAATCCCCCGACACCGATTCCACCGGCTCTCCGATCATCTGGGCCTGGTACCTCAACCAGATCAAGGGCACCAAGGCCGAGCCGGTGCTGCTGGGCCAGCCCAACACCGAGGCAGCCTTCGTGCTGAAGAAATGGGGCCTGACCATGCCTCGCGTTCTGGGCGCGCTAGATCCGGAAACGCCGGTTGTCATTGTCGACACGAACAATCCGGCCGAACTGCCCGGGAACATCAACGATGCCGACATTCAGGGGATCATCGACCACCACAAGCTGGTGGGCGGGCTTGAGACGAAAGGGCCCATCGACATCCGGATCGAGCCGCTGGCCTGCACGGCAACGATCATGTGGAAGATGATCGGCAAGGATATGGCGCAAGCCCCCAAAGAGGTGAAGGGCGCAATGCTGTCCTGCATCCTGTCTGACACGCTTGAGTTCCGCTCGCCCACGACGACACAGGAAGACAAGGCGGTGGCCCATGCGCTCGCCGAAGATCTTGGCATCGATATCCCCACATACGCCGCCGAGATGTTCGAAGCCAAATCAGACGTATCGGCCTTTTCCGATGCGGAACTGCTGCGCATGGATTCGAAGGAATATGCCGTCGGCGGCAAGCAATTCCGTGTCTCGGTGCTGGAAACCACGGCGCCCAAAATCGTACTCGACCGCAAGGACAGCCTGATGTCCTCCATGACGGATGTGGCCGCCGAAGACGGGGCCGATCAGGTTCTGCTTTTTGTCGTGGATATCCTGAAGGAAGAGGCGACGCTGCTGGTCCCGAACGATCTGGTGAAATCGGTGGCCCAGAAAAGCTTCGGCGCCGAGGTGTCCGGGGACACCGTTGTTTTGCCGGGCGTCGTCAGCCGCAAGAAACAGATCATCCCGGTGCTTGCGGTCTAAGGACAGCGAAAGCCTGCGCGCGGTAGCTGGACGTGAGCAACGCGCGCAGCGCTTTTCGGATCAGACAGAATGGTCCTAGTGGCGAGGCTGACTGATCGTCTCGACGAAGGCCAAAAGGTCATTGAATCTGAGCGGTTTTGGCAGATGGCCGTCAAATCCGGCCGCCAGGTAGGCCTCGACCGGTTGGACCTGCGAATTCGCGCTCCACGCCAGAACTGGCGCACGCGCCAGACCCATCGACGCAACCCGCGCCTGATAGTCTTGCAGGAAGGCCAGGCCATCCTGATCAGGCATCCGCATATCGACCAGAATGGCATCGTAGGATTGACCATCACCCAGATGATCGAAGGCCTGCCTGGCGCCTTCGGCAAGCGTGCAGGCGACACCGATCTCGTGCAGCATTTCGGCAATGACAATACGGTTCAATTCGTTGTCATCGATGACAAGCAGATGCGCGCAGGCTTTCTGAGGGCTGGGGCTGACCTGAAACGCAACCATGGGTGCGAGGGGCGAAACGCTCATGTTTGGTAACTTCCTTCTTTGTCACGAAGGATTAACCAGAGGCTTTAAGACAGGATTAATGGCGCGTCGCTCTTTTCGCCAGGCGTGCAGTGTGGCAGAGCGGTGCGCATGCCGCATATGGAAGAAGGGTCAGGGCAAATGACGAAAATCATTGAACATCTCAGCGAGATTTCAGACCGCTACGATGCCTTGCTTGTTGACCTGTGGGGCTGCCTTCACAACGGCGTGCAGGCGTTCCCGGATGCCGTCGCGGCCTTGCAGGGCTATCGACAAAGGGGGGGCAAGGTCGTCCTGTTGACCAATGCGCCGCGCCCAAGGGCCGATGTGGCCCGTCAGATCGTAACCTTTGGCGTGCCGGATGACGCGTGGGACGTGATCGTGACCTCGGGCGACAGTGCGCGGGCGGCCCTTTTCAACGGGGCCGTGGGAGAAAAGGTCTGGTTCATGGGGTCGGAAAAGACCGACATGGGCTTTTTCGAACCGCTGCATATCATCGAGAACCCGGCAACAATTACGCGCGTGCCGTTGAAAGAGGCCAAGGGGATCGTCTGTACGGGGCCCTTCGACCCGCATGCAGATCCCGAAACACTGCGCCCGGACTTGTTGCTGGCCAAACAGATGGGTCTGAAACTGCTTTGCGCGAACCCTGACATTGTCGTGGATCGGGGCGAGGTGCGCGAATGGTGCGCGGGTGCGGTCGCCAAACTATACGCCGAGATGGGCGGCGAAAGCCTTTACTTCGGCAAGCCACATCCGCCGATCTATGATCTTGCACGCAGGCGGTTGCATGCGCTTGGCGTGGACGTCCCGGATGAGCGGATCCTCGCTATTGGCGACGGGATTCTGACAGATATTCGCGGCGCACAGGGAGAGGCCATCGATTGCCTGTTCATCACCGGCGGGCTTGCTGCGCAGGAAACGGCGACGACCTATCAGCCGGATTCCGGCAAGCTGGAACGCTACCTTTCAGATGAAATGGCAAGCCCCACGTACAGCATCGGCTTCCTGCGCTAACGCGACCTTTACAGCAATTTGTCTAACTGCCCGTGCAGGGCTTGACTTTCTGCGCGCGCAAAGTAATTAAGTTGCGCAAGAAGGCATCATGCGAAACAATTATTACCGGTGACCTCATGTTGGACAACCTGCCGCGCGGAACGATCTGTATCGAAGACATCGAAATGGGCATGTCCCGTTACCTGCAAAAGGTTGTGACAGATGAAGACATCGCCATGTTCGCCGAGGTCTCGACCGACCGGAACCCGGTACATCTGGACGATGCCTATGCGCAGGACACAATCTTTCAGGGGCGTATCGCCCACGGCATGCTGACCGCTGGCCTGATCTCGGCCGTGATCGGAGAGCAGCTTCCCGGGCATGGCACCGTCTACATGAGCCAGTCGCTCAAGTTCCTGGCACCCGTGCGTCCGGGTGATCTGGTGCGTGCGGAAGTGACGGTGACAGACATCGAGTTTTCCAGGCGCCGCGTGAAACTTGACTGCATGTGCGAGGTCGATGGCAAGAAGGTGCTGGTGGGCGAAGCCATGGTGCTCGCGCCCTCGCGCAAGTTCGACTAACGCCCCGGCAAAGCACGGCTTGCCACCCGAAACGCACGGGGCTACCCCATGCGCATGAGGATTATCCGCGACTACCAGTTCGTCGAACCTGCTGATCGGGGCGCAAGTGTCGCCATCGGCAATTTTGATGGCGTGCATCTGGGACACCAGGCCGTGATCGACGTGGCGCGCAAGGCGCAACCCGGTGCGCCTTTGGGCATCATGACCTTCGAACCGCATCCGCGTGAATTCTTCGCGCCCAAATCCCCGGCCTTTCGCCTGACGGGGCCTGCCGCGCGGGCCTCGCGTCTGGAAAAGCTCGGCGTCGAGCGGCTTTATGAACTGCCGTTCAACGAAGCCCTTGCCGGCCTGAGCCCGCGCGATTTCGCCAAGCGCGTGATCGCGGATGGGCTGGGCCTGTCGCACGTGGTCGTTGGCGCCGATTTCTGCTTTGGCAAGGGGCGTGCGGGCACGGCAGAGGACCTTGTGCGTTTCGGGGCCGAGATCGGTTTTGGCGTGACCATCGCCCCCCTGGTGCAGGAGGGCGCGGATGTGATCTCGTCGACCGCCATTCGCAAGGCGCTCAGCGACGGGCGCCCGCGCGATGCCGCCGCCATGCTGGGGCACTGGCACCGGATCGAAGGCCCGGTCATCGGCGGTGAACAGCGTGGACGCACATTGGGCTACCCCACGGCAAACATGTCCATCGACGGGCTGCACCCACCCCGTTTTGGCGTCTACGCGGTGCTGGTCGATGTGCTGAGCGGTCCGCACACGGGCGCCTATCACGGCGTTGCCTCCATGGGCGTGCGTCCGATGTTCGGCGAGAACAAGCCCAACCTTGAAACCTTTGTCTTCGACTTTTCCGGCGATCTATACGGCACGCCCCTGTCTGTGGGGCTGGTGGAGTATCTTCGGGGCGAGGAACGCTTTGACGGGCTCGAGGCCCTGATCGCCCAAATGGATGCCGCCAGCGCCCGCGCGCGGGCGATTCTGGAGGCGCTATGAGCGACCCGATTGACCGCACAGGTCTGGCACCGCGCTTTTGGGAGCGAAAGCGACTTGACCGGATGAGCCCCAGGGAATGGGAAGCCCTGTGCGACGGGTGTGGCAAGTGCTGCCTGAACAAGCTGGAAGACGAGGAAACGGGCGAAGTGGTGCTGACCCGCGTGGCCTGCCGCCTGCTGGATGACGCGACCTGCCGCTGCGCGCACTACGAAACGCGCAAAAGCTTCGTGCCCGATTGCATCCAGCTGACGGCCGAAACCATCCCGGATCACCTCTACTGGTTGCCCGCCACATGCGCCTACCGGCTTGTGCATGAAGGCAAACCCCTGTTCGACTGGCACCCGCTCTTGTCGGGCCGGGCCGAAAGTGTACATGAGGCGGGTGTCAGTCTGCGGGGGCAAACACTCAGCGAATTCGACATGGCCGAAGAAGACTGGGAAGAGCATATCATCGAGGAACCGATCTGATGCATTTTGCCTCTGACAACACAGGGCCTGCGCACCCGCAGGTGATGGCACGCCTGAACGCGGCCAATGAAGGCTATGCGATGCCCTATGGGGCGGATGCGTTGATGGAGGAAGTGCGCGGCGAAATCCGGCGCCAGTTCGAGGCGCCCGAGGCCGCGGTCTATCTTGTGGCCACAGGCACGGCAGCGAATTCCCTGGCGCTGGCTTGCTATACGCAGCCTTATCAGACGGTTTTCTGTTCATCCGTGGCGCATATCCATGAGGATGAATGCAACGCGCCCGAATTCTACAGTGCGGGCGCAAAGCTGACCCTTGTGGGTGACACCCACAAGATGACGCCCGAGGCCCTGCGTACGGCGATTGCCGCCGAGGAATCGCGCGGCGTGCATGGCCCGCAACGTGGCCCGCTTTCGATCACGCAGGTGACCGAACGCGGCGGCGTCTACAGCCTGGCGGACCTGCAGGCCCTGAGCGCGGTTGCCAAGGAATTTGGCCTGCCCGTCCATCTGGACGGCGCGCGCTTTGCCAATGCCATGGCACGGCTTGGCTGCAGCCCGGCAGAGATGTCGTGGAAGGCGGGCGTGGACGTGTTGAGCTTTGGCGGAACGAAGAATGGCTGCATGGGGGTCGAGGCGGTTGTTTTCTTCGATCCGGAAAAAGCTTGGGAATTCGAATTGCGGCGCAAGCGCGGGGCGCATCTGATCTCGAAGCACCGTTACCTCTCGGCGCAAATGGCAGGCTATCTGCAGAACGAGCTCTGGAAAGAGCTGGCGCAAGCAGCCAATGAGAACGCGGAACGTCTGGCCGAAGGACTGCGTCAGGCCGGGGCGGAATTTCACTACGCCGCCGACGCCAACATGATCTTTGCAGGCCTCCCCCGGGCGAAGCACAAGGCCCTGCACGCGGCGGGGGCGCAGTACTACATCTGGGAAGGCACGCTTGAGGGCGATAACCCGGATGAAATGCTGACAGCGCGCTTTGTCTGCGACTGGTCCCTGTCGCCCGCGCAGATCGACACCTTCCTGAGCTATCTCTGACCACTTCAGTTTTCGCTTCGGCGGCGGCGGTTTTGGCGCTAACCCTTGCGCAGGGGGCAGAGGCACGCCATGGACTCCGCAAAGTTTCTTTCGGGTAACATCTTTCGACATGTGACCATCATGTCGCTGACATCCTCGCTGGGATTGATGGCGATCTTTCTGGTCGATCTGGTCGACATGATCTTCATCTCGATGCTCGGGAACGAGGCGCTGGCCGCCGCTGTTGGTTATGCCGGGGCCATCCTGTTCTTCACGACCTCCTTCAACATCGGTCTGGCCATTGCCACCGGCGCGCTTGTGGCCCGCGCGCTTGGCTCGGGCGACCGCGATACGGCCCGACGACGCGCATCCAGCGCGCTTTTGTCCGGTTTTCTGGTCTCGACCGTCTTTGCAGCACTGATCTGGACGAACCTTGACACACTTGTGGGCCTGATCGGCGCCACGGGCCAAACCCATGCACTTGCCGTGCACTACCTTGCGATCATCGTACCCTCGCTGCCTGTTCTGCATCTGGGCATGTCGGGCGGGGCCGTTCTGCGCGCGCATGGGGATGCCACGCGCGCCATGAATGCGACGATTGCCGGTGGTATCGTGAATGCCGTGCTGGATCCGATCCTGATCTTTGGCCTGTCGCTTGATCTGACGGGGGCGGCACTGGCAAGCGTGGCCGCACGCGTGACCATCGCCGTTATGTCCCTGCGCCCGATCCTGCGCCATCACGGTGGGCTTGGTTGGCCCGGCCTCGTGCCTTTCCTGCGCGATCTCTGGCCATTGGCGGGCATCGCCCTGCCCGCGATCCTGACGCAACTGGCCACACCTGTCGGGCAGGCCTGGGTCACACGCTCCATGGCGGCTTTCGGCGAGGAGGCCGTTGCAGGCCTTGCCGTTGTCGGGCGCCTGACCCCTGTGGCCTTTGCCACGATCTTTGCGCTGTCGGGGGCCGTGGGTCCGATTGTCGGCCAGAACTTCGGCGCCAACCGTCATGACCGCGTGCGCCGCACCTTGCGCGACAGCCTGATCTTTACCGCGGGTGTCGTCGCACTGGCTGCCGCGGTCCTGTTCTTCCTGCGTGCGCCCATCGTGGCCCTGTTCGGCGCCGTGGGCACCGCCGAGACCCTGATCTACCTTTTCTGCGGCCCGCTTGCGCTGGCCTTCTTCTTCAACGGCGCCCTTTTCGTGTCGAACGCCTGTTTCAACAATCTCGGGCATCCGTTCTATTCCACATGGCTCAATTGGGGCCGCCATACGCTTGGCACCATCCCCCTTGTCTGGCTTGGCTCCATGCTGTTCGGTGCGCCCGGCGTGCTGATCGGTCAGGCCGCCGGTGGTGTTCTCTTTGGCCTGCTCGCCATCTGGCTCGTCCGCCGTATTCTGGATCAGGCCGAGGCCGGGGCCGTGTCTGCACCGCCTCCGGAGACCTTCCAGCGCCAGGCCCGCCAGATCGCCCTGCTTCGCCACCGGCGCTGATTTCATTCGGATCTTGCCAAGTGGCATGCGTCCTCGTAGCTTCTGACATCAATGCATACGTTGATGCATACACAAAACCGGGAAGGACCAAGATGGATCGACCGCTGAACGTGGTGTTGGCCGGGCTGGGCTATTTCAGCCAGTTCCACCTGGCTGCCTGGGCGGCCAATCCGCATGCGCAACTTGTTGCGGTGTGTGACCCGGACGTTTCCAAACATGCCGAAATCGCAACGACGCACGCCGTGTTTGCCTATCGGGACCTGCAAAGCACACTGGCCGAGCACGAAGCCGACATCATCGATATCGTCGCCCCGCCCGTCGCGCATGCTGATCTGATCCGGGCCAGTCTGAAGGACGGTCGCACGATCATCTGCCAGAAGCCCTTTTGCACCTCGTTGGCCGAGGCGGATGCGATCATTGCCGAAGCGGATGCAGCGGGTACCACAATCGTCATCCACGAGAATTTTCGCTTCCAACCCTGGCACCGCACAATCAAGGCGTTTCTTGAGGCCGAAGAGATGGGCCAAGTCTGGCAGGCCCGGTTTGCCCTGCGCCCTGGCGACGGGCGCGGGCCCGATGCCTATCTGTCACGCCAGCCCGCATTTCAAAGCATGCCGCGCCTGCTGATCTTCGAAACGGCCGTACATTTCATCGACACGTTTCGATGGCTGCTGGGCCCGGTCGAACACCTTTACTGTGACATCCGCAGGCTCAACCCCGTGATCGCAGGCGAAGACGAAGGCCTGCTGCTCATGCAACATCAGGGCGGTGCGCGTTCTGTCTTTGATGGCAATCGCCTCAGCGATCAGGTCGCCGAAGATCCAAGACGCACCATGGGTGTCATGCAGATCGAGGGCGAAGCGGGGCTTTTGACCCTGACAGGCGATGGTGAGGTCACGCTGCGCCCTTTTGGCAAACGCGAAACCACCGCCCTGCCCCTGACTCAAGCACCCGACCTCACAACATTTGGCGGCGGTTGCGTGGCCAATCTCATCAACCACGTGGTCGATGCCGTGCAAGGTCGCGGCCAGTTGGAAAACGAGGCGCGCGACTACATGACCGTCATGCGCCTGACCGAAGCGGCTTACCGCTCGGCCAGCACGGGTCGCCGTATCGATATGACCGAAGGAGCCTGAACCATGTTTGCTGTTTGCGTTGTCTTTAACCTTGTTCCCGGGCGCCTCTCGGACTTTCTGCCCTTGATGCAGGCCCAGGCGCGCAACTCGCTGGACCTTGAACCCGATTGCCACCGCTTCGACATTTGCAGCGACGGGGCGGATACGGTCCTGCTGTACGAACTTTATTCGGACCCTTCCTCGTTTCTGACGCATCTCGACAGCGCGCATTTCAAGCAGTTCGACAGTGACGTGGCCGACATGGTTGTCGAGAAAACCGTACAGACCTTTGGTCATGTCATTCCTGGCACCTGACACCGTGGCGCCTCAATAAAGCGTGCCATTCAGGAATTCGGGCTGCACAAGCCCCGGCGACAGGGTTTCAAGGCCCGTCAGGACGCTGAAGACTGGCCGGTCAAGCGCGGCACGCAACGCCCGCGCGTAGGGTGGGAAATTCGTGCATTCCAGCAGAAAGGCCCGTGTGCGCGGGCGCATGCTTTCGCGGGCGCATGCAATCAACTCGCGTTCCGCCAGATCGCGATCCAGTGTGCCCAGATTGCCCCGGATCACGCGTCGCAACTCGCAAGTATCCGGCAGCCCCCAAACCGATTGCGCATAGTCTGTCTCAGCGCCGAAATGCGCCGCAGTCAGTGCCGCCCGGTCGAAGGTCAGGATCTGCAGCTCATCGGGTGCATAAAGCCCGGCAAGTTCCGGCAAAAGGTTCAGGGCTGAGGCCAGGAAGGGCCGCGCCGTCTGGGTTGCCAGATGCCCCTGCCACGCTGCAAGAAAGCCGCAAGACGTCGTCACTACCCGCCCCCGGGCCTGCGCCAGGGCCGCCTCGAACGGCCCGATTGCCATGCCCAGAGGATCCGATCGCACAACCGCACCAACCCCGGCCCCGGCCACGCGCAAGACCTCAATGGGTTGCGTGTATGTGTCGGGCGCGGCCACGTCCCCCGCAATGCGCGGGAAATCCGTGTCCAGTTGCAGAACCGTCAGGGCTGGCGTCACCCTTGCCCTCGGATGTTGTTGGGAAGCCAGGTCGCAATGTCCGGGAAAGCCGTCAGGATGATGACCATCAGCAGCATCAGGCCCACCATCGGCAGGGCCGTTTTCGAGATGTATCCGATCTCGTGCCGCGTCATGCCTTGCAGAACGAAAAGGTTGAAGCCGATGGGAGGTGTCACCTGCGCCATCTCGACGACGACAACAATGAAGATCCCGAACCAGATCATGTCGATGCCCGCCTGACGCACCATCGGCTCGACAATCGCCATGGTCAGCACCACCGAGGAGATTCCGTCAAGAAACATGCCAAGGATGATATAGAAGACCGTCAGCGCCGCGATCAGGACGATAGGCGACAGGTTCAACCCCTCGATCCAGGCTGCGAGCGCGCGTGGAAGCCCGGTGAAGCCCATGGACAGCGACAGGAACGCCGCGCCCATAAGGATCAGCGCGATCATGGCCGAGGTGCGCGTGGCCCCCATGAGCGAGGCCGAAAACGTCGCCCAGTTGAGCGAGCCTTGCGTCAGCGCCAGCACCAGCGCTCCGATCACGCCCACCGCTGCCGCCTCTGTCGCTGTGGCCCAGCCGAAATACATCGACCCGATCACGACGAAGACAAGGCACAGCACCGGGATCAGAAAGCGGCTTTCGCCGACCATCTGGCCAAGGGTCATGGACGGCTCGCGCGCCGGGCGTTCATGGCGACGCAGGAAATGCCAGCCAGCGATGTAGCTCATGAACAGGCCCGCCAGCACAAGCCCTGGCACGATCCCCGCCATGAACAGTTTGGTAATGGATTCGTTGATCGTGACCCCGTAGACAATCAGCGTCAGCGAGGGCGGGATCATCAATCCCAGGGTCGCGGCCCCGGCAAGCGTGCCAATGATCATGTATTCCGGGTAGCCGCGTGCGCGCAGTTCGGGGATCGACATCTTTCCCACGGTTGTCAGCGTCGCCGCCGATGAGCCCGACACGGCGGCAAAGATCGTGCATCCGGCAATGTTGGTGTGCAAGAGCCCGCCCGGCAAAAACTTCATCCACGGGGCGAGCCCCCGGAACATGTCTTCGCTGAGGCGCGTGCGATACAGGATCTCGCCCATCCAGATGAACAAGGGCAAGGCGGTCAGGGTCCAGGACGAGGACGAGGCCCAGATCATCGTAATCATCGCATCGCCCGCAGGCCGCGTGGTGAAAAGCTCCATCCCCACCCAGGCCACGCCCATCAGCGCAAGACCAATCCAGACAGACGATCCCAACAGGGCAAAGAGGACAAAGAGGAAGACGAAAGTGGCGTAGGCTTCGGTCATTCCACCGCCTCCGCCTTGATCGGGTTGTCGCCAAGGATCAGCGTGCGGGTCAGCATGTCCCAGAGGCAAATCGCTAGCAGCGACGCCCCAAAGGACATGGCCAGTTGCGGCACCCAGATGGGCGTGTAGACATAGGCCCCGCCCGAGCCGGCCCAAAGCGCGCCCCATTGACTTGGCCATGTGCCAAGCATCGAAATGGCGGTGATCACCCATTCGGGGATCTGGTCCTGCCCCTGCGTGCGATCGTTCAGCATCTCGGAAAAAAAGTTCGTCTTGATTGCATAACGGGCGAAGTAGGTGGTCGTGATTGCCGCCACCAGAAGAGCGAGCGGATCAAGAACACGTTTGATCCGCTCGGAGAGGTTCAAAAAGATCGATACGCGGATATGCGCCCCGCGCGTCAGGGCATGGGCCAGCGCGAAGAAAGAGGTGCAAGCCATTGCATAACCTGCAAATTCCGTTGTCCCGGGCAAGGCAACGCTGGTCCAGCGCGCGACCATCTGCGCCACAATCAGCAGAAGGATCGTGACCATGAAACAGGCGGCAACCACGCCCGACGCCAGATAGAGCCCGTCCAGCACGCGCCAGACCGGGCGCAAAAGGCGCTCTAGCGCAGCGGGTGCCAGCAGACATGCCAGGGCCAGAAGGCTGGGGAAGACGAACAGCCAGACCCACAAGGGCAGGCCCAGAACGGGGGACCAATCGCGCATAGCTCAAACGGACAGGTAGGGTGCGCCTTCACGGCGCACCGCACCCGGCTTACTGGCCGTAGGCGTCAAGGATGGCCTGGCCAGCATCCCCGGCACTTGCCAGCCAGTCTGCCGTCATGCCCGCCCCGATCTCCTTTAGTTCGGCCAGGAATTCGGGCCCTGCATCCACAACGGACATGCCATTGGCC
>JAAUYH010153563.1_pt1 | contig 12044 bp, 10 predicted proteins | sample 7278061 | NCBI WGS metagenome assembly JAAUYH01 (sample SAMN14350203, study PRJNA611818) | marine sediment metagenome | isolation source: surface marine sediment (0.6m) | place: French Polynesia: Moorea | collected 2018-08
CTATTAATCTTTATCGAGAAGTTGGATTTACTAACATGGCTAAAGCGCAGAGACACTGTGGTTATTCCCTAAAGCATATTTTGGAACTTTTCAGAATGAAATAGCCCTGATTCTAATACCAATTAATCCCTTTCATCGTACTTTCCAATTCTTCAATCAAACTATCTAAACTTTTCTGTTTCTCTTCAAAACAAATAGGAGGAAAAGGATCACATTGATAATAAAGTAATTTAATTTGACCTTTATTAATGGCAATCATAGCCACTTCTTCCTGAAAATTATAATTATCAATAATGCCTAAAATTTCCTGTATTTTTCCTTGAACCTTTTTATTTAATTCTTCCAGAGATTGACGAGAACAACGAATAAAATGGGGTTCCGGTTCTAAATCAATCCCTAACACATCTTTTTCCTCTTCCCACTCATTTTTTAACCCCCAAGCCAACGCCCCTAAATCTTGTTTATTTTCATCGACAAACTGATCTAATTGATATCGCCATTGATTTTCTAAATTATCTGGAATCGATTCACCAAATTGCATCATTGATCACCTCAAATTTTCTTTCTCTAATCAAACATTTTAGTGGGTTATTTAAACTAAAGTGGTGGGTTACGACGGATTTTTATCTTCTTATTTTGACTTAAATTCTAACCGTCTAACCCACCCTACTGTAACCTTCTGTGCCATAGTTCCGAAACTTCGTTAAGGAACTGAATTTACCGGCCAGGAATAGTATATTTAAAGTCCATTAATCCGGTATAATCTGACTCTTGGGCTAAAGTTTCAGGAAGTTGCGCCCCGGATAATTTTTTCCCATTAATGTCCCACGAAGGATAAGACGTAATTTCAGCCGCCTGACACGCTTCGGGTTGAGGATTTTTACCTCTGGGATCACACTCAACATAGATAATTTCTTGAACCGCCTCTTTACCTAAAACCTGCTTTTGCTCGTAACAATGGGGACACCAAAACGCCCCGTACATTGTCGCCCCAACGGCGGTTAAATGTTGAGCCAAGTCAATTTCAGCCGGTCCTGAGGTGGTAGTGACTTCCCAACCATAAGGAGGTTGTGGTTGCGTGGTGGCTTGCTCAATGAAAACACGACCATCAGCAGTGGTAGGTTGGTTAAGATGGGCATAAACTCCCAACGTTCCCACTAAAGTAATCATGGATACGACAATCGGAATAAAGAAAAGTTGACCCACTTCTTCCCATTCTCGACCAAAAATACTTAGGCCCATTAAACTCAGGGAAAAGGCTGCCGAACCGATACAATAGTAACAAACGGACTGTAATTCTGTGGCTAAAATATACATCAGATAACCACTAAATACGGCCATGGAAGTTCCCCCGGCTAAGAGAAACAACCATGTCCATTCATCCAATTGTTTTCTAAAGCTTTTTTTCCCTTCTGGTTTAATTAATAACGGCCCCAAAGAAGCAACCGACATACTGCCATAAGCTAGGAATCCAAATAAACTTAACGGTAAGCCAAACACGGTGGCGTAGGGACTATCGAGGACGCTTTTACAGCCCGTGGTGAGGGTTTCGGCATCACTGGCACCACAGGCCACGTCTCCCCCCGTTAACTTGGTAATGGTCAAATATGCGGTTAAAATAGCCCCGGCAATGGCGATCGCCCCAATCATGGGACGAGACCAACGATAAATCCAAGGAACCGAACGTCTACTACGAATCATAATCGTTCTTTAATTTAGCAATCAATTATTCCTGATTTTAGCTTATCCGACAGGAAGCCTCACACTCTCCCGATAGGGGAGTGTCGAGATGAAAGTCGGGTCAATCGAGACGAGCGACCCTGCGCCGTCGGAAGGTGAGTCCAGTGCGGTCTTGGCGGTTCCCGTCGAGGAGCAACTGGCGAACCCGAAGGGCGCAAAGGAACGCGCGAGGAGGGGTTCGATACCCCGAAGATTGACAAATTTAAGAGATTCGTATACAACATAAGTAATCTCTGATAGGTCTACAGGGTAATGACCTGGGCTGTTGATTCGGAGGATAGAGGAAAGAAGGACGTATCTTGCTGAACCTGACCCTCCGCAGTGGACTAGATGAAGCTGTGATCAAAGGCATAGTAAATAAAGAATTTTGAACCTTCGGGACGAGGGGGTTAGCCTATCGCCTTGGCGTAAGACTTGCTATTGCTTGCAATAAAAAGCTGCTGATTGGGTAGGAAGCCCGCGCTGTACCCTTGAGTCAGTGCCGGGTAGTTCACCAAGGGCTTACGATCTCAACTTTAAAGGTTGCTGAGATTTTGTTTTTTCTTTAGATAGGCTGATTTCTTTAGCTGCTTCGACAAACTGAGCAACCCGAATAGGATCAACCGGTTCGCTGATTTTTCCATGACGTTTGAGGGAACTGGCCACAATTACCCCATCGGCCGCTGTCATTAATTTACCAATATTATCCCAATCCGCCCCGCTACCTATAAAAACAGGGGTTCCCTGGGCTGCTGCTGTTGCCAGTTCTAAATCTTCCAGACTGGGGGGGCTGCCTGTGGCCCATCCTGAGAGAATAACCCCGTCGGCCAATCCTCGTTCGATGGTATCCTGTACCGCAGTGGTGAGGTTGGGGGTTCCCAAGGGACGGGCGTGTTTAACCAAAACATCGGCTAAGATAGCCACTTCTGCGTCCAACTGACGACGATAGCGCAGTAACTCATGGGCATTGCCTTCAATTAACCCCTGATCTGTGGCCATAATGCCCGTTAAGACGTTGACACGGATAAATTGGGCATTGATGGTCGAAGCGATGGCCATCGCCCCTACTGCGTCGTTTCGTAGCAAATTGATGCCCACCGGAACTACCACTAAGTTCTTGATGCGATCAACGATCAAAGTCATGGCACTGATGACCACCGGATCGACCTTTTCTTTAGTGAAAGGGGCATCAAAAAAGTTTTCTACGATAATACCATCAACTCCCCCGGCGGCCAGGGCGGTGGCTTCTTGTTCGGCCCGTTCAATCACTGCGGTTAAACTGCCTCCCCAACGGGGTGACGTAGGTAAGGGCAGCAGATGAACAACACCAATAACTGGGTTGGTTGTGTTGAATATTTGAGTCAAGTCCACGCTTACTACCTAACGGTCGACTACGGTTGATGCCGTCTGAAATTTAGCTCCGATTAGCTATTGTATCTTATCAGGGGGACGGAATACTACTGGAGTGTGGATGACGAGGTGACGGGGTGATGGGGTGAAGATATACAATATGATAGTTATAGGTCAAAAGTTATTATGACATCTCAAAAAGCTCAATAAAAGTGAGATTTTGTATTATGTCTAACTCTCCATCAAAGGAACAGGCTGAGAAGATAAATCATAGTTAAAGACAGATGCATGAACAACGCAACCAAGCTTATCTAAATCTTATTAATCAATTATTATCCTGTAATGGAGGAGATGCAACCCAAATTGTAAGAATTTTAATCCAAAATATAGATAAAATAGATAATAATTTGCTCAATGCGTTAGATGATTGGGAACAAACTTATTTCCTCAATATTGATAGTAACCAAGCTATATCTGACGCTAATGCAATTTTGAATTTTAGTAATTCAATTAAGAATTTTCCTTTGGGTGATATTGCTACGAATAAAGAACTGGCTATTAAAGGGTACCATATTGCCCTCAGTGTCTTTACTTTTGAGACTTCTAGGGAAAATTGGGCAATGATACAAAATAATTTGGGAAATGCCTACCGTAATAGAATAAGAGAAAGCAAAGCAGAAAATTCAGAAAAAGCGATTTCTTGTTACGGGAAAGCTTTAACAGTTTATACTGTGGAAGCTTTCCCTCAACAATGGGCTACCGTACAGCATAATTTAGGTAATGTTTATGGTGACAGAATTATTGGAGATAAAGCTAATAATCTAGAACGAGCGATAACTTTTTATAATGAGGCGTTGAAAGTCAGAACTTTGGATACTTATTGCGAAGATTGGGCAATGACTAAGAGTAATTTAGCAGTTACTTATATCGAGAGAATAAAAGAGGATAAGTCTGAGAATTTAGAACAGGCTATTTCATATTGTAATGAAGCCTTACAAGTATATACTTTAGAGTCTTTTCAAGTTCAATGGGCAACAGTACAAAATACTTTAGCCACTGCTTACTTTTCTAGAATAAAAGGAAATAAAGCTGAGAATTTAGAACAAGCTATTTTATTTTATAATAATGCTTTAAACGTTTACAATATTGACATTTCTCCTGCAGATTGGGCAGCAACACAAAATAATTTAGCGAGTGCCTATCTTTATCGAATAAAAGGAGATAAGGCAGATAATTTAGAACAAGCTATTTCATTTTATAATAATGCTTCAACAGTTTATACTCAAGAAGCTTTTCCTCAACAATGGGCAACGACACAAAATAATCTAGCAATTGCTTACTTTTCTAGAATAAAAGGAGATAAGGCGGAGAATTTAGAACAAGCAACTAACTTATATCAAAGTGTACTTCAAAAATGTGAAACAAGAGGTCATAGTATCGATGTAGCGAATATAGCGTTTAAATTAGGTAAAGTTGAGGTTGAGCGAAGAGAATGGTATAAAGCATTAGATTATCTAGAACAAAGTCTTAAAATTTATCGTCAATTGGATGATATCAAACATCGTGCCGATACCATTTATCAAATTGCTCACACTCATCACCTGATAGGAAACGATGAAAAAGCTTCTGTTCATTATCGGGATGCGCTACGCTTTTATGAATACTTGAAAAATGATAGAGGAGTTGCTTTTTGTAAAGCAAGTTTAGGACGGCTAATGTTACAAATTGGTTTCGTAGAAAAAGCTGAACAATTGCTAGAAAGTGCTAAAATAATTTTTAAAGAGATCAACGAAGAAAAACAAATTTTAAAAGTAGAAGAAGTGTTAAGCTGTATTATCAAAATCAAGGAAAAACAAACAGTATGAACGAAGCAGATCGGATTTGGGATGAATTAGAAAATATTTACTCTCAATGGGGAATAGAAGAAAATCCATTTTCTGAAAGTGCTTCTAATTTAGGGGTATCTCGTCTTAGAGAGGTTTTTACAGGGAGAAGTCGAGAATTAAAAGATGTTTTAAGTTTATTTAAAGGACGAGAAAGAAAAAGAGTATTAGTCTATGGTTGGATTGGTATTGGAAAAACTGCTTTTATTCTAGAAATTTTAGATATTTTACAACGGAAAGCGGCCAAAACATTAACCGCCTATATTAGTTTACCTGCAAATACGGATTTAGCCACTATTGCTTTAGTTGCTTTAGCCCGTGAAATGAGAGAGGATGAATGGGCGCAGCAATTGTTAAATCAAATGGGTTTAATTTCAGGACAACCGTTAAGACAAAGAGAAATCACTGGTAAAGTGGGATTTGCAGGAAGTAGTGCAGAATTTAAGGACAAAAGAATTGATATCAATAAACCTCTATTTCCTGAACTAAGTTTTGAAGATTTATTAAAAAGAGCATTAGAAAAATATGATCGTGTTGTCATTGCTATTGATGACTTAGATAAACAAGATCCTGCAACCGTTAAAAAATTACTTTTAAATGCTCAAGGAATGTTAAAGTCTGGAGCTTGGTTTATTTTAACAGGTCATCCTTCGGGTTTAACAAGAGATATTGTCATTAGTGAAAGAGGTTTGTTTGATTTTTCGATTAAATTAGAGCCTCTTGAACAGAATATTATGTATCAAATGTTAGTGAACTATCTCAATAGTGTACGTTCTGAAGAATGTCAATATTCTGTAGAAGATGAGCAAGCGGTTAAACCTTTTACCCCAGATACAGCTAAGATGTTATGTGAACGTTCTAGTGGGGTTCCTCGCTGGTTAAATCGTCTAGGAAGTTATATTTTACAGAAAGCTTCTGAATTAAATGCCGAAATTATTACACCTGAAATATTACAAGAAGGATTTATATATGCTAATCAACAAGTACGAGGACAATTAGGATTGACTCCTATGGATTTTATGTTACTTGACTTAATTTTAGAGAAAGGGAAGTTATCAGATGAAAATATTACGTTAGAAGAATTACAAAGACTACAAGTTCAAGAATTCAGCGAAATACTTCCTAGAATTGATCAATTGATACAATTAGATTTAACTAGAAGATTGCCCAATGAAGAAGCAATGGAATTTGGACCTACGCCTTTATTATTACCTTCTGAAGAGAGTGAAACATGAGTTATCATCTGTAGTTTAATTATTTCTAAAACTGTCAATTAATATTATATAAAAAAATCCCCAACTATGAAGTCGGGGTAATTAACAAGTTTGTGAAACAAGGTTTATAGTAAATAAACCAAGATAAAAAGAATGATCCAAATGACATCAACAAAGTGCCAGTAAAGTTCGGCAGCTTCCACCCCGAAAAAGGACTCACTGGTGTAATGTCCGGGTTTCCGAGAACGCCATAAAACCGCCAGGGTTAATAACAGTCCAAAGGTTACGTGAAGACCATGAAACCCCGTTAAAGCGTAGAAAGAACTGGCGAATAAATTGGTGGTTAACCCCATCTCTAGATGGAAGTATTCATACATTTGGCCCATGAGGAAAATAATCCCCATCACCGCAGTTAAACCAAACCAAAGTTGTAACCCAGACACATCATTTTTCTTAATCGCAGTTTGTCCTTTGTGCATGACAAAACTACTAGAAACGAGGATAATGGTGTTAATTCCAGGTAACAATAATTCCAGTTCAGGGGTGCCTTCCGGGGGCCAAACCGGCATAATGGTTTTATAGATGATAAAGGCTGTAAATAAGCCTAGAAAAATGGAACTTTCTGCCACTAAAAATAGGGCAATACCAAACAGTCGATGGTCGGGATGTCCTTCATGACCACCGTGATGGCCACTGTGTTCGGGAACCGTTCCTTGAGGTTGTTGAATCGCTGATCCTTGCATAAGAAATTGAAAGGTTGAAATGATGTAATGACAGTTGAAAAAACAGGTGTAGGGGCATAATATAGCAGAAGTCAGAAGTTAGAAGTCAGAAGTCAGAAGTAGAACCTGTATTTTTAATGGGTTAGCACCTCGTAAACTCTAATTCATAACTCTAAAAAACACTACAAATTATGCCCAGAAGACAAGAAAATTACTTAGAATTAGCCCCAACTTCGGCTAATATATCTTCGACGCTTTCCTCCGCATCCACCCCTTCGGAGTCGGTACCGTAATCATAAGGACCAGCCCATAAAACGGGTTCTTCATCGAAGTTTTCAATGGCGGGAGGTGAAGAAGTTTGCCATTCTAAAGTAAAGGCACGCCAGGGGTTCCGTCCTGCTTTTTCCCCTTTGGTTAAACTGAGGAACATATTAATGATAAAGGGAAGACTAGACAGGGCGAGAAGATAGGCACCCAGGGTACAAATTTGGTTTAAGGGTTGAAATTCGATGTCATATAAAGCAATACGACGGTTCATCCCTAATAACCCGAGTTCGTGCATGGGTAAAAAGGTGATATTTAAGCCAAGAAATAGCAAGATAAAATGGGCTTTTCCTAAAGGTTCGTTGATCATTCGGCCCGTCATTTTCGGGAACCAATGATAGAACCCGGCAAACAGTCCCATAGCTGCTCCACCAAAGAGAACATAGTGGAAGTGTCCCACTACAAAATAGGTGTCATGGACATGAATATCAAAAGGAACAGAAGATAACATAACGCCGGTTAACCCACCCACTAAGAAAGTGGCAATGAAACCGACACCAAAACACATAGCAGTGTTGAGGTTGAGTTTTCCGCCCCAAATGGTAGCACACCAGCTAAAGATTTTGATCCCTGTGGGAACGGCAATGAGCATGGTAGCAGCCATAAAGAAGATCCGTAACCAGCCAGGAGTCCCACTGGTGAACATATGGTGCGCCCAAACAATTAAACCGAGGAAACTGATGGCTAAACTGGAATAGGCGATCGCTCGATAACCGAAAATAGGCTTACGAGCATGAACCGGCAGTACATCGGAAATCGCCCCAAAGAAAGGCAGAATCATGATATACACCGCAGGATGGGAGTAAAACCAGAACATATGTTGGTAAACCACCGGATCACCGCCCCCTGTGGGGTTAAAGAAGCTGGTACCAGCGATGAGGTCAAAGGATAAGAGAACTAACGCAGCAGCGAGTACGGGGGTAGAAAGGAGGATTAAAGCGGAGGTTGCCAGCATAGACCAACAAAATAGGGGCATACTGTGCAAGTCCATATCTTTAACTCGCATTTTAAAGATGGTGGTGACAAAATTAATCGCCCCCAAAATAGATGAAGTTCCCACCAGCAGGACACTTAAAATCCATATTTCTTGGCCCCAAACCCCACTGACGAGACTCAGAGGTGGGTAAGAAGTCCAACCAGCTTGTGCCGCGCCACCATCCACAAAGAAACTGAGGAGGAGGAGGATACCGCCAGGAGGGGTTAACCAGAAGGCAACTGCGTTGAGGGTAGGAAAAGCCATATCATCAGCCCCGATCATCAAGGGGATCAAATAATTGGCAAACGCAGCCCCGGCAGGAACGATCCATAAAAAGATCATAATGGTGCCATGTATGGTCATAAACTGGTTATACATGGCCGGGGTAATGAAATCGGGATCGGCAGTGGCCAACTCTGTGCGAAGCACTTCAGCAAAGGCCCCACCGATAAAATAGAATGCGAAGGACGTAACTAGATATTGAATACCGATCACCTTGTGATCGGTACAAAAGGTGAAATAGTCCGTCCACTTCCTTTGTTGATGTTCCATGTGGGTTGATTCGAGGGTGATTGTCATAGAAGGTTTATCAATGGTTACGATAGACTTACTAGGTTGTGACTTCTATCAAGTTAAAAAGCGTGATCAGAATGATTACTGGTTAATTCAGCCACCATGTTGTGATTCATGCCCATTTCTTGGGCGTAAGGGCTGAGAAATTCGGGATCGCTCATGGTTTTGGGGTCAACTAAAGCGGTTTCTCCCATATTGGCTTCTTGAACCGGCTTATTGGTTTCTTCCCATTGGGCATAGGTTTCTTCACTATCCACGTGAAGCACTGATTTCATGCCTCCGTGATAGGCTCCACAGAGTTCAGCACAGACAATGGGATAATCCCCTTCACGGTTAGCAGTGAAGGCTAAAACCGCCTCTCGGCCAGGAATGGCATCTTGTTTTAAGCGCAGTTGGGGAACCCAAAAGGCGTGGAGAACATCTCCAGCATTAATGTTCAGTTGTACAGGGCGATCGATGGGGACGTGAAGTTCTCCAGAGACAATTCCCGTTTCGGGATAGGTGAAAATCCAGGCGTATTGAATGGCTTTCACATCCACTACAATTGCGGGGGTGGTGCCAGTTTGGGAGTTACCAATACCTAAAGCCATTTGATGCTGATGGCTACCCATGGCAATTTGTTGGGGAGGATGATCTCTGGAGATCACCGGATCGAGTCCCCCCATATTGTTGTAAGCCTCAAAGCTATACAAGGCAAGAATGAAGACAATAATGGTGGGAATCGCTGTCCAAAGAATTTCTAAGGGAACATTCCCCTCAATGGGAGGCCCGTCGCTGGTGTCTCCTTTGCGACGACGAAATTTAATGACACTATACACTAAGACTCCTTCTATCAAGAGAAAAAGTCCCGTTGCAATAGTCATCATAAAGTTGAATATATTGTCTACCTGTTGGGCATCTTCAGAGGCAGCCACTGGCATTAAGTTATGGTTTTGACCGTACCAGAGACTCGCTAAGGTAATGACGATACCAACGAGTAAGGTGATAATGTTACTTGGAATCTTCACAGTGATTGATGAGTTAGACGATTACCTATCTAATTACGGTAAGGCCAACTTTTAAAAATGATTGGCTTTTTTACAACAGATTTAAGGATCTTTTGTTTTTCTTTAGAATTAAACTCAATTAGAATTGATGAAGATTGAAAAGATAATCTTAAGAAATGAGGATTTTAGCTTTTTTTAAGATAAGGATGGTAAGGTTGAATTAGGATAAAAATAATAGGTTTCAATTGGGTTACGCTTAAAATATGACAACAACATCCACACAATTAAATTTAATTACTAATATTACAGGGGAACCCTACCAGCCAGCCCGACTTTATTATTACGTTACTAATAAAAAAACGGTGTTAGGGGTGTTTAATAAATTAAAATGTATGGAGTCTCATGAAAAGAGCGATCGCTGGTATTGGTTTTACGGAGAAGAAGCGAAAAAAATTCGTTTTCAACAGTCTTATAATAAAATTCCTAAAGATAGTCGTCCCGTCCCTTTAGGTTATTTTCAGTTTCTGAGTGAGGAATTAATGATCTTAGAAGTGCGATCGTTTCACAGAGTAATAGAAGCGGTCAAATTCTTTAATACGAGATTAAATTGGCGGGCAGCCGAACCCATTAGATTAGCCATTGTTAATAAATTGTTTGGTTGTTCCCCTGAAGAAACCCCTCAACCCCCTAATTCGTTTGCTGAATTTTTTGATCAAGATGATATTGTGATTCATAATCCTGAGACGTTAGAAGAAGAAATTAATGGGATTATTAGTCAATACGAAACCGAAGAAGAAAAAGACCAAGCAGTAACCGCTTATATGGAAGAAAAATCGAAACAACCTTTACCTGAAATTGAAGAAATTGCCGTCAGTGTTCATGATCAAGGACTATCAATTTTAGAAATGGCTTTAAGAATGAAACAGATTGAAGCTTGGGAACATTGGCAAGGAAATAAATATTTTACTCAATATGATTTGATTCAAAGTATGTTAAATAACCTACCCAATAGTGAAGAAAATTCGCCCACAACTTCTGTGACTTAGTTGATAAGTTAACCGAAAATCAGTTAACATCAGAATAATCATTAACCTATAGGATCAATAGACCTATGGGTTCTTTCTATTGACAGGTAAGGGAACAATAATTTTATGAGTGCAACCAACCTTAACGCTAGAGACTTATTTCGCTCTGCTTACGAAAACCGTTACACTTGGGATCAAGCGTTTCCTGGGTATACTGCCGATGTCATCTTTAAAGATAACGATCGCACCTTTACCGGTCAAGTGCGAGTTAACGAAGATATGTCCACAGAAGTCTTTAATATAGACGATCAAGAAGCCTTAAACCAAGTTAAGTCCCAACTCTGGGAAACCTCCATCCATCGGGTTCGTCGTTCCTTTGAAGACGTTCATGGGGAAAATACCTTCCGTTATGGTGACACAGACGAAACCGGTGCCGTAGCCATCCTCATGGGTGGCAAATCAGAAGGCGATCGCTATAAACTCAGGAATAATGAGGTGTGTCATGTTCACCGTCATATTCATGGGGTTGTCGTAACCATCGATACGTTTAGTAGTCATCAAACAGAAGAAGGTTATCTTTCTCACCGTTATGACTCTATTTATCATGACCCAAAAACGGGAGAAGTTAAAGGAGGAAAACGGTATTTTGAAGATAATTACGAAAAAGTCGGTAATTATTACATTTTAACCAGTCGTGTTATTACTGGGGAAGAAAACGGAGAAACGGTCACCAAAGAATTTGGTTTTTCTAATATTAAGTTATTACAACCGGCTATGGTGTGACATCCTCCCACACTGACCGCTAGGCGGTACAGTGTGGGCTTCCCAACTCACGATGGGATATTTCTGCCCACAGAGGCAAGCCCCTACGCCAGTTATCTAGGCTCATCGCCCCCGACACCTCGACTTGACAGACGGTTTCCTTTCCCCTGAGTCCCAGGTTAGTAGTTTCTATGCCTCGGTTACAGATTTCCTGCGCGCTGGCCACATCTCTATCACATTGATAGCCATATTCAGAGCAATTGTGAACCCTATCAGAAAGGGTTTTTCTGACCTCTGCACGACAATTAGGGTTCTACAGGACTTATTATGCTAAAATGTTAGCAACATTATCATAAAATATAAATATGAAACGACAGTTAACTAAACTGCTTTCTCTTACAGGAGTAAGTGTAAAATCACAAAAACAATTAGAAAATACTCTGATATTAGAAGTAGAAAGCAAGTCAAAAAAAGCTATTTGTCCTAGATGTCATAAAAGCAGTTCACGTC
>JAAUYH010213230.1_pt1 | contig 12044 bp, 8 predicted proteins | sample 7278061 | NCBI WGS metagenome assembly JAAUYH01 (sample SAMN14350203, study PRJNA611818) | marine sediment metagenome | isolation source: surface marine sediment (0.6m) | place: French Polynesia: Moorea | collected 2018-08
AAGTGTGCCATAACATTCCTAGAATTGTTTGTCTCTAACAGCAATATGAGGTTACCGGAATGGAAGTCAATTTTTGAAATGGACTATGTACAACCTATTTAAAAATAATCATAAATTATTTGAAGCATACCTCAGCCAGAAAAATACAGTTTGATACTCGACTGCCTCACAGGAAACCACAGAAGAAATCTAGTACGAAAATTGTTGTTTGAAGAACCGAAAGTGAGTACTGCAAAAAATTAGATAGTTATTGGTGCTGTATTGGCGTCAATGGCAACTCTACTATGAAAGCAAAGGTGCTACCATATGAGAGACGAAGCTCGCTCTGCCATTTCGCGACACAATTGTTATGTACGATTTTGATTTCCATATGTCTTTGCTTCAGTCCCAATAAGAACATACACAAGTATTGAAATTCCATAGAAGAAATTGGAAGCATTACATCTAAAATTCAGATTCGAAAAGTGAATTCAAGGACGATTTAGATAGGGTTCAGTTTCGGAGAAGCGTCTTTGACGCACATGGCTGCCTGCAAATTACAGTACGACAGGTAGAAATGCGGCATATCTCCAAAACTGACTTTCAGGATTAGACTATCATACCTAGTTGTGCTTAACTGGAGATTCCCATGTGGAATAGTTTAGTTATCAGAAGGGTCATAACAACAAATAAAATATATCGAAAATACAGAATAGAAAGGAATTGATGATGATTAGCGCTATTACAAACTCATAGTGCCACAGTACTATGATAATGGCAGAGTTCCCTACACCAGTAAGTCAGTAATGTTCAGGTACCTTCTGCGGGTGCCACGGATTTCCGAGTCACAACGAAAGTGTCCCGCAGGATGATGATGCGATGAGTATTAGGAAATACGAGTGAAAGTAAGGAATTGTTGAGCGATAGGACAAGTAGGACGCAGTGGAAGTGTTAGCATAGATGAGAATAATTCAAGTACGGACAAGTATTGTACACGTTCAGGTGTGTGACTTTGGCACCGGGTTCCGTAGCGTTCCTTTCTCAAAGAAAAATAGCAAGCCCGACAACAGTACTGTAGTAAGGTAGTGCTGTCGTTGAGGGAAAACAGCGTCTTGGCAGGTGTACCTCAGACTGGAACCAAGAAGAGCGGCAATTTGAGCACAGGTAGAGTCGCAACGCAGTCGAAGTGGAAACAAGCCGCTTTTTCAATTCAATCCACGGCCAACTAGAACTTTTCGATACCGCTCTAACTCAGTCTGCACACCATCATAATTCTGTTGCGCCTCACTTGCAGCGTGGGGCAGCAGCTAGCAGTCGGTTCGCAGCACACAGTCGGAGCGGGGCGGGATGGCGGCAGAATTACGCGCGCGCCTTCGATAGTGGTGGTTCAACTTGAAAGCCACGCCTCTCGTGCGCAAAAGCGGGAAACAAAAACGCTGAAATTTTAACTGAATTTCAACAATCGAAACGATCGTGTGTGTGTGCGCGCGCTACGCGCCAACAATAGCGCATCGCCAGGTCGAGCGGTGCGAAACGCACGCGATGGATCGAACACGGAGGAGTACGCTTTGCCGTGACACAGTGGTGTGGGTGCCACTAGGCGACGTTTTGTGGCCGGCACGAATCCTTGCACGATTACCTGGGTCTAGGTGGTGCTTGGGTGACCCAGATTTGCGGTGCGTCGAGGCGTTTGAACACACCCAAAAACGATTACATTTCGTTCATGTGTCCCGTCTGCACGAATATGTGTCGCGAAGCGACAGCTATCTGGGCATGGACAGTGTTCAGGGACGGGCTGCGGCGCGGGAAGCTGCTGACCGTTTCATCTTGGCGTACGGCACTAGCGAGCAGCGTGAGGCGCTACGCGCATCGCGGAACCAGGTGGCGCGACCAACGCTGATGAGACTACGCATCCGACCGGATCCTGTTCGTATAACCTTACCGTTGGAGCGTGCAGCTTGCATGATGGATGGACGGGGTGTGAAGCGGCGGTGCTATGACCTGTTGGACAATAGGTATGGGGAAGACGAGAGGCCAGTGAAACTGAGGCGTTGTGATTCGACGGGCGATGCGGAAACCAATGTTGGATGGCCAGTACGATTGAAACGTACCGACGTGGTGTGCGACAGTAGTAGGAAGATTGATACACTGAAGAAACAGAATGTATGCGACCTGGTGGGCAACACAAACAGCGATGTGGAAACACCGGTGAAGTTGGTGCTGCGTATCAGAAAACCAAGGGAGATAGCGAAGGATCGGAAGTGTCCGCAATGGTGGATGCGCAGTAAGGGAGGAGCACTGGCGAGATTGCTGTGGTAAGCAGAAGTTGGGTTAGTATTGGTTGAACGGTCGCAGTGGTGCAGCGATACTGTAGTAAAACAAACACACAAAGAGAGGATAAGTGCAGGTGTAGTAGTTTCGTGGACTAGTTGATGACGCGTAAAAATAGATGGGCGTTTGTGCGAAAAGGTCGGGGGGATTGGATGGCGTAGTGATGTTTGTAACACATACGGGACCTGCTGTACCGTACATTACCGACCGTCTGACTCAGTGAAGCTTGCTAACTATGGCCAGGTGCATGTAGTGCATGGTGTAGAAATGAATCAAAACTATTGATGGTGCGCGCAAGTGCAAATGATATTGTAATCACTACGAAGAATGATGATAGGCAGGACGATGGACGAGACGGAGATGCATTCAGTTCGTTCGGCGTTTTTTTGGCACCAGCAATATTGCGTAAGCAGAAGCGAAATCTTGGGTCAATTAAGAGTAGGTGCTAGCTAGCTAGCAATGTGGTGTGAGCAGGACTGTACAGAATGTTAATCGAAATAGTACCGGTACCGTACCGGTACTGTAGCGCAGTCGACGAGTACTGTACAAACAGTACCAGTACGGTACACAGTGAAATTGTATTTTACTGTCTTTCGTCTTGTAGATTACACACACACACATGATCTGAGGTGAGTGAAATGTGGTGCCAGTTAACATGCGGTATATGAAAGAATGTTGGAGTAGTCATCAAAAGGCACCAAGATAAGAAGTGATTGTAATGTACCGTAGAGACACAGTTTAGAATAAACTTGTACTGTATGTACAGGGGTAGTGTCAAAATTCGAAGATTGCCACAGTACAGTATCGGTGCAGTACACCAAGGCGACGTTGTCAGGAACCAGACCGCATTTTAGTTACAGTAGATTACAAGTAAAAGATTAGAGGTGTACTGTAGAGTACAGTAAATGTAGTGAGCGGCAAAAGCGGCAGCGGCAGCAACAGCACCAGCAGCAGTACAGGTAGTGTGCCTTGGGAGTAGCAGTTGCAAGGTGCGTTGTTTGAAACGGGATTTGTTGACAAGAAACGCCTCATCAGAAAAAAAAGGTCCTTATTATCAGCGAGTGGCACAAAAAGGAAATAGAAGTGAAAAGAATCCAGCTCACTTCTAACTGACCTCACACTCGCCAATAATAACACGACGAAGTGAACGCGTCGTGCTTGCCAGCACTGCATTGCACATCTCCCGAGGGTCGTCTGATTTCATCATATTCGACTCACATCAACCAATTATATTTCCTACTTTTAAATCTCCCAAATCTCACTTCCGCTAAACTTCACGATCTGTGGACCTGCCCTACTCAATTAACTGTCCGTCGTGGCTCTTTAACTCCCACGCACCCGCCCGCCCAACCTTTTCACCTGATTACCGCACTACCAAACTTCACTCTCCGATACTGTACATGTGCCTTTACCCAGCTACCCATTTTGGTGTACTATCTCTCGAGAGCGTTGCCCCCGCCATCACACTCCCGGCTGCCCCTGTCGTAGCCATGGCTCAACTTCCTCGCGCTCAACTTTCCGTCTCTTCCGAGTTGCAGTCCATGGCAAGAATGCGCGCTCATGCTCGTGAATTATCCGCCAAAGACGCTGTGTGGCAGGAACAATTGCTCGCTGCGAGAGTCAACAACAATAACATTCCTCAACCCTCTCATGTACCCGTCCCACCACTCAACACAGCCGCACCCGCATTATCTCCCACTCCACACTCTCCCAACTTGTGTGCTTCCCCTGTGTCGCCTGGTGAAATGACCAACACTGTTGTACCGCCATTACCACTTCGAGGTGCTATTGCAAAAACTACCACTACACCTCGACCGAAACGAGGTTCTGGAAAAATTCGTCGCAAACGACTTACCAAGGAGGAGGAGGCACGCTTTCCCGTAGAGGAGTTGGCTGACCTCACTGGCACCACTGCCGCGAGAAGTAGAAAAATGTCCCGAGAAGAACACGACCTTATGTTACATAAACGTCGTCTTCGTAACCGAGAAAGTGCGGCGCGCTCTCGTGACAAGCAGCGTCGCACCACTGCCGAGCTTGCCGCTGAAGTTGACGTGCTATCTGAACGTACACAACAACTCACTGCCGCTTGTGAGCGTGCTGCGAGTGCTGCAAGACACCATGCGGCAAGGGCCGACGCTTTGGCGCGCTCGAACGCCGCGTTAGTTGCTGAGCTTGCTGCTTTACGAGGAACACCAAGGAGGCCGCCATTGGCCGTGTCTGCCCCGCAACCTATTTCGGCGCCGTCTATTTCCGGATCTTTGCCACTCAACGTCGCCGCATCCGCTCCGCTCGTCACCTCTACCGCACTCACGTCTGTGGGACTACCCGCGTCTTCATTGGGATCTCTAAGTGCACCCGCGCCGGGAATTTCTTCGGACACACTCGACCGATTATTGGCGGACCCGCCATTGCCGCCGATATCTCGAGCGCCATCTCTCGTGCGCATGCCGTCTTGGGGCTCGATGAGGCCAGAACAGTCGGCTGTGTTGCGCAAACAGAATAGCCTCCTCGCATTCATGGACTTGGATAGTAGTGCGCCGTCGCTGAGTCAAGATATCGGTTCACTGTTACCGCAGGCCGCGGCACCATTGTAACTAGCGCGTGCTAAGGGACACTTCTTCTATTGCACGCCGTGTTATGTTTATATACTACTCCACGCACGCAATCATTCTTGTATACCGCTAAACAAAAATTACCCCAAACTCATATTCTAGTCGACCTTGTCGATGATCAAGTTGCGCGCGCGCACAGTTCTATATCCCTTGTTGTCCTCCTCCTCCTCCCCCTGCTATGTTTTACTGTACACATTGCGAGTAAATCTAACACTTTTGAGTTGTAATCCTACAAACACCGTCATACGCAATACGATGTATGGAACGGGCGTATTGTGTCGACTTGATGTGTTTCTGTTCGTTTCGTGTTTGCGCAGCTGTACGGTGGCGTGGGTTGGACGGGTTTGCGCGGTCGCATTTGCGCAGTGCTTGCTTCTCGGGGGCACCGAGCGGTAGCGTCACCTGGGGTAAAATTGAGGCGAATTTTAACCCTGGTTGCGAGGTGATGAAGATAGTGGTGGCGGATTCGGAGAGTGCTTAGGTGTGCACTGCGGGGATACGACCTAGTTGGTTCGCTCGCTGCCATGACAACATTGGCAGTAGCGACGAGATCAAGGCGGTGCGTCGGCGAATCGCGAGCGCGCGTTGGTGCCACAACGCACCACACAGCGTGTGGCGTTGGTGTGTAAGTCTGATGCATAGTGCACTGCCACGAATAATTGTTTCACTTCATACCACCGTTAGATCGCGTGTCGCGCCCCGTTTTTGTGCTGACGTTGCTGTGTGCGCTGTCAGCAGTGCGCTCTCCGTGCCGCTGTGCCATCGCGCTCGCGCTGCACCGCAGCGAACCGCCCGAATCACGCCGCATGCACCTCGACGATTATCAACGGTGCGAAGCGTAGCAGGACCGACGAAATTGTTCCGTCACCCTCGCAATCCCCGCCACCGTCACCACCACCACCGCCGCCGCCGCCGCTGCAGCGTTGTGATCTCTAAAACGAACCCCTGCGTGTTGCTCGCTCTAATTTCGGTATCTTTTGGTGTTAGACATTGGCTCGTTTCTACCGTCGGTTCGCAGCCATGCGACAGCTGGCAACAAAGTGTTCGTAGGCACCTTGCTTTACGCTTTGTTTCTGGTACAGCACTTGACCCTATGCTTGCGTTAGCTGTTGTAGCTGCTAATTGGTTGGTTACATGCGTGTGCTGATATCTGTGACTTGCGCACCACCCGCCGATTTTTGTGTCGCAATGATGCACACCCCACACTCTACTCCTGATGTGTCTGGTCTACGAGGATGAGAGATCGAATTTTGTAAAGCGATCGCAACAACGCTCCTGCCTGCTACATTGCGAGTGCGAAATGAAAACGAGATCGAAGTAAATTGTTGATTCAATTGTTGATTTATTGGTGACGTTCATTTTATAGAAGAAATCAGATCTATGCCCGTTCACCGCCTGCATTTCACCGTTTCGTATACTGAAGAAATCCTGTACTAGTTCGTTCGAACGTTCATGACGCACGGCATATTGTTTTCTCACAATTTGACAACCCATGTGATGTAAATTATTCGTGCGCGAGGTTGTAATTCGTCGCGTTCGTGGGTGTGCACAGTAAAATAGTTTCTCTTAGGAATTTGTCGGGTTTTAACACCGTCGTCGCTGCTGCACATTTGTGAATCATGCTCGTTGTTTCTCGCTTCTTCTGATTGCTTTACCGTACTTGAACACTTCCCGTTGTAATATAACGGGACGCACCCTGATGCTTCACCACTTCTTTCATTGGTTCCTTGCTTGTCACGAATGTCACATCGTGGTGAAGCGGTACAGTGGGCAGGATGGATGGTATGCTTGCGGTTCATTTCCTAGATATTGATTGGTTTCACTTCTTACACTTCGTTCCAGACTATTCTGCAGAAATATTGCACTGTACTGTACTGATCCAGTACCGCAGAGTACAGTATTTCTTACTGTATGTATTACTCAGTTCCCGAATCTGCCTACTTTTCTTCGTTTATTGCAATACTGTACGAACCATGAATCTGTTTCTTTGCGAGCGGCGTTTGTTTGTTTTATGTGAAAATGAGCAGTGCAGACACCTCTATCCCGTGAATTAAACTTATAATGAAGCGTGAAAGATCATGTCCGTACGATCCCCCAGTTTGCGAGTGTTTTCGGTTTTTCCGCAAAACTCTACGTGGATTGAAGCAAGAAACCGCGCTCTCCCTTATCGCTGGCACTGTAATAAAACGGGCTGCAGCAAGATCCTGTATTGATAAAAAGTGCCTGCACACCGATCTATCCTTTCTAATTTGCTTTTCGTTACCCTGATATCGAAACAACCGCGTGGTGCAGTACTGTACTGTAGTGGCCATTGCTTCGCTATCCGTTGCACTGTACTGTATACTTATATGTTTCGCATTTCCGAGCCATACAATCATTGCGACTGCGATGACCATTACTGACTTTCAATATAATATCTCCTTTTCAAACTGCTAAAAATTTCGTTGTTTAGATTCGTAAACCAAAATACAGCGTCATTTGCTTCTTCCTTCTGTAGGGTGTAGTTTCCTCGTCCAAAAATTTACTAGGGCTGTTCTTCCGAATTCAAAAAATGAATGCAAGTCCATCTCATTCAAGAAATTGTACGATATCCATATTGTACACAATGAAGACTTCAACGTTTCGTCGTGTCCTAAATTAGAAATATCGCGAAACATACTATGAATTTACTCAGAACGAGTCAGATTTACGAATCGAATACTACAACGCCAATCTCAAGTAATCTACGTTAATAGAAATGCGTGCCATGTTCCTGCACTCAATCACAATCACATTGAGCAAACTTTGACTAAGAATGAATTACGGAGATATACTTCATAAATCTTGAACAATTATGGACTATACGAAGCGAATAACTTGTAAAATCCATTTCTTTCGTAATTCAGTAGGTCTTAGAACAAAAGAATGAATGCGGCCAAGTTTCTGAAAATCAAGCTTTTCACAGAATCAACTATTATACCGAGGGCAAGGAGCTAAACAGGAAGGTGTTGTCCTTAGCAAAGTTAAGTCTTTGCATCAAACCAAATTATTTTATCCGGTCGAAGACGTGATCCACTTCAGCTTGCATGTAAGGAATGGCATTTCTGGTGACTCAGAATGAGCGCGATTCATCAGACAGAATGCCACCGATAATGGTTTATGGAGCTACCAACGAATCTTTGTTGGATGTAGAGTAACTTGCTCATTTGCTTGAAATTCAACGTAAATAACTTATCGGTCCACAAATTCAAATATGAAGTCATTAGAACTCAATTGCGAACATGAATAACTTTTGGTTTTATATTTCAAGTTAATTCATTTGTTTCGGCAATAGTCTGAATTTTTTGGTCATGCGATTATTTAGATTGCATTGTCTTACCGACTGAAACAATAGGTGTGGAATTATACATTCTTTTCCAATATATTCAAATAATCTATTTGAGTTATGGTTTATTGACTACAAGTGAGAAAAATATATATTCTCCTGCTAAATCTTTCACAGGTACTTTATATATATATTTTGGTTTTAAATTATTCATTAGATAATTTTCTTAAAATTGGCTAAATATTGGGATTTTGATGTCCTATTATAGAGCTTTCAACAAAATCCAATGTCTCAAGTGCATGATACCAATGACACGTACGCCGTTATCTAGATTCGGAACGTCAGACACTTTTAGAACAGCTGGAAATCAAGAGCTTTGCATTGCATTATGGAACAAATCATAAGTGGTTTCGAAATAAGTTTGACTTCTCCAATTTTTATAAAATCGTTGAGTATTCAAATAATTTGTATCTATTCTTCCACAAAGAACGACATGAATTATTTATTCAAGTGTATCAGCTAGTGAAGCAATTTATTCTACTAAAAATTCTCTGAAAAAATACCGAAAAAATAAGTTACTCTACACTTATGACTGAAATCGCTTTTCTGATAGGAACAATTAACTGAGGAATAGAATACAATCCTTCGGTAGTGACTTGAGCTTTCTGGTCATTGACACGAACTATTGACGTGTTTTAACCATGCATGTATCAATAAATTGCAAACCACAACCGCATTGCTTACAATGAATTTCGCTACTGTCTAGTATAATTAGACAGTCACTGTTCTAAATCTATATCAAGATTATTATTTCATTCTAATCCATTAAACAATCTTCTGATTCACACCAAATAGCATTGGCTCCAGCTAGCCTTTGGTGCGCCTGCACCTAACATGATTCTCAATTTCATTAATAATTTCAATAAAGAACTAAATTTTAAGGAGATCGAAAAGAAAATTATTAGCAGCTGCTACTCTGATTCCAGCAATTAAGAATCCAGTCAACATTATTGTACAATCAGAAGCTGAAATCATCAAATTCCTACGAAAAATATACAGGTTCTTCGTCTTGAAGCAGAAACTTGCTCGGTGTCGTGACAATTGATATTTTGAAAGATCAGAGCGTATCTTTTTTTAGCACAGCGCTTGTTTCATCAAGATACAAAATTATATTTTAGTTTTCTGTACAGTTCTGGGAACAAGTTAGATATTGAATCAATTGTGAATTAAATTGCGCTCTTACTTCTGTCACTCCCGTTTGGTGCTGTGAAGACTATAGGAACCACCAATGAAGAAGTCTATACCATTTTCAGTGGGCATCTCTTTCCATTCAACAAGCGAAGTGACCAAGGACATTAGGATAGGAGGATTGGATTAAGCTGCACAGCCTTCAGATTTTTTTCAGAAAACAAGTCTCGAAATTGTACTCAATAGGTCAAACCCAGTGAAAGATATGCAAATGTGTGTATTGACTAACGCGAATACCCAGTAACACATTTAATATGTCTACAGAGATTGAGAATAAAAGAGCGAGTTTGTAATAGTTAATGTCATATTTTGTTTCCGAAAAAGAATTCTCACACTCAATTCTTTAAGTAGGTACAAAACTTGTTTTTATTTCTAATTGTAGTATCGTGGGTGGTGGTGCGGCCTATTGACATTCGTGATGGCGATCAGGTGTTAAATTACTTCGGTGAGACCAAGGAATATCAAACGAGAACCAAACGCAGTTCAGAATCGAAGTCGTGAAAGACTATTCGCTCACTAATGTCAGTGGTGGATAAGGAGTAGCGTCTCGAGCTCTCAGTCGATACCCGGTTGGCTTGCAACACCAACCTAAACAATTTGTAGACGAATGTCAATTCTACTTTTGATTGGGAGCGAAAACAACCAGTTTAGATGTTTCATCAAGACGCAGCGTCGTATAGCATACGCCGAGATCTGGTCGATTCCTAGGTCCATCTGGGCAAGTTTCAGCTTTCATTCCGGAGAGAGAGACTCAAGTCCGAAAACGTTGTGGATTTTTACTTCGACTACGGTTTGCATTTAAAACGACGATTAAGGAAAATGGAAATCAACAGAAGAATCTAAAGGTAAAGTCCGCACTAATCCTCAAAGCAATCTAGAAGACTCTACTACACTGCAGAAATAATCTGTGAAACATCATGGACGAAGCGTTCGAGTTGACGACTCCGAAAAAGAAAATAACACCCAAACTGAACCGACGGTGAGAGTTCGATCTCACTTGTTCCTCCTTTGCAGTTGTAAAGAGACATCTTTTGATAAAAATTCATATTGGTTTAAGCAGCCTCGCAGTGATGAATCAATTTACACTGCATTCCATTAAATACTCCAAAGAAAATGATCACAACAAATTTTAATGTGTAGAATTATGTCGATATAGTGAAAATACGACAACAAGTAATGAAATTAGACTTAGAAATGCGCCTGTCGAAATATTTATTGGATACTAAGCATACTACACTTTATTCATTGCATTGGAATTTGAAGTTTCGATTGTATCCACTACCTCGAATTCTTTTTCGTAGGCTTTCCAAGTAATCCCACTGTTAAATTCAATTCTATTTTCTGATGATTAATTAATCTCAAAGATGTAAGTTTAGAATTCTAATTCATCGTTCTGAACAAAGAGAACTGAAACAGGAATAGTTCTAAATGCCTGTGTACTTCAACTAGTATATCAAATTCCGTGGATCATCGTTCAAAAATGCCATTCTTCTTCCCAAACATCCTGAAGATTAATGACATGTTCACTTTGGTTCTTAGAATATACTACTAACAGGTCAGTTCCTTGGATTATCGAAAGTGTTCCTGCAAGCGTAACCGTTTCAAACATATACCACATAATGTTAACAATAAAACTTGTTACAACATTAAACAGATGGGCAAATAGATCAAGAGCAGCAAGTTTATCGTATCAATATTAGAGGTCGACGCCTCACAGGCATCATAATTTAAATGGAATACATTTTCAAACATTTCGAAGTACATTTCATCGGAGCTCAGTTTTTAGTTGGAGTTTCAGCTCGCAAGTATCGAGTAACGTTCGCTGATGCATTCAAGCATATAATTCTGGTTTCAAATATAGATTTTACAACCGTATAGTTTCATATTCTGTACATCTGGCTCCTTGACATCAATTGGAATATTGGATTTCAGGATTGTGTTTCAATTTCGACTTACTATTATGAGAGACAACTAAACTACACGTTACCTACTGATACCCTACACATTAAAAGCTGAAATTATATTCAATTAGTTTGCGTCCAAAATTTACGTTGCAATTATTTGGAATTCATTAAGATTCAACAGCTACTGTTGTAATTAACGAGAAGTAATTTAAGATTTGAAATACAAAATTACTCTATTACTGAAGAAGTTGGCTTTATTAACGTTGCTGGCAAGACTAGCTTCATACCCGTCAATTCAACGAGATAAAGATTGAAGATTTTTACCGAGTTGCGAGTGGATTTCCTTTAGACTATCAAAGTGTAGAGTAGCTACTGTAGTAATTGAGACGCTATAGAATAGATCATAGACTAATGGTCGTATTTGATGGACTAATGCGCACTCTAGTCTGCATGAATTGTACATGTACGGTCTGTTTTATCATTCCAGTCCAGAATTCGGTTAACGTACAGCAAACATAAATTGGCTTGCTGTATAGGAAACGGAACATGGCTTCGAGACAATTTTTTATCGAACATACTACTACCTCTAATATCCAGAGATGGAGAGTTCATACGTAGAAATCTAGGTCGTTGTCGGGGCTCAGGGCAATCACGCCCTACTACATC
>JAAUYH010025213.1_pt1 | contig 12043 bp, 5 predicted proteins | sample 7278061 | NCBI WGS metagenome assembly JAAUYH01 (sample SAMN14350203, study PRJNA611818) | marine sediment metagenome | isolation source: surface marine sediment (0.6m) | place: French Polynesia: Moorea | collected 2018-08
ACAGAATTTAGGATTGGGCTGCAATTATTCAGATGCGTTATTTTTTATAAATTTCAGGAAGCTTTTAGCACCATGAGTACGCGAAGGACTATTTTTTCAGACACTGACCGTTCATTCGGAAGATAAATTGCAGCGTGCGCGATCAATGATTGGAGCTTCCTAGTAATAATTTCTTTGATAATCACGCCACTACGATGAAAGAACGGGAAATAGAACAGTGGAATGCTTCAGATAAGATGATGATTGACTATTTTATGATTGCCAAAAGAAACAAAAGTAACATTACATCCATTATGCGAATTGTTGCGGGATATTGATTTCTTCTCATAACCCATCTATAGATGTCAAACTCATTTTTCTAGCAAACATATGCGACCTTTTGTTATGAACAGTGAACTGGATTAGCTTATTTTCAACAGGTTACCCTATTGTTAAATTTGGAGGCGTTTGTGCTTTCGACAGAAATACTTTGATTTTGAGATTTCAATGCAGTAGACACAACAAAAAGTATAAATCAAAAGTTAAGAATGACATATTTCCTAGTACTTAGTTCACTGCTCTATTTTGCTTGACTTGATTGTTCCTTAGTTCCATCAGAGTTAGTGATATTGTTTGTAAGCTGCAACAAGACAAAAAGTGTGCAACAGTCTCTTCTCCTGGTCTTCATGTATCTCATTTCACAGGCTATCCAATAACTCTGGTTTAGTATCCTTTTTTACGACACTATGCTCCTTTTGTCACTGTTCTTGTTCCGGGGACTGTTCTCCGAAGAAGCCTAGTCTAAATATGATCCATCTAAAACGAGGTCTCGTTTTTTCCTGAGATATGGCTAAAAACCTACTTTTTTGGTGAATTTGACTTTTAAATTGATTGCGGTGCGAGACTTCTCAATGAAGAATTTGTACCACTAGTTATATTTGAAAACAGAAATGCATGAGGTTTCAATATGTAAGATTTACATAGTTCTAATTTCTGAACTCTTCTTAGCCATTCCAGCGGTTAGTGCACGGTAAACTCAGGCTTCATAGATCCGAATCGATTGAAGAATAGTCCGGTCCGTACTATCAAAGGCCCATTTATAATCATTTTGTTTCCCAGCGTAAAAATATTGTTTTAAATTTCTTTAACTATCGAGTAGGACTGAATTGATCTCACCTGTGGAAAATAAAGTATCTGCTAAGGAATTGCTGATCTATTTTTACATTTCTCTACACCCTCTTCTCACCGTTAGGAAAATATTGCTCATTTTCAATTTTTGTCGCGTCTTGCATTTGTACGAATAAAAATAAAATCATACGAAATTGTAACAAGTAACGGTATTGAACAGTATTAGAGGGTGCATATTTTTACATGATGTGGAAACGCAGTAGGTCTGTCAATTTGTGTAGGAGAATATTCCGTGGAAATGATAATAAGATGTCGACTGTTGATGACCTATAATTATTTCAAGCTGCCGTTGTTATTGAAATATTTCTAGCACGGAAATTGGGGTAACAATTATACTCATCAGAGCCAAAAGGCTTGAACATTATTACCAGAGAATTGTTCAGTTGACGAATAGTTCGGTTTTTTAATTTTGAAAATTTCCGATATTTATCGTACATTCTACAGTAAATTACAAATTTGATAGCATGATAACGATATCTTCATTGCATAATCGACTATACTGGTGCTGTTTCTCTTGTTAACGTGGGTAAATCTTCCTACTCCCTCTGTTCAAAACTAAGAATCCTGGAAGATGATTAAGATTTGTGAACATCCTGACAAATAATTGCAATTTTGTTTACGTGGGTGTTTTTGATACTTTCGCTGTATGTTCTGAAACTTGTTCCGTGGCCTATAATTCAAGCTAGATCGATATGCGAAAGATTCTAATCTTCTTCGAAAAGCGTAATCCACATTCAATCAAAATGGAAGGATTGCATTTGATTGTGCTCCTCATTTTTGTACATGAGAGAGAAAGAGCACGTGGATGATGACATAATCTGTAGTGCGTAAACTAGCTCGCACTCTCCCCGAGAGACGTCGATGGCCTAGGCAATTTCACACGATTTCAGCCATGCTCATCGTCGATTTCGATTACTGAAACGAAAAAGTACGAAAAACGCAGGTTGACGTGAATTTTCTATGGAAGCATCTAGGTAAAATTCCAACGAAATTGGCGATGCCGCAAACTTGATGAAAAGGCTAACACTGAAAAGTAGAAAAATTTTCAATGTTAGCTCTAACCTTCGCGACTGTAATGCAAGTGTAAAGTAGAAACGATGAAACGGACGAATGCTATTGGGGCAATCTCAACGTTGATCCAGTGGTAAAAATCGGAAATTTTTCGGCTCTCATGCCCACCTATCTTGCCTAATAAATAGCAGCTGCTCACTCGCATCTCACTCCCTCCAACCCACACCCCACGATCGAGTTCACTCGAGAGTCTGCGGTTTACCTTGCGCACACCCACGTTGGTTTGCACACACAGAGTTTGACCCTGCGTTACAGACGCGTTCCTCACGTTTGCACGTCGTTGTTGTTGTACTAGGTCGCCATGCCTCGCAAGCGCGTTTCGAAAGAAGCGCTCGCGAAGAACAAGCGCGGCTCGAATAGCTCGTCGTTGCAGAAGACGACGCGCTCGAAGCGTGCCGGTATCACCTTCCCCGTGGGTCGTATGCATCGCTACATCAAGAATGCAAAGATTGCCGACCGTATCTCGAAGGCCGCGCCCGTCTACACCGCGGCCGTGCTGGAATACCTCGTCGCCGAACTCTTGGAACTTGCTGGGAACGCTGCGCAGCAGAACAAGAAGACCCGTATCAACCCTCGTCACGTCTACCTCGCCGTCAGGAATGACAGCGAGTTGCATGAGTTGTTGAAGGATGTCACGTTCCCCTCCGCCGGTGTTGTCCCCCATGTCCACCCGAACTTGCTCAAGCTGAAGGCTGAGATCATGAAAGAGCGTTCCTGGGATGGTAATCTTCGTAAGGACGTCGTGGAGAGCCAGTCTCCTGGAAAGAAGTCGGCGTCTCGTTCGCGCGAGCCCGAGGAGTAGGCCGTCGGTCGGTTGATTGGTTGGTGGTGGACGAGTGTCGATCGGTAGACGTTGATGTCGCGCTCGGTTATTTGGTAGCGATGGTGTGGTGGTTGGTGCGCTACCCTTTCTTGTGGATTAAGTTGACGTGTATTGACCGCATGTGTGGTCATTTGTATAAGGATGAAGGCTGTGGTGGTGGCATGGTGCCTACTAGAAATGTTGTTGAAAGATGAGATAATGTGGAACGATGTTTGCTTTTGCTATTTGCTTGGGGTTTTTCTTTGTACTTGTTCTGTTGATCGTTTCACTTGTTGATTTTAGTAATGTTTTTATTAAAAGAGAATTCCGCGTCATTTCACTGCTTTCCTTTCATTGCTTCAGTAGACATTGATTCTTGGGCCGTTTGGCGAAGAGACGAAGATTTTCGTTTCGATTCAAGCCGATTGTGAGTCTTTATAAATTTTATCTGCAGTACCGTACAGTCCCAGTCCCGTACCACTTGCATACTGTACCATTATGTTTACACTGTTGCTACGCTATAGCACCGGTACAGTTTTATGTACCGTACAGTATGCCGAATTTCATCCGACCGACGTGCACATGTTTAGGACCGCACACACAACCTTTCCCTAAGGTTAGGAATGTCTAAATTATTACGGTCCATCCTTTCAATTCCTCCTCGCTTCTAAATTATCTTGAGGTATAGTATTCCGATTTTCGCAGACAGACTCAACGAGCTAAGTTTTCAAAATGTTATCACAAGTTTATCTCGTAGTTTTTATTGAAATCTATCGGCGAATGTTATCCCAAACTACTGTAATTTACTGTATTGTGTTGACGTGGTCCAAACACAACCACGTTGTCGAAGTCCACATGGCTCGGGACGTCGTCGCACGCATTGTTCACCGCGGCTTGGTGGACAGTATTCCGTCGAGTAATTCACAACTGAAATGGTTCAGAAACACGGTGCTACCGCTGCTAAATTAAGACTGTGCTCCGCGATGGGCCAATCACGTGTTACATGAGCAGTGATCACAATACGGAATGCGATGCCACGTACACGGCGACGTGCCGGTATGCAGGACGCAATAACGCAGTGCTTCAGCTCCATTGTGCACTATTGCAGCACACGGACGACAGCGCCATCACGATGTCAACACGTCAACACGGGGTGGAGCACTGCTCTATTGGCCCGCACGTTCGGACGCACTGCCGCCGCCTGTGCAGTGGAATATTGTACATGGCTGGCTGCACCCAACACGTCGACGCCCCGGTACACAGCGGCAACGGGTGGCGGCTGCACTGCCCGCTGAAAGGCGCCGGATTATTATTTTTGCGTGCACGCAGTGTACGGCGCCACCCACCGTTGTATCGCGTTGAGCGCGCGCGGCAAGCCGCACTCGGTCTGCACTCGCCATGAGGCGCTCGCGCTCGGTGTGCATCTTCGGCTTCTTCGTCACCCTTGTCACCGTGAGCTCGGTGCTCACGTTCATGATATTCCTGGCGGCAATCCGAAAACCTTACTCATCCGAGGAGCCACCGCAAACCGACATCGTGCGCCGCGGCAATTCCGCCAACGACGAGGAGGGCGCGAGCCGCACGCTCGGCGACCATCGCAGTCATTCGAAACCTGGCACCCATTACGAGGCCGTTGATATTTTGGGACAGGGCGAGGTCAAGGTGAGTTTGAGTGGAGTGAGATCACACACCCATTATTTCGATGAGGGTCCGCCCGTCGTGGTTGGCAAACTCGTCAGCTATTTGTGGTTCGACAATGCGACACATGAGATTTTGGGCTCGACCGTGGAAACCAATGTGTCGTTCCCCGTCGGGTCCCACACCATCGGCTTGACTGTCGCCGACAACACGCGCGACACGCACACCGCCTACACGACTGTGGTAATTAAGACGTCCGAATTCAATGGCACCTACACGTACTTTTACAAGCCGCAAAATCTGGGTCTCGATATTACCAAGGGCGCTCGGCCCGACTTGGCGGTGCATCGAAGTGGCGTCGATTTTAAATCTGCGGCCGATTTTCCCGAACATCTACGAGACAAGACATTCACCGCGCGTGTCGTGTTTCTGTCCGAGCTGGCCGATGGGCCCGTGCGGTTGGACCATGAGGGGCCAGTGAAATTCATTGTGAATGACGCTCAGATTTCTGGCGATCGAACGAGCACTGGCACCGAATTCAAGTACTCCGGAAAGGCTGGAAAACATTCATGCCAAATTATTTATACCAACACCGGCCCTGGACGGGCGCGATTAGTCGCGACATCTGGCTTGCCGTCCTTGTTGTACGACTACGCCAAGGTGCTGCCGGTGGTCACTTCGATAGACCCCGACTCGTCCACGTTCGATGGGCTTGGGCGAGCGGTCATTCGAGGGTCGGGCTTGAACACGCAGGTCAAAGTGTACTTTGGAGACGTCAAGGCGAAGGTGGAGCCTACGGACGACGACACCCAGCTAACGGTGATTGTACCGTCTTGGAAGCAGTTTCAGAAGAAGGGTGAGCTCTTAAAGGTGGTCGACGTTGTCGTGGAAAACAAGAATGGAAAGTCGAACACCGTACCGTTCCAGTACAACGATGAGCACGGTGAGGTTCCCGTCAAATTCAGAGAGGTTCGTGTGGACTTTGGCAGCTTCCCGAAGAATATCTGGATGGATCGACTCACTGGCATCAAGTATGGGCCCGACCATCATTTTTACGCAACGTCATTGAAGTCGAGAGTGATTCGGTTCCAGTTGAATGACCAAATGAAACTCGTGGGCGAGCCATGCGAAAGCGACTCGTTGGGTGAGCATCGCCAGCTCATGGGGTTGGCGTTCAACTATGCCAATACGAGAACAAGGCTGTACGTGTCGTCGTCGATATTGTACTGGAAGAATCGAAATTATCTGACGGGAAAGGACGCGTGGACGAATGGCAAGATTCATGTCCTGGAGCGCACTCCCGGTTGCAGTTGTATTTGCGAACTCAAGATCTCGCCGATTATCACTGGCTTGCCGGTGTCAAATTATGATCACGGCGTCAATGGGTTGGTGTTTGATGATAATGGCGCGTTGCGCATTCAAGTGGGTGGGTTCACGAACGCTGGGCAGATTCAGGATTCCAAATTGGGTGGGGTGGATGAAAATCCGTTGAGTGCATCCAGCTTGATTGCGCGAGTTGAAGACGCCAACTTCAATGGACGTATCAGGTATCGTCCGTTAACGCCGAGTTATGCGAGGCAAGTGTCGGGCGATGTCGAGGTGTATATGGCAGGACTGCGCAACTCGTTCGGCGTGAACGTTCATTCGAATGGACTTGTCTATGCCACGGACAACGGCCCGTCGAGGGGATTTGGCGCCAAGTCGGTGAATTGTAAGGACTCCGTCGACTTTCTTCCCGCAGACGAGCGGCACAACGTGGATAAGTTGGTTTTGTTGAGAAGAAAAATGTATGCCGGCCATCCGAATCGAAATCGAGGCCGCACGAATCCGAACGAGTGCCGATTTTATAGAACTATCGCCAAGCCCGATCCAAAGGCCAAGTACGCGCCGCCGTTGGCTTTGTTGCCGTCGTCGACTGATGGAATTGTGGAATATGTGGCCAACTCGTTTCGTGGTGCGTTGAAGGGCGAGCTGATTTTGTCGATGTTCAGTTCGGAAAAGCCTGGCTCAACGATGCGTGTCAAGCTAACCAAGAATGGCACGGAGGTGGAGGGCGGGAAGCCGCAGACGCTGATTGAGGGACGAAGCGGGCTTGCATTGGAACTCACGCCGGGTGGGGGCCTGATTTTCGTGCAAGTGCATAAAAAGGAGATCATCGCCTTCTTGCCGGTGCACCCCCCAGTTGGGATAAAACCGGTGTTCACGTCGGTCATGCCGAATCGCGGCCCGACAGCAGGAGGGAACTGGGTCAAGGTTTCGGGCATGAACTTCGGCTCAAGTCCCTCCGCGCTGTTCGGAACGAACAAATGTAGTAATGTCAAGGATGCCGGGAAGACAAGTTTCATGTGCCTGGTACCACCGGGCACAAGGGGACAGACAGTGTCCATCCGTGTGAAATCAGTCAACAACGGGAGTCCAAGAGAGTCACGCGAATCGGAGGGTGTCGACTACAAGTATATCGGGTGACCGAGTCGTGTTCACTCGCGGATGCATCTTCGTTGGTCCTGTCTATTTGTCTGCTTATCTACCACGTCTTATCTGTCATTTCACCACCACCGTCACCTCCAACCCGCTTAAAACATTCGCGCACGCCTACGTGCTGCTGCCGTGGCGTGCTTATTTATTTTGTTTGTCGACGTCGCAAGCGAGAACGAGCATTCGTGTTCCTACTTTAGTTCTCGTTGTAAAAATTTTCCCGCTCACTACGTTGGGTTCATTTGCTTGAAAACATGTTGTGCAGTGTTAACTTTTGAGATGAACGAGCACAGACGATAACGTAGTGCTCCATGATCATGTTCCATTCCTCGAGCTCGTCCAGCACTTGGTGGCGGTTGAGTTTCATTTTGTCGGCAAAAGTAAACATCGCATCAAACGCGACTCGCATGTTCACCGCGTGCACGTGGTCCCAGCCGTGCTTTCGGAATCGCCCTCGTTGTGTCTTCTCATCTGGGTAGTCGGTAATACCGAGAAGTGGGCTACCGCGTTTCGCAATGTTGCTCACCATCTGCGAGCCGAACGCGTCGAATGGCCGTATCGGTTCGTAATTGATGAATTGGTGCGGCGCGGTGAACGTCGAGGCGACGAAACTGAGAAGTGCGTCCGAATCAGTGGGACGAAGATACATCAACACACACTCTGTTAGGAACAGTGTGGGAACCGCGTAATCAACATGACAAACCGAAAATGCATCTCGCACCGAGTCTATGTTGCGCAAGTCGCATTCGTGTAGGGCGTAATGGTTAGAATTTGAATTAGTGCTCGCTAAAAGGCCTGTTTCGTTCGCAAATCGGTCGACCGTGTCGAAAAGAGTCGAGATACGCTTGACAAAACTTATTAACTGTGCTTTTGTCTTGGTGACGGTGTGGAAATCGAGCTCGACGTAGGTGATGCCGGTCGGATGAGTGTTGGTGTCGAATATTCGAAAAGGAAGCGTGTCGTAGCCTGCGCCGAATGAAATGATTTGAGCACGAATACCGAGCGCACAACAATCGGAAACAAAAGAATCCACAAGTTGCCGCACTACCTCCACACGCGCAAAGGTACCGCGATTAATGATGGGCGGCCGTCTCAATGGTGTGGTATCAGTGCGTGGCAACTCTCGGACAATGGCCTCGAGGAATTCGTCTTCGTAATATCCGCACCGTGTCGCTGATAACTTGCACAGAAATGCATCGTCATTCGTCGCTATGACCGCGTTATCTGCTCGAGCTTTGGCCGACGACTCACCTTGCTCCGTAGATGTCATTCTTCAAACATGTGAACTGGTGACATTTACAGGCGCACATCAGCGGATCAAAAATATTCAAAATTTACGTAATTTTGGGTGTTTGAAAGTTAAAAGAGTTCCTACGGCCTGCTATCCAGTTCGATACAAGGCACGGCAAAATGGACTCAGATAGTGCCAGTAAGGTACCCAAATCTCTTGAGCGCCTACTAACTGTCACTGGCCCACCCTCTACCGGCGTGACTTCTGCGGTTGAACCGTCCTCGCTATTGGCTAAACTTGACTCATTTCTACCCAAACTTAAAGAAGCGAATTCGCGCTTGGAACAAACCGAACATGAGAAGCTGAACAGTATTCCCGCACCTGAGCCCGTTCAGATTAAGGAGGAAAAGGATGACGTGAAGAACGAAGATGAAGATAGCGAAGATGATGAACTGGTGGTGAATATGGACGTTTACCTCGACAACACTTTGGGTGAACTTGTACCAAACGCCGAAACCGCGAATCAAGATAAATCCCAAGGGAAAAAGAACCCGCTTATTGAAGTTGTCGAGAGCTCGAACACCGCCGAAGACGAAATCACAACCACGTAAATCATTTACCACCTCAGTCGATACAAGACGCTGGGTCCCTTTAACTCGTTACTTTTCGGTTGCTTTTCCTCCTTTTAACGGGTGGTACGTAGGCTGCAGAAGTGACTGAGACGTGGTAGGTGGCCTCTCTTTCGAACATATCGCAAGCATTCGGAACGTAGAATGCCAACAAGTGGTACTGCGTTCCTACAGTAGTCTGCATTTCATGGTCAGAACTGAAAGGTATCTAAGTCTTGCTCGTTTTCAAGTACACCCAACTGTTGATAACTTCGTTGTAGTTTCACATAAAATAGCAAACCTGCCATGATAACTGCTAACGAGCTGAATATGACGACTCCCAATCCTGTGTACCATACCGCCGTACCTACGCTCCAACAAGCACAAAAATCGCCAGCGCAGCATGGATACATTCACGAACCCGCTTCTTCCGCTGCCAAACACTTGTCTGGCATACCAGTACGCGCGTCCATCCAAACGCGCACATTTGGAGCATCTTGCTCGAGCTCGGCATTCTTCAGCATGCAAAAGTTTTTTTTCCCAAGTAGATAATTGCAAATCAGACCTGGGCTCAGCTCTGAGGCTGGTTTTGTTGCAGTTAGTACAGGAAAATTAGCGTTTCCCCTACCACCATCCATAACGACAAGTCCTTCTGTGCCATTTGTTGGACCACATTTTTTCGTGCTAGCTTTTGCAGAACCGACTCTTCTTTGTTTGCGATCGAATACAAGTGCATGCCGACAATGTACGGTAGCACCTAGAACGAGACCGCTTCCTCGGCCTATCAGATGGTAAGAATGATGAAACGCAACACATCGGTACTGCTTTCCATCGTTAACTCGGTAATGAGGAATGTGGTCATCAGGAAGAATAGTAAACTCGACATCGCCCTGATTTGCTCAGAGGGCATGCATGGTCATGGGTCGTATTTCCAGTGCTCAATTCGGCATCCATAACACAATTTCGAAGGTCCGATAACACCATTAGAATAACTTGTACTCCGTATCAAACTGTAGTTTCAACCGTTGGCCACCGAGTTAGCTGGAAAGCAAAACCCGGAAAGGCCCATGATACCTCCTAATGGATCGATCAAAAGCAACTTTTGTTCTTCCGTTTTAGCGCTGAAACCCTGGATCAACACTAGGCGCAGGACAAATACCGGTGCCTGGCTCATAGCGTTTGAGAGCACTGACGGGCCATTGAATGTCTGGAAATGGAGTTTCCGTAAAATACTGCAACTTTGACATTACCCGCGCATGAGATTAAAAGTTAATTTACCGGTACTTCATTTCTGAATAAAATTGATATCTGGATATGTTCTGCTCTTTCTTGAATAAACAAGAGCAAGAGTCTGACGATTGCATGTCTGATTTTTTTTCAGTACCTCGAGAATTCGTCAAATTTTTAGTTTTGTTGTTCGGAATGTAACATTCTCAACTCGTTTAACATGCTATAGTTCCCAGCCACTCTAATGGAATTATTATCTCATTTGTTTATGGATAAAGGTGCGCGGAGTCAAAAAGCGCTGCAATAAGATGAGGCACTATTGATCAATGATCGGATATCCTAGTAGAGAATAATTTGCATATAAGTACTCACCAAATTCTCGTAAATCGCTAAGGATGAATTCTGACACTGTATGTGGAATATTAGGCTTTAAACCAAAATGATCCTACGAAAAATCACAGCATTTCATATAGTTTGTCCTTCTCACTCCTCTCTCAGCTGATCAAAGTTTTAAAAGGTACTGTGAAAATCAGTAGTATAGATAATAAGCAACAAAGTTTCCATACCAATTGTCACTCCGAAATTGGATAACACTGGACACTCTAAGACGACGCAAGCAAATTCTAACTTCAGTTCGTGCAAAACACTTACAAATTCGGGAACTTACCCACCTCAAGTATCCATGTCTTCCAAATACAGTTCTTCAATAAATGGGCATAGGCCTCAACGACCAAAAATATCTTCTTTTTCTTTCCTATTATTATTTGTGTGTTACAAACAAGTTTTGAGTTAAAAATAGAATTTCATACGATCTAATCACCGATAAATACGGATAAAGAACTAACTATGATTTTTGAATTCTATTTATTTCTTTCCATGTAAATTTACAGCTTTTGTTGGCTCTTTCCGATTCAAAGAAACTTCCACAAATAATCTACAGTATTTATTTCCGCTGATAATTTCTTTCGAAGTATCAATCCAAACGGTTTCAGTCTTGATTCAGTATCCAGTCCGGAACTAATCCGTAGCCAAGAATGTCGGATCCGCTGCTTTTACGAATCAAGAACACTTATAGTGCACATAAATTTAATTCATAGTATTCAGAAACAACCCAATCAAGTTTACTCGAAGATAAAACTGTGTTGGGGCTTTTCAGTAGAGCGGAAGCACTAAAAAACACCCCAGTACACCCAAAAGAATAATAAATGCAATGAAAAAATATAACAAAGAAGGTCGCCTTGACACGAAGAGCACTCGACACACCAGCCAAAATACAGTACACTCGATCCAGCTTATTTTCAAGGCCCTAGAACCCATTTAAGGCCCAAATCTCACTCATCTTTTTAACCTTGGTTGCGAATGATTTTTTATTTTCTGTTATATTATTTCTTACAAGCCACTCATCTCAAGAAGAAAGCTTACCGTAAATTGCGCTTATACAATGGAATACACAACATTTATTGCATTCGGTTTTTGCTTTGGTTCTTTTGGCATTATATTTGTTGACTAAGTTGCACAAAATACATCTTCTTCTGTTCTGTATATGATAAGGTATTAGTATTTTGGAATTTAAATACAAAGTGGTGCTGTCTTTACCAGAAATCAAGTTCATTTTTATTTGGATTTTCCCTCGTTTGTTAAGTTAATTTTCAATTTGCTTTTTATCGAACCATGACGGTTCGGAGATTGACCTGAGCTAGAGTTGATGAAGATATTTAAATTATCGTATGTGCTAATAATTTTAATTTCAAATCTGTATGGCTCTAAAATTTCGACGTTATATAGAATTGTCTTGTCATACTTTATAATAACTGAGAGACAATA
>JAAUYH010062809.1_pt1 | contig 12042 bp, 6 predicted proteins | sample 7278061 | NCBI WGS metagenome assembly JAAUYH01 (sample SAMN14350203, study PRJNA611818) | marine sediment metagenome | isolation source: surface marine sediment (0.6m) | place: French Polynesia: Moorea | collected 2018-08
CCCAGGGCGTGGTGCACGGGGGCGATGTGGAGTTCGCTGGTATCACACCAGGCCAAGTTGGGGCCGCAACCGCAGTGGGGGTCAAAACGGCCGTCGTAGCCATCGCAGGGCGTGCCCCAGGACGAGACGAGATCGGGCTGGGCCTCGAATGCGCATACCTTGATGGGGTTGTCGGGATCCCAATAGGGCTCGACCCACACCCAGCCCTCGCGGGTGTAGCCGTCTTCATCCACGGTGGTGACGATCTCGCCATCTGCAGTGAATTCGGCCTCGAAGTCGCCGCAGTGCACCGGACCGCCGCGATAGTGCGGAGCCACCAAGTAGCGATACCAAATATCGCCGTAGCGAATCATGCGCGAGCGATTGCTGAGCAGGCGAATATCGCTGACGTTGGGCCAAAACAGTGCCATATGCCGGCGCACCACCTGCTGGGAAAACGATTCGCTGTCGAGCCAGGAGGCGATGAGGGCCTCGGGGATGTCGCCGTCCTCGCCGAGCATGTCGTACTCTTCGGGCTCGGGCACCACGCCGCGCAGGTCCAAGCTGAGGGCGCGCAGATAGGCGTGCGCGCTCAGGGTCGGGCGCTCAGGCAGACAAATGGCGTCTTCGTATGCGACGACTCCGTCACCTTGGTCCTCGGCGTGGGCCACGGGCGGTGCCCACATATGCTGCCCCAGCCAAGCCAATGCGGCCAGCGCTGCTGTGCTCACCGCGAGGTAGAAATACGGTCGTATGCGAGTTCTTAGGTCCATAGGCTCGTCTGTGTCGGTGTGCGATGGTGTTGCGCGAGATGTGATCAGTATACCGGCCGCTGGTTATTGTCGACGTCTAGGGAAATCCCTTGGCCCCCCAGGCGCGAATCACGCCTTTTTGCACCGCCGTCAGCGGTGTGCGTCCCAGGGGCATGCTGTCGCTGTCCACCAGCTCCAGTAGTCGGTCAAAGCGCTCCTGCCAGGCAGCGGGCGAGTCCAGGGGCGCGGTGCCGGTATCGCCAGCGTGGCAAATGGCGCAGTGGTCTTGGTAGAGCGGCAAAATATCGCGGTCCCAGGTCGGATCACTAATGATGAGCTCCCAGCTGGCGCTGGTGGTAACATCGTCGTAGCGAACGGCCAAGTCAAAGGCATAGCTGCCCGCGGCCACGTACGCGGGATCGACGGTGGCCCGATAACGGCCCGCGTCGGCCTGGGTCGCAATGGCCTCGCCGTTTAACGCCAGATCGACGCCGACCACGCTATCCGACATGGTCGGCGCGATCACGACCTCAATCGGGGCAAAGATGAGGCCGTCGCCCGGCAGGCCGCGGATGGCCACCGGCCGGTCGATGGCGGCCCGCATCACGCCATCGGCGCGGCGCACAATTAGGCGACCAGCGTCGTCTACCCCCCAATCCGTGCCCCAATCGCCGTCCATGCCCACTATGCGGCGAAACCCAAAGGCATCGGCGCCACCAGACGAGCTGCCGGCGACCAAGGCCGAGAACACGTGGCTCTGGGTGCGCACCCACACCCGCGAGGTCGTCAGGGTCGAGACCCCGTTGGCGACCACGGTTTCCACTGCTTCGGGAAATTCAAATATGGTCCAGCCGTCGCCATCGCGATAGTGGTACAGCGAACCTTCGACGGCCGCCCATAACGAGCCATCGGCGCTGACCGCCATGGCCGTCGGCGCCCCCTGTAGCCCGTCGAGCACTGCGAAATCATCCCCGTCGGCGGTCAGGGCGTAAAAACCCGCGCCTGCGATACCTGCCCCCGACCCCGATACCCACACCGCATCGCGTCCGGCCACCCGCGCGCCCGTAGCAAATGGTGCGTGGGCCGGTTGCCCGTCCAAGGTGAGATCATGTAGCCAACCGTCGCGCCACAGCGCCAAGGTATCATCTCCGCCGAGCCATAGCTCGTCGCCGACCGCGGCCACCTGGGTCAACCCCATCAGCTCTGCTGCGTCCACGACGTCGGCGAGCGGCGATGGCCGCAGAACCCCATCCCACACCCACAGACCATCGTCGGTGAGGACAATCAGGCGATCTTCAGACCAATGGGCCGCGCCGCGCACGGCGGTGCCCGGCCCCAAACTCTGCCCCGCCGCTGCTTGCTCAACGAGATCGACCGCACTCAACTGGCCAGCGTCGGATACAATCACCCGATAGTCATCGAGAATAAATGCCCCCGTGGGCGCACCCGTGGACACTGCTTCGATGTCCGCGTTTACCGCGGCGCCTTCGTCCACTACAATCACGTCGATACCGGCCGCCATATCGGACGAGCCGCCGTCGCCCGAACAAGCTGAGAGCACGATACAGATGATGGAGAAACCAGCGATGCGACTTGGACCAAGCACAGCTAACGAAATTAACATAGGCGTCCGAAGCGCGTCATTGGGAATATGTTGTTTACTGCTCGCTAGCTGTGGTGGAGATAGCGGCAATGAGCCACCCATACCTCCATTGCCCGGCCCCGACGCCGCGCCCCCCGGACTGAGCGCGTGTATGCCCCCGCTTGCCCTGACGCCAGACCAGGCCCAGACCCCGCCGTTTGGCAACGTTCAATTCAGCGCCAGCGGCGGCACCGGCGCCTATGTCTTTGCCCTGCGCAGCGATGGTTCAGGGGCCTCCCTGAACGAAACCACGGGCGCCTACTTATCGGGGGCTGCTGCGGGCACGGAAGATGAAATTGCCGTCACCGATCTCGGTTGTGAAGGCCAGGCAGTGGCCACCGTTCAGGTGCGCTCTTCCCTGGAGGTGATCCCGGCCGAAGTCGAGACCGTGCCCGCGGTGTCGTTCCGCTTTGACATCAGCGGCGGCTCGGGGAATTACCTATGCGCTTTCGAAGGAAAGCATCCATCGGCCACCGGTTCTGGAGGCCAGGTGAGCCCAGATTGTGAGTACCAGGCCGGGGCCGCTGATGGTGTGGACATTGTGCGCGTAAACGATGTAGATACCGGCGGCTTCGCCCTGGCCACCATTCAGGTCAGCGCTGATGCGCGCCTGCGCGTGGCCGGTCACGGCCGGCTGTTTTTGCTCGAAGGCGAGCCCTTTGTCGCCACCACCTACGGCGGCAGCGGCCATATCGACCCGGTGGTGATGTCGGGTCCGCTGTCGGCCCAGGCGCAGACGCTCATGCCCACGGCCGCGGGTGAGGGCATGATCCGCTTTACAGACCGCTATACCGCCATGACGGCCGAGGTCCCGGTGACAGTACTGTCGGCCTTTGCCCCCGATGTGGCCCGCGACGGCGAGCGCAGTGGCGCTGGCTTTGTCCATGCTTCTGGCGATTTGAACGGCGACGGCTATGCCGACGGCGTCCTGGGATTCACCGAACTATCGGTGGGCGCCCACTACTCGGGCGCGGTGGCCGTGTATGCCGGCGGCCCCGACGGGCTCAAGCCCAGCCCGGTGCAGGTCTTTGCCGGCACGAGCCGCATCGAGACCTATGGCCGCGATGTCGAATTGGCCGATGTCAGCGGCGACGGTGAGATCGATCTATTGATAGGCGCCGATCGCTCTGATCAGGGCAAGGTCAATAGTGGCGGGGTATTTATCCACTACGGTATTGCCGGCGATTTCTTCAGCCAGGAGCCATCGCGCATCCTGCGCGGCGAAAATGCCGGCGATCGCTTTGGCCACAGTGTCGTCACCTGCGATTTCGACGGTGACGGCAACCTCGATTTGGCGGTGGGGGCTTTGGAAGGACAAAATGACAACGTCGCGGTGCCAGCCACCGACCAGGGCGCCGTGCACGTGTTTCGCGGTGATGGCAGCAATTTCCCCGATAAGGCCGACTTTATTCTCTACGGCCAGCTGCCTGCGGGCAGTGGCGACAGCGCCTCTTGGCAATCGGTCGCCGGCCTCGAATTCGGCACCCTGGTGCGCGCTGGCGATATCGACGGCGACGGCTTGTGCGACTTGGTCGTGGGCAGTCAGGTAGCCGACCTCGGCGATAGCGAAGACGGCGTGGTGTTGGTGTATCGCGGCACCACCGACAACAATCTCACGCTCACCCGCACGCCAGTGCGCGTGTACGCGCCCGACATGGCGGGCGGAGACGGCGATGGCAATTTCGCCAATGCCGTGGCCGTGGACGATATCGACGGCGATGGCAAAGACGATATCGCCATCGGCCACTATCGCAGCAGCGTTATCGACAGCCGGGCCGGTGCGGTGTACGTCTTCCGCGGCGGCCCGCTGCCGGACGCCGACGGTAGCGCGTCAGCTGCGCCCCTGGGCCCGGACGATGCCACTTGGGTCCTCCGCGGCACCACCAGCTACGAATACATGGGCGCGTCGGTGGCTCTCAGCGATTGGGACGGCGATGCCTACGCCGACTTGGTCATCGGCGCCTCGCGCAACGAGGATTACGGCTCGCGCAATAGCGGCACGATCTTGGTGTTCACCGGGGCCGACATCGGCGCTCAAGTGGCCGCCGCATCGACCCATGATGCTGGCGACGACAGCCCCAGCTTTGCTGCGGCCGGGGCCAAATCCCAGGGTCGCCTGGGGCAAGCCGTGGACGTGGTTGGCCGCGGAGCCCTGCTCGCGCTCGCCGGTTATGACGATACTTATGGCACTGAAGCTGGCGCCCCGTACTATGTGTCCTCGGCCGCTGGCGCACAGCCCCGCCTCCTTGACATGCCGGGCGAGTCTGCCGGTCATGAGTTTGGTCAGGGGCTAACGCTATTTGACGTGGACGGCGATGGCGATCGCGATCTAGTCATCGGCGGCCCCGGTGCCGCAGACAGTGACATTGGTGCCAATTCGGGCATGGTGTATTCCTATCACCGGCAGGGCGACGATTGGGCCACGACGCCCGAACCGATCGTCAACGATTATCCCGATTACGACGGCAGCGATCGCTACGGTTACGTGGTCACGTCGGCGGGCGACTTTGACGGCGACGGCTTTGCCGATTTGGCCGTGGTGGCCCGCGGCGACTCTCGGCCCAGCAGTTTTGACGCCAACTATGCCAACCCCGACGAATGCCCCGGCAGCATCAGCAATTCGGGCGCCGTGTATATCTTTCGTGGCAGCGCCAGCGGCATTGCCGACGCGCCGTCGTTTGTCGCCTATGGGCCTGACTCCAGCGGTAATATCCGCGTGGCCCGCGGCGACTTCGACTATGACGGCGACGGCAGGGACGATTTATTGATTGGCAGTTTCACCTGGGGCAATGACGGTGGATTTGCCATTCTGCGCGGGCGCGACCGCGACCCCGGCGGGGTGGTGGTGCTCTGCGAACAAGAGCGTTACTTTGGCGTAGAGCGCGACAGTCGCCTGGGCAGTTCCCTGGCCGCGCTCGGCGACCTGGACGGCGACGGCTGCGACGAGGTCGCTGTGGGGGCGCCGCGCGAGGACCTCGGTATTGAAGACCAGGGCGTGCTGCGGGTCTTATGGGGCTGGGGCGGCATCGGCTGCCCGGCGAGTCCGCAGGTGACCACCATGATATTGACCATGCCGTACAGTCATCTCGGTACGGCAGTGGCCGGCGGCGGCGACATCGACGGCGACGGGATTTTTGATTTGGCCGTGGGCGGGGCCAATTTCCGCTACGACTTTTCCTCGGTGGGGGCGGCCTGGATGGTGTCGGGGGCCTATCTGCTCACGCTGCCGCGCGACAGCACCACACCGGGCAATTTGCCCATCGTCGCCGCCACCGACGTGCCCACGCTCTTGCCCGAGCTCGGCGACCACGGCCGCTACGGTATTTTGGGACCGGTGGCCGCCAGCCTGTTTGGCGATTCCATCGCCTTGATTCCCGACCCTGAAGCGCCCGCGCGCGCAGCGGTGGCCGTAGGCGTGCCGCGCGGCAACCTGGGCCAGAGTTCGCTGGCTGGTGGGGTTGCGGTTTATCGCTATGTCGACCAGGCGCAGGGGGGGCTGCCGGGCCTCGATCCCATTCCGTATGCTGTGGTCTCGGGCGAGACCTCCAGCACCGAGAGCATGCTGGGCCAAGTGCTGGAGGGACATACCATTGATGGTAAGTCGGTGCTCCTCGTCGGTGCGCCGCAATCGGATAACCGCGGCCTCGATTTTGGCGCTGGCTTTGTGCTGCGCTTTTAAGGCCGCATGTGCGAGTGGCTCCAACTGAGGTCTCTGAGACCTTTGCCCCGAAGACCTTTTCCTCGGCTATTATCATTGAGCGCCATGTCCAATTCCGCCACGTTTCTCCACGTATCCGATACTCACCTCGCGCACACGGGGGTGCCGTTCCCGCGCGACGATCACAAGATTGTTATCCAAGAAATCAATCCAGAAACCCGCGAGTCGGTACTCCAACTTACATTTAACCGACTGGCCGAGAAGCTGAAAGGAAGCAAGCGTCGCCTGGACGGCGTGTTTTTTACAGGGGACGCGCAGAACCGAGGGCAGCCGGGTGGACACGAGATGCTCTGCAATCTCCTCCTGAGCCACTTCGGAGAGTTAGGCGTGAAGGCCAAAAACATCGTGGCGATTCCAGGCAACCACGATGTGCCGCGCGAAAGCCCGCCAAGCTCACCCGAACGTTACGAAGATTTCATACAGGTCTGGCGCAAGAGGGGGTGCGTAACCCCCTGGCTTGACGGCGTCGATAATAATCCTACCGACGACGGTGACCCCCATCGACTTGTCAGTGAGGACCAGCTTTGGGCCGTCTTTCCGATCAATACGAGCAATTGGTCGCACGCCAAGCAGATCTTACCGGAGCCCCTGGCAAGCGTGTGGGACAAATTACCAAAGCTCGCAGCTGGTGACAATGAGAAACAAGAGGCCAAGATACGCCAACAGCTGGGCGACTTAGCACGCTACGACATGGCGCGTGTATCTAGCGAACAACTAGAGATCCTGCGAGAGCTTATCAAGAGCACGCCGGAACCCTCAGTTGGACGCCAATTCCGAATCGCATTACTTCACCATCACCTCCGCGCGCCGAGTTTGCGTGAGGAGCTGAAGCCGTTCGCAGATTTTTCGAACTTGGAGCAAATCCGCAGCTTTCTGCGCGACCGCGAGATTGCCGTCGTCGTGCATGGCCACAAGCACGAGCATGCGGCCCAGTTCGAACACGTCTACGACCAGAACGGCGATCGGGCTCATCGCATACTTGTGATCTCCGGTGCAACCTTCGCGCCTGGGCAGGAATCTGACGCTGTACGCCTAATCACCATCACGGGCATGCCCTATTGCCCAGAGGCTCGGATCGAAACGATCCCGATTCCGCGCAGTGGTGTAGACTCTCCCACTTCGGCCTCAATCAAACGCAGGATCTGGTCGACAAATGAGGTCCCCGGCGCACCAATAGTCATCCAAGGAAGTGATCTCGACGAGGTCTATGATCGCATCTGCGAGGCTGCGGCGAACGAGGCCAAAAGCGGGACCTTGATTGTGCACCTCGATCTGCCAACCGGTACAGACGGAGAGTTGCCTTTTCCTTCGAATTACCCGCTGCCAGAGCAGATGGAGAAGGACGAGCGCCAGCGCTGGCTACACGAGCTTGTCGAGTGGTGGCAGCTCGAACGGTCCGGTCTCGATCATCGGATGCCCTTTGTGCACGGAAGTCGACTCCGTCGTTACGGCGGCAAGATCGACCAGATGAAGCGGATTGTCGAACTCCTCAAGACCAAGGCGAGTACGCGCGCCATCGCGATCCTGATCGATCCATTTCGCGACTTTACGGAAGACGGTAAAAAGGAGGAGTTCGCGTCGTTCTGCATGGTGGAATTCAAACGCCGTGACCTTGATGACAACGGCAAGAGGCATGCCGTCGATGTGATCGCATTCTATCGCGCGCAGGAGTTCGCGCGATGGTGGCCTATTAACATTGCCGAGATGCGTTACCTTCAAAGCGAGATCTGTAACAAAGCGGGACCCAAATTCTCGTCGGGCCGGATAACCACGATTACCGCAGACGCCCGTATTCACTCGCGTTCGCCGACGCAAGTTACGATGCCGATCATTGACCGATGGCTCGATCAGGCTCCAGAGCGCCTCCATGTGCTGGCGAACGCATTGATGCAGGGCGGCGAGGCTCAGGATAAATGGCGGAAGGATGATGCAGTGCGCGGGTGGGATCGTACCCTGGCTGACCTGAAAGAGGCAGCAACGAGTAAATATAACCCTGATGGTCTGCCGATCGCCATTGAAGGTCTTGAGCGGCTGGCTTCCTACATTAAGGCCGCTAACAGTGGAAAAAACCCGACCCTGGCGCAGATCGTTAGCTCTCTAGAGCGCCTAGCACGGGTGAATAAGAATTTCGAAAACGGCGCCCACACGAAGGAAGCGTTCGATCGGTGGGCAGACGACGTATCGGACGTAGTAGAGGAACTGTGCAGTTTGACGCAGAAGCGGCTGGGAAACGTGTAACAGTGTAAGCTGTTTACACATACATTTCAGGTAAGGGAAAGACGTGGAGGAAGAGTGCCTGGTCATGCCGACAGAGCCATCGACAACACTTGCGCCGCCATGCGACGGCGTGCGACAACAAAATCATGGGCTCGGGTAAAAGTCGCAAAGTGTGCTTGGCAGGCGGTCGAACGCTGAGATGCACGCCGGTCTTTGACACGTATTGGCGGTTCGCGGCCCAGCGGCAGAAGATATTTATGCACCGGGTATACGGTGATGAGCCACCATGGACAGATGATCCCATCCTCCAAACATATCGCTTTACGAACGTCTATCGCGCGTCTGACCGCGTGAGCCAATACCTGATTCGGCAGGTCCTCTATAAGGGCTCACAAGAATTCGCCGAGATTTGCTTTCGCTGTCTTCTCTTTAAATTCTTTAACCGTATCGACACGTGGGAGCATCTTTGCAAACGGGTCGGCACACCCGCCTGGGCCGACTTCTCACACGAGCTGTACAGTGCGGCCCTCGTCGAGCGCATCCACCAGCGCAAGCCAATTTACTCCGCCGCGTACATCATGCCGTCGCCCAAGTTCGGTCATGAGCGCAAGCACGATAATCACCTCGCGCTACTTGACTACATGATGCGTGAGCGAATCTACGAGCGCGTCATAGAGGCACATGATCTCAAAGCTGCATTTGAAGTGCTGCGAGGCTGCCCCTCTTTGGGTGACTTCTTGGCATTTCAATATACGGTGGACCTCAATTACAGCGACCCGCTTCGCTTCCGCGAAGCCGAGCACGTCGTCGCCGGACCGGGCGCGCGCGACGGAATGCGCAAGTGCTTCCATGACACCGCTGGACTCTCTGAGACCGACTTGCTACTCGCTGTGTCGGACATTGCCCCCCAGGAGTTTGCACGGCTAGACCTCGATTTTCAGACCCTCTGGGGGCGTCCACTGCAGCCCATCGATTGCCAGAATCTCTTTTGTGAAGTCGACAAGTACGCTCGCGTGGCGCACCCAGAGTACAGTGGTCACTCAGGTCGAAGCCGCATCAAGCAAAAGCTGCGTATCAACCGAGAACCGCTGCCTCAGTGGTATCCACCCAAGTGGAAACTAGACCTCCGTCATCAGTCGCTGACAACAGCTCCAAGCTCTCCTCAGCTGTCATTGATGTTCGCCTCCTGAATGGGCTCATAAGCAATTTCACCAGCATCGAGGTCCCCTCGGACAATACCGCCTTGATTCTGGCGAAGTTGGCTCCAAATCTCGAAACCGCGTAGCAATACGCGCTCCCATTCGCCCTCGCTTCTGCTGTGCACTTCGACACCGCTAGTGAGTTGCTTGATGTGCCGCAGCAATGTCCAGTCAAGCGTTTTGGCGTTGGGGTGTTGGGCATTATAGACATAGCCGACTGCTACGATAGCCTCTTCAATCACCTGCGCCCGCCCTCCATCTTCCGTGTCTTCCTGACGTTGTGCCGCTTCGCTAGTGCCGATACGGCGGTTTTCGATCTTTCCACGGCTACGCAACAGCTTGCGGTAGACTGGGGACCAACCCAACATGGCCGCAAATGTCAAATGCATGGCGTCATGATAGCGATAGCCGTCGTCCTCATAGCTGTTATCGGTCAGTGGATTACCAGTCTGAGAGGAATCTTCCAGGTCATGCATACATAGCTTCATACGCCCATCGATCGGCTTGTGGGCAAAGCGATATGCGAATTTGCGTGGCAAACGCTGACCCTCTGGGAACTCATCGTCGTACAGGTAATGGCGTACCGGCGGACGCCAACGATCGCGCGTCTTATCAAGATTGCGGATGGCAATGTCTTCGAGCGACAGTCCGGCTTTACTGGCAACACTAGCAAGATACCAGAGGATATCCCCAAGCTCTTCCGCTAGGCGGTCGCGGAAGTGAGCGTGCGCCTCACGATCGCGAAGCCGCTTTTTGAACTCGGCCATCAGACTACCTACTTCGCCAACCAGTCCGAGCAAAGAGATCATCTGCGACACGGACAACTCATCCGTGAAGTGCTTTGCCTCTGTGTGCTGTTCGGTTTCTTCCGCTAGCTCCTGGTACTCATTCAGACGCATCGGGAACTCCTCACTTATTCGCCGGTCCCAGCCTCAATGGAATACGGCGCCATGCTGGCCAAAAGGGTCCGAAGTTCGCGTTTGCTGCAATCTAAATGAAGGATTCCGGAGAAGCAAGTCACCTGTCTGAGCGTTGTGTTTAACTCGTGGGCAACGAACGCCCCCAGACGACACAGGCCAAGATAGTTTCCATAGGCGCGTTCAATCAAATACTGACTAGCGTACATCGCGTTGACGAAAAGTCCTTTGTCGGTGGGCGCAAATGTCACATGCTGCAGGCATGGGAATCCCAACTGTGCCGTCGGACTGTGATCCTTTGCCGGTTGAAACACCCCTATCTGTAGAGCACTACGGCGAACGCCACGTCGCTGAGTATACTGGGTGAGCACGAAATCGAGTTGGTTTTCCTGACCTATGGCTCCCCCGCAGATCATGCGCTCAAAGTAGAGCCCACGCTGGTTTTTTCGGCTCGCCTTGCGCAGACGCGGCAGGATCCGCCGATACCGGTCGAATAACAGCCCTCTTGGCTGAGCGCGATTCCACTGCGACCATGGGAAAATGGTATTCGCGACCTTTTCGATAGATTGCTTGCCTTTACTTGCGAGATATTGATTGAGAGCCCTGCGAATCGCAATATCTTCGCAGGGTTGCCCGTCGTCTTGAAACGAGGTTATGGCGACGCTGAAGGGAACAAGCTCCTTGCCCGGACGATCGACAAGACGCCGGACTGCGTAACACCAAGCTCGCGACATATTCGCATCAGCGATGCACTGCTCAACTCTCATCGCCATCTCCCTCAAGGTCCTCTGGCTCCTCAAGATAGCGAAAGCGCGCGTCCCCTTCGTAACCTTGCCTGCAGACGCGAATCTCAAGCTCACGCGAATTGAGCACAAGACGTCCACGTCCGGCCCGTTCTGCGCGCCAGTGCGGTTTCGGTTCGGTGACGAACATGAGTGGTCCCGCCCCCGGCTCTTGTCCGGCATCTTTTGGCGCCAGGAGGAGATCGCCTATCTCCATATCGACTGGCCTGGCGCCCCAGGCTTGATCTACAGGGAAGAGATTGTGCTTGACCTTGAATCCGGCTAGTTGTTGTCGTAGTGCCTTCGGAGTTTGCTTCTTGAGCTTCTTCGCCTCAGCAAACGATAGAAACCGCATGGCGATAGTGAGCTGATCGATCAACGAAGTGTATCCAACACCGAGATCCTGGGCGACACAAAACAACATCTCTGGTGTGAGGCGACGTCGCAACCAGCCTCGACGGTTGAGCGCTGCGTCCACGGCCGATCTAGGCATGAGTAGCGCAGAAGCGAAGTTATCTGCCAAGTATTCATCATCCGAATTGTTGTCGGACTGCAGTGCATCCGCACGGTTTCCGTGATCGAATGCGTGGTGACCGAGTTCGTGGGCGCAGGTGAAGCGCTGGCGCCCCGCTGGTCGTTTGCTGCCGACAATGATCGTCGCCTGCGTACCTGCTTGGTACATGCCTTCGAGACTCGGAAGCGCCATAAACTGGACGCGTATCCCGAGTTCTGTTGCAAAATCGACCGGGCAGATGGAATCGCCCGGTGCCTTTTTCAACTGCCTCCGAAGTCGTGTGGCTTCTCGTATCGCTCGAGCGGCGAGCTCTTGCTTGCGC
>JAAUYH010099560.1_pt1 | contig 12042 bp, 10 predicted proteins | sample 7278061 | NCBI WGS metagenome assembly JAAUYH01 (sample SAMN14350203, study PRJNA611818) | marine sediment metagenome | isolation source: surface marine sediment (0.6m) | place: French Polynesia: Moorea | collected 2018-08
CAAGCAGTTGTTTATAAGGGACCTTGGAAACAAGTACAAGATGATGATGGTCATACCTATTGTCGTGGGGAAAGAATGGCAGTATGCGATAAGACTTATCAAATTTTAACTAATCCTAATAGTCCCTATAAAAACGAAATCATTCCCATTGAACCTTACGAAAATATTCCTTTAGAGGAAGCAGAACCTTATGCTTGTAAAAATAAAGCCATTCGTCATGCTAGAGAATCTAAAGGATCGGAATATAATTTGACAGATACTAACAGTAATACAGATTGTTGTTCTCCAGGAGAATGCTGTTAAAAAATAGGGATGTAACGTAACAGTAGAGGCGTAGCATGGACGCGAAGCTTATGCAAAGCGGTATCCTTTAGGAAATCCTTTAGGGCTACGCCTCTACTAGGTAATCTATTTTGAAAAAATGACTTATGATCTGGGCAATTGCAATTTTTTTGACAACATTTTTTTTGGCTTATGCTAATGGGGCTAATGATAATTTTAAAGGAGTAGCAACTTTATTTGGTAGCGAAACTATTAACTACAAAATAGCAATTTGGTGGGCAACTTTGACAACTTTTGCTGGTTCAATTGCCTCAATCGCCTTGGCTGATGCTTTATTAAAAAACTTTTCGGGTAAAGGATTAGTTCCCACAGCTATTGCTAATGCAGATCAGTTTCACATTGCGGTTGCTTTCGGCGCGGGATTAACAGTAATTTTGGCTACTGTAACTGGTTTTCCCATCTCCACAACTCATAGTCTCACCGGAGCCTTAACTGGAGCGGGATTAATGGCAATTGGCAAAGAGTTAAATTTTGCTGCTTTAGGTAAATCTTTTTTTATTCCCTTATTAGTTAGTCCTTTAATTGCCATAATTTTAGGAGCAATTGTCTATAGTACTTTTCGCTATCTGAGATTGCTATTTGGCATTAATAAAGCTTGGTGTATTTGTGCCGGAAATAAACAAGAATTAGTACCAGTTGCAGTTACAGCTAATAGTAGTATTCTCCAAGCTGTTGTGACTCCTGATATTGCTATTGATACCACCGAAAAATGTCAACAAAAATATGTGGGAAATTTTTTAGGAATTGATAGTCAAAAAATAGTAGATACTTGTCACTTTATCAGCGCTGGAATTGTTAGCTTTGCCAGAGGTCTGAATGATACTCCTAAAATTGTAGCTTTGCTCTTAACTGTGTCTGCTTTCTCAATTAAAGGCGGCATGTTAGCAGTGGGTTTGGGTATGGCAATTGGAGGTTTATTAAATGCAAAAAAAGTTGCTAATACAGTTAGTAAAAAAATTACTACTCTCAATGCAGGTAAAGGATTATCTGCCAATTTGGTAACAGGATTTTTAGTTATTTTTGCTAGTCGTTTAGGGGTACCTGTTTCGACAACTCATGTTTCTGTAGGTTCTATTTTTGGCGTAGGTGTAATTTCTCAGTCTGCCCATATTAATGTTTTCTCACAAGTACTTGGCTCATGGTTTTTGACTTTACCAATTGCAGCTGTAGTAAGTGGCATTACATACTTTTTACTTCAATAAAGGAAAGTAATTAAGTAATAAGTAATGAGTAATGAGTAAAAAAATTATATTTTATGAATAAAATAGGAAGTAATAAATTATGCAAAATATTATTAATAATAAAGCAAAAATACCATCTTTAACTCGATTTTGTGACAAAATAAAAACGCCATTAACTAAAAACAAAATCACTGTTCTGCAAATTAATTTAGGTCGTAAATGTAATCTTGCTTGTACTCATTGTCATGTAGAAGCAAGTCCTAAAAGAACAGAAGAACTATCGACCGAAGTTTGTCAGCAAATAATTGAAATTATTAACCGTTTCCCTCAAATAGAGACAGTAGACTTAACTGGTGGTGCACCAGAAATGAACTACGGATTTAGGCAAATCGTTAATGCTGCTAGAAATAAGGGCAAAGAAGTTATCGTTCGCTCCAACTTAACCATATTCTTTGAACCTGGATATAAAGATTTACCTGAATATTTTGCCCAAAACAAGTTAAGAGTTACCGCATCATTACCTTGCTACTTGGAATCTAATGTCGATCAACAAAGAGGTGCTGGAGTATATAACAAATCGATCTTAGCCATTCAAAAACTTAATCAATTAGGTTACGCTACTAATCCTGATTTAATAATCGATTTAGTTTACAATCCTAGCTTACCTAAAGACACCAATTTCTCTTTAACTCCCAATCAGCAACGATTAGAAAAAGATTATAAGAAATATTTGTTTGAACATTTTGAAATTAAATTTAATCACTTATTTACTATTACTAATATTCCTATTGGCAGAACCAAACAATATCTACAAAGATATAAATTGCATGATGACTACTTAAAATTTTTAGAAGAAAATTTTAATGCAGTAACTTTAGGTAACCTCATGTGTCGTAACGAACTCTCCATTGACTATCTTGGCAATATTTATGATTGTGATTTTAATCAGATGGAAAATCTTGCTGCTATCAATTCCACGGGAGAAAAATTAACTTTAGCAAAAATTTTATCTACTAATAATCTTGATATTATTAATGAAGTCAAAACTGCAGACTATTGCTATGGTTGTACTGCGGGAAGTGGTTCTAGTTGTGGTGGAGCATTAGTTTAAATTATATTAATGCAATTAGGTCGATGCTGTGAAAACAAAAAAATTATATTTAAAGAAAAAACCTAATTATAAACATACTAGGAAAAGAAAATTAACCATCTTGTTCAATCCTCGTATGGGAGTTGCGATCGCGTTTATTGTTTTACTCTTATTATGTACTATTGGTCCGGCTAAACCTCTATTTAATCAAGAATTTCTTGTAGACTATTTTAATAGTAATTCCTGTTCTAGTTGTGTAATCCTAACTTTTATTGGTTGCTATATTCTCTTAACTATTCTGGGCATTCCTGGAACGATCTTAACCGTAGTGGGAGGTCTGGTTTTTGGTCTATGGTGGGGAACTTTATGGTCAGCAATCGGCGCTACGCTAGGAGCATTAGGCGCATTTTGGACAGCTCGCTATTTATTAAGAGATTATATTAAGTATAAGTTTGCGCAGCATAAAGGATTGAAGATATTTAACCAAGCTGTAATTGATAAACCCATCGCTTTTGTTTTAGCAATTCGCTTTGCCCCGATTTCTCCTTTTAACATAGTTAACTTCTTATTTGGCTTAACCCCTCTTCATTGGGTTACCTATACAATGACAACTTTTATCGGTATTATTCCTGGAACTCTAGCCTATACTTGGTTAGGCACTAGCGGCAAATCAGCCTTAGCTGGAGAAGATCCCATCACTTTTTGGCTCGCGTTAGGTTTATTGACCTTACTTTCCATTATTCCTCTAATTACTAGGAAAAATTTTCAGGTGTAAATAATTGGACTTAATAGCTCAAAAGCCAAAAAATACCTCCCACTCTTTGAAATACAACTGTAAATATTTTTGGTTTTAAGCAGAAAGTAAAAAGAGTGTTGTAAAGTAATGTAAAGCGACCCCAAAATTATTACATGACGCTCATGGAAGCAACTAAACTATCTCTCAAAAATATTACTCTCCCATCCTTAGGAATTGGTACTTGGGCTTGGGGTGATAGTTTGTTTTGGGGTTATGGCTCTGACTATGGTGAAACAGAAGTGCAAAATGCTTTTGATGCAGCCATAGCCAGTGGTGCATCATTTTTTGATACTGCCGAAGTTTATGGTTTCGGGGAATCAGAACGGCTTCTGGGAAGATTTTTAAAGCAAACTCCTCAACCAGTACAGATAGCTACCAAGTACTTTCCTTTGCCTTGGAGATTTGGTAAACAAGCGGTAACGGATGCTTTAACAGCTAGCCTCAAGAGACTTGAAGTCGAACAGATTGCTCTGTATCAAGTTCATATGCCCTTTGACTTTTTTATGGGTCAGCCAACATTGATGGAGGCTTTAGCTGAGGAGGTCAAACGAGGACGAATCTTAACTGTTGGAGTTAGTAATTACTCAGCAGCCCAAATGCAACAGGCTCACGATCTCTTGGCACAGTACGATGTTCCCCTAGCTGTCAATCAAGTTCGTTATTCTTTGCTAACGCGGAAGATCGAACAAAACGGTATTTTAGAACTAGCTCGTAAGTTAGGAATTACAATCCTGGCATACAGTCCTCTAGCTCAGGGATTGCTGACTGGAAAATATACTCCAGATCAACAAGAGCGAGTTACGGGAGCAAGAAAAATCGATCCCAAATTTTCGGCTCAAGGATTAAGTAAAATTGAACCTTTGATTACTCATTTAAAACAGCTTGGGGAAAAATACCAAAAAACAACTGTTCAGGTAGCTCTTAATTGGCTGATAATGCAGGAAAATGTTATTCCGATTCCCGGAGCCAAAAATGCTCAACAAGCAGCAGAAAATGCAGGAGCTATGGGTTGGCAACTAAGTGCAGAAGATGTGAGACAACTTAGTTTACTCAGTCTAAACTAGAATATTCAACCATAACTTTTAGATTCGACCAGGTGGGGGAGAATAATCTCTGTCAGTTGATAAAATCCAACGCCACAATAGAATGAACAAGATAATGAACCCTAAAAAAATGACAATTTTCAACATAACTTTAAAAAAATAGCGCAACAATGAAAGCTTAACGATTTACCACTCTCACTCCACACTGATTTTTAATAGTTGAGGTAGGCTTGCCCTCTTTTGAGATTGAAAAGCTTTGCCAACTTTAATTGATTTTACTTTTATTTTAGTTCAAGATTTAGCGACGCGATAATTAGTTTTTGGGCTATATTCAATTATATAAAACGCTTTTGTCATAGTTGAATTTTAAAATGGAGGAATAATCGCCAAAAAGCTAAGAACTTTGAGGAAAAAAATAAGTATTACGACTGAAAAGTGAACTTTTTTAGCAAATAAATATAGATTATTTGTCCTGATTCGCTTCTCCATAAGTAGATTTAAGCTTTTCGGGAACAAAAATGGAAAATCAGTTTTCTCAAAAAACGCCTAAATCTTTTTAAATGTTGATTTTTTCCATAGACAAAATATATTTCTGTGTTTCTAATAAAAGTTAGAAATATCGCCTTGCATATTCTTTTCGTCTCTAAACTGATGTAACTCATGAAGACAAGTTCTATCGAAGAAGATGAAATCTCACCAGTGGCAGAAGTTATTCTTCAAATTGATGTTTTGGTTGGTGTTAGAAATAATACTCAATCTAATAGGCTTAGATGATATAGCTGATTACAGCGAGTTTATTTTTAGCTATGGAAATGTTAATCTAATTCAAACTAAAAAAGCCTGTTTGAAACTTCAAAATTAATTGGATAGCTGATTCTAAGCAATCCAGGTTAGATCGCTTAACATAACATTTATTGTGTCGGTATAAAGTATAGTTGCGTGCTTTAGATGATCAATATGGTAATTTTGGCTTAAACGACTAATATTTCCCAAACCAAGATAGAGTATCACATTGGTTCTCGAAAACCTATCGTTCTAGGACTTCCTCGAAGCTTTACAACATTTAGCACTAAATATGATTATAAGTTAAATAATATCAATATTATTACTTAAATCATGTCACCTGAGACTTTTATTCCAACAAATAAAATTGTTGCACTACTTGATAGCTGGTTAGCAACACGAACTTCTACTGAAGATTTAGCCTGGTTAAACCGGAAAAAAGAAGAAATTAGCCAAAATGCTGCCGAAAGAAATCTATTTACTTCTTTTAGTAGCGTACCTCGTTATCTAGGAAAGCAAAAACTAGAATTATCAACTGAAGAGTTACAAGCAGCTCAAGAGTTAATCCCAGGATGGCATCCTCTTAATTGGACTGTAGACCAAGTTGGACGAACCTTGCTGATTTTATCTTTTCCCCATGAGGATAAGGATAATTATGTAGCAACCTTAGATAAAATTTTTGCGGCAGCGGATGTAGGAGAACTAATTGCCTTGTATCAAAGTTTACCCTTGCTGCCTCATCCTGAAAAATTCCAACTACGGGCTGCAGAAGGAATTCGTAGTAACATGAGCTTGGTTTTTAATGCCGTAGCTTTGTACAATCCCTATCCTGCCAAGTATTTAGATGATTTAGCCTGGAACCAGATGGTTCTCAAAGCTTTATTTATTGATAGCCCGCTAAAGCCAATTTACGGTCTAGAAACTCGCAACAACAAGCAGTTATCACAAATGTTGATTGACTATGCCCGCGAAAGATTAGCAGCGAAAAGAACAGTTAATCCTGAATTATGGCAATTAGTCGCACCCTTTAACTCCCAAGCTGTTGCCGAACTCAAAACAGCATTTAACAGAGTTTGCAGTTAAACTGTGACGAATAACACCGTACCGAAATGATTTGTTTAGCTCTAATTACTCGAATGAAAGATTATTTGCTTATTGTAACGAGTTCTACATAGCCCTTAGAGCCTACGTCGGTGAAAATACTTACAAATTCAATTATCCTAAAAAATAACCATATAAAACAATGCAAAATAGCAAAATGATGTTTCTCGATCCCCACATTCACATGAGTTCTAGAACTACCGATGACTATCAAGCAATGGCAAAAGCTGGCATAGTAGCGGTAATTGAACCAGCTTTTTGGTTAGGGCAACCCCGGACTAGTGCCGAGTCTTATAAAGATTATCTTAGTTCTCTAGTTGGTTGGGAAAGATTTCGCGCCAGTCAGTTTGGCATTAAGCATTACTGCACTATCGGGTTAAATTCCAAAGAAGCTAATAACGAGGCACTAGCAGAGGCGGTAATGGAAATATTACCTCTTTATGCCTGTAAAGAAGGAGTAGTAGCTATTGGGGAAATCGGTTATGATGACATGACTACCGCTGAAGATAAGTATTTCCGTCTCCAATTAGAATTAGCTAAGGAATTAGATTTACCCGTCATGATTCATACTCCTCATCGGAATAAAAAGTCGGGGACATCTCGCAGTATGGATGTTTGTTTGGAACATGGTTTAAAAGCATCTCAAGTGATTGTCGATCACAACAATGAAGAAACCGTTCAAGAAGTATTAGATCGGGGATTTTGGGCTGCCTTTACCATTTATCCTCACACCAAAATGGGTAATGAAAGGATGGTCGAAGTAGTGCGTTATTATGGTTGCGATCGCATTATTGTCGATAGTAGCGCAGATTGGGGTGTTAGCGATCCTTTGGCGGTGCCTAAAACTGCTCAATTAATGGCAGAAAGAGGTATTCCCGAAGACCATATTAAAGCTGTTTGCTATCAAAATGCCCTAACTGCTTATAGTCAAAGTGGTCAGATCAAGGAAAGTGATTGGTTAAATGCTTCTCCTATAGATCAACGTCAACTATACAGTGGAAATTCCGTACTCAGAGGACAAAAACCTTTGATTGAATCAAATTCCGAATCAAAATCGGTTGTCATTGTTTAGGAAATTGAAAGGTTCTAGGTAGCTTGTAAGGTGGGCAAAATTAAATTTTAAGCTAAGTCAATTGAGTTAATAGTATTTGCCCACCCTACTTATTTTCTTCAAGGAATCAGGAGATAATTAATAGGCAATAGAAAAATTCAAGATATATCACTTATTACCTATTACTTATTACTTATTACTTATTACTCATGACTCGTCTTATTGCTTACTTACAACTAATGCGCCCCGCTAATATTATCACTGCTTGGGCAGATATTCTTCTAGGTTATGCTGCTGCTGGTGTGCTTACTGAGGGAATTAACAATCTCGATTTTCTGGCTTTAGGCTGGTTAATTTTAGCTACCACAGGACTCTATGGTGGGGGAGTTGTGTTTAACGATGTTTGTGATGCCGAATTAGATGCTGTTGAACGCCCAGAACGTCCCCTGCCCAGTGGGAGAGCATCTTTAGTAGGTGCGATTGCCTTAGGAATTATCTTATTAATTCTGGGCATTGTCGCCGCCGCAATGGTCTCTAACCTGAGCGCCTTGTTAGCAGCAATTGTAGCTATAACAGCCCTTGTATACGATAAATGGGGCAAACATCAAACCTTTTTAGGTCCTTTAAATATGGGTGCTTGTCGCGGGGGAAATCTGTTACTGGGGGTAAGTGCGATTCCCTCAGCAGTAAGCGATCGCTGGTATCTAGCCTTAATTCCTATTGTCTACATTGCCGCGATTACTGCTATTTCCCAAGGAGAAGTCCAAGGAGGTAACAAAATCACAGGAATTATGGCGATCGCTTTTATTGGTATAGTTGTCAGTAGTATTCTCGGTTTAGGACTATTGCCCGAATATACCCTATTAATTACTTTGCCTTTTTTGACCTTATTTATAGCTTTAGTTTTACCCCCTTTTATCAAAGCTGCTATCAATCCTAGTCCCCAATTAATTCAAATGGCAGTAAAAGCGGGAATTTTATCTTTAATTGTGCTAGATGCAACTATCGCGGCTGGTTTTACCAATTGGCTTTACGGATTGTTGCTACTGGCATTACTGCCCCTATCTCGCCTCTTAGCCCGTATCTTTGCTGTCACTTAAATGATGTATAAGAAATTTTATATCCTGTAAGATGGACAAAATTAATTTACAAATACTTTATTAAGTTGAAACTAAAGTTAGCTCACTTTACTTTTACTTCAACCTTCTCCTTCGGTGGGTGAAGCTGGTTAAAACCACAAAAATCGAAAATTTATTAATAAAAGCCTATTAATCCATATGTTAGTCCGAGAAAATAAATTCTCTAAAATCGAGTCTCTCAATCAGAATATTGCGGTTAGATTTAACTACGACGTTCATTTTACCAGGGGTTTATGGGAAACGAATAATCCATTGCTATCCGATGTCATAGGCAAAAATAATAATGGAGTAAAATCGAGCATAGTTGTAGTTGATTCGGGATTATTAGCTTATCATCCCCAGTTAATAACTAAAATTAATGACTATGCTCATCATTTCGCCGATAAAATTAAATTAGCTACTGAACCAATCATCATTCCTGGGGGAGAAGCAGCCAAAAATGACCCCAGTTTAGTGGACAAAATTCATCGCATCATCGAGCAAGTCGGATTATGCCGCCACTCCTATGTCCTAGCAATGGGCGGCGGGGCTGTTATCGATATGGCAGGTTATGCTGCGGCTACAGCCCATCGAGGCATTCGGCTGATTCGTATTCCTACAACTGTTTTAGCTCAAAATGATTCGGGAGTAGGAGTTAAAAACGGCATTAACGCCTTTGGCAAAAAGAATTTTTTAGGTACCTTTGCGCCTCCTGTTGCCGTAATCAACGATTTTGACTTTTTGTCTACTTTAGGCGATCGCGATTGGCGAGCTGGGATTGCCGAAGCAGTCAAGGTAGCCTTAATAAAAGATCGAGAATTCTTTGAATTTATTTGCGATCGGGCAGATGCCTTAGCGGCAAGGGATTCCGAGGCGATGGAACGGCTGATTTATCGCTGTTGTCAATTGCATCTTAATCATATCGCCAACTATGGAGATCCTTTTGAAATGGGTTCTTCTCGTCCTCTGGATTTTGGGCATTGGGCGGCTCATAAACTAGAACATTTAACTAATTATCGTCTCAGACATGGGGAAGCGGTCGCCATTGGTATGGCTTTAGACTGTACCTATTCCTATTTAACTGGACTATTGAGTAAAGCAGATTGGCAACAAATTATCAAAACTTTAAAACAGTTAGGATTTGCAATATATGTTCCTGAATTAGCAAGTAATGTAGCAGAAATAAAGTCTGAACAATCTATTTTTCGTGGATTAGTAGAATTTCGCGAACATTTAGGAGGAGATTTAGCCGTGATGTTACTCCAGGGAATAGGCAAAGGAATAGAGGTCAACCAAGTTAATATTTCTGAGTATAAAAAGGCAATCTTGATGTTACAAGAAATTGACATTTATTAATTCACGTAGGGACGTAGCCCTAAAGGATTAGCTTCGCGTCCATGCTACGTCCCTACATAAGGAACCAGAAACTATTGTGAAACTAGCAACTAAAAACAATTTACATCTGACTTACTGCACCAATATTCATCCAGGGGAAACCTGGACAGAAGTAGCAAACAACCTTAAAAAATATCTTCCCCAACTAAAAACTCGCTTAGCTCCCAATCAACCCTTTGGTATTGGTTTGCGTTTAGCAGATGTCGCAACCCAAGAATTACTAAAAGAAGATAATCTCTTTCAATTCCAAACCTGGTTACAAGAAGAAGATTTATATGTCTTTACCCTCAACGGTTTTCCCTACGGTGGGTTTCATCATCAAGTAGTCAAAGATAAAGTATATGCCCCCGACTGGTCGAAATCAGAACGCTTAGACTATAGCTTAAACCTAATGACAATCTTGGCGACTCTGTTACCAGAAAACCTGGATGGCGGAATTTCTACTTTACCCCTATCCTATAAACCCTGGTGGCAGAATCGCGATCAGAAAAATAAAATTTTCCAGCAAAGTAGTCTTAATTTAGGGAAAGTAGTCGCAGCAATGGCTCAGATTTACCAAAATACAGGTAAATTACTGCACCTCGATCTTGAACCTGAACCTGATGGCATATTAGAAAATACTGCTGAGGTAATTGATTTCTTTCAAAATTGGTTATTGCCCGTAGCAGGTAAATGGCTACAGAAAGAGTTAGGAATTAGTCAAGCAGTAGCTGAATCTTGGATTTTTGAGCATATCCGAGTTTGTTATGATACTTGTCATTTTGCCGTTGAGTATGAAGAACCTCAATATATTATTCAAGGTTTAGGAAATGCCGGAATTAAAATTGGCAAAATCCAACTTAGTTCGGCGATCGCAATTGATATCCCCACAGAACTAGCCCAGCGGAAGTTAATCTCAGAAAAACTCTCACCTTTTGCTGAATCTACTTATTTACATCAAGTAATTGCTCGAAATAGCGATCGCACTTTGCAGCATTATCCCGATTTAGCAACAGCCTTACCTCATCTATTAACGACAGGCGCTCAAGAATGGCGTACCCACTTTCATGTCCCGATTTTTATTCGTGACTATCAGTTATTGGAATCTACTCAAGAACATATTGCCAAGCTGTTGCAGTTGTTACCCAACAATGACCTTAGTCATCATTTAGAAATTGAAACCTATACCTGGGAAGTTTTGCCACCAGAAATGAAATTAGATATCTTGACTTCTATTGAACGGGAATATCAATGGGTTTTGTCCTTGCTCAACGACCAGTTATAATTGTATACCTGATGTTGAATTTGCTTGGCGATCGCCTTTTGCCGTTCAATCAAGTAAGCGATCGCCAAATACAACTAATTTAGTCAACTTTTAAGGCGATCGCTTTTCTGATTCAGGCGATCACATTTGCTTCGTTGAGTCCTTAGGGCTTAGGTATAGCACTACGTAATTTGGTTAGGACATTGGTAAACGCCCAAGCCTATGATTCGTAAACTTTTGATATGCGCAGCGGTATCCTTTAGGACTTGCGCGTAGCGCTATATCTCTTTGTAAGTTTTTGTAAATCAGGACTAAGTAATTTCTCGTAGAAAGCCTAAAATTTGTTTGGCAAAGTATTGCGACATACTCATAAAGGCGGGTAATCTAAATAAATAAATAAGGTTTATAGTTCTCATGACAAATACTAACGATTTTCCTAGTTTTAGTACTAATCCTGGTGGAACACAGTTGGATGACGATCCCATTAATGAGATTGCTCTTCATGAAGGAGATAAACTTTCCTTGATCTCCCAGATTGATACTACTAGTCTGACGGCTCCTTTGACCTTTTTGGAATTTGAGGTCAACATAGATACCAAGGAACTGGAGTTGCAGGAGGTTAACGTAATAGATGATAAAGTTTTTGATATTACCTTATTCGATCCAGTAGTAGACCCCATCACTGGTCTGAGCACGCAAAAAGTTACTTTCACTGCTATAGATCATGGGCAACCCCCAAACACAGTCTTGGAGCGAGATAATGTTGTTCTCAAAGCTGTTGGGCTGAATAATGATGGAATACGAGATTTTGATCTAGTTGTGACCTCTGCCATTGATGCTCATGGTAATGATGTCACAAGTTTATTTCAACCTCCATTTGAGTTTGAAGTTCAAGCTGA
>JAAUYH010105082.1_pt1 | contig 12041 bp, 16 predicted proteins | sample 7278061 | NCBI WGS metagenome assembly JAAUYH01 (sample SAMN14350203, study PRJNA611818) | marine sediment metagenome | isolation source: surface marine sediment (0.6m) | place: French Polynesia: Moorea | collected 2018-08
ATCGTTCCGAATTTTATAAAGACCCGTCTCAAGAGTCTGTGTTCTCTCTGAACGAGGATCGTTTGTATAGGTGTGGTTTCACCTCACACTTTGAATGTGGCGGGTATGAGGTGGCAAGTCCGATCTTCTCTAACATCTCTCAGGCACGATCAGCCGCCAAATCTTTGATCAACGAGGCTCACTCCAATCCGTGGCTGGAACCCGATTATGAACACAGGCAGGACAAAGAATATATTTACTGTGGTATTCATGTGCACGCGGGTATTCCCCAAAAGCACAAATACACCTTGTATCGTCTTGCCTATCTCATATTGAACCGTGAGTCTGCAAAAGATTTTGTGGCCAAGCTGTCCGGCCGTAGGAGTGGTGTGGACTACAGTCGTCAGGGACGATCGACCTGTTGGGAAAACCGTAACGGACAGTATAATGGCATGGTCCGATCGAACTTCGGTGGTGATACGATTGAGTACCGTATGTTCCAAGGTGAAGAACACAGGTTGCTACCTGCCATCGACTTCTCCCACAGTTTCACACGTTGGCTTCAGACTTTGCCGACCAAGGTACTTGACGTGACAGAAAACGGAACCCGAACTAACTGCGAGGGTTTGTTCTTTGACTTCAGTCATATTGACGAGATGATGGAAGTTATCCCACACGTCGCAGAATATAAAGAGTGGCTGATGAAACAGCCCGGGTATGTCAACCTCAAGAGCGATCCGTCTCTTGCTCTGATCTAAGGAGAAAACAATGTCTCAAGTTGAAGTGACGCTTGAAGGTGAAACGTTTCAAGTGTACCAAGGTTACATCGAGGATGCTATCGCCTTTGACGATGGGAAAATCGTTAATATATACGATATACCCCCGAACTATATTCACCCTATTACCCTTTACCAACTGGATCAAGCTGGGCACAAGCTTCGCAACTACGGCGATCTGTTCGATTTTATCGAATGGTGTTTGGATGCCGATCATCCTGAGGAATACATCTCTGGTCGTAGGCTTCTCGGTCAACGGTTCAAAGAACACGTTCGTGATTACACCCAAGCAAGGGACAAAGAAAATTTCTTGGCCCGGTTGGAAACCAGTTCTTTAACCAGTCAGGGGCTTGACACACCACTGATCAAACTGTCAAAGCAAACTGCACTTTCATCAGAACGTGCGGGTGTTCACCCTACTCTTGAGGGCGTCGTGCAAGACAAATCGATCTTTTACTACGACCACTATGGAGGTGTTCGAGCGGAAAACTACACCCGTATTCTGTACCTTTACGAGGAGGAGATACTTGATCTCGATGTCCCCCGTTGGCAGCAGTCGGTTCAGAACTGGTCGTACAACCCTGACGATATCGAGTTCTTATTCCTTGAAAAGGAGCAAATCAACGACAGCAACGTGAACAACACCTTGTTCCTTGGTAAGGAGCTGGAGGTGTGTACTGTGTACACAGCACCGGAACTCATGGCCATCTTGACGAAAATAGAACCCGTTCAGATGCCGTTCTTCTACTGTAAGGATGACCAGTCCATCAGTGGACGTCATTCCAACCGTATTGAGTTGGTGACATTTCCCATGTCTCCTCGGTACGCTCGTGCCAACTGGCGTGTGTTCTTTGACAAGATAGCTAAGATCGCTAAGGACAACAGCCTTGAGGTTGATGACCTGTTTGACACCAGTCCGACGTTGAACAACGGTATCCACATTCACCTGTCTCGTTCGGCCTTTGGTCTAAAACGTAACGGTGACTCGACCACACACATGAAGAAGTTCATGGCGGCGTGGAATATGTGGGACAAGAGCAGCCAAGAGTTCTACATGAAGATCGGTAAACGTCCGTATCTCCCGGTAAACTCGGAGTACTACAGCATCCACCCTGATCTTGATGGACGAACACTGGCACGTCGTCTCAAGACCACGACTGTAACTTCTAATCGTCACGACAGCGAAAGGAGACACTCGATCTGTCACACCACCAGTCAAACCTTGGAGCTTCGTATCTTCCAAGGTATCTTCGATATCAAACATGTGCTGACCTGTATTGATATCACACTCGCATCTTTTGAATACACAAAGGTTGCTCCGATCTCTGTGTTCAACAGAAACTTCACCCAAAGGTTCAAGGATTGGGTATACAAACAACCAAACTTCAAGAAAGCGAAGGAGGCCATGGCATGTGCCTGATTATCTACCGTCCCGGTGGGGTTGTGCTTGACGAGAAAGACTTTGAAACTGCGGTTATGAATAACCCGGATGGTTGGGGTATGTGTACTCCTGACTCAGATGGTACTTTGTACACCATACGTGATGTGCCTGAGAAGGATACCGATGCAGAAGAACTGTATCGTATGCTTCATGAGGATTTCAAAGACGATCCTGTCATGGTCCACCTACGTTACACCACAGCAGGCGATACTATTCTCCGTAACGCACACCCGTTTCCTATCCTAGAAAAAGACCGTGATGGTCTTGACATGAGGATGTGTCACAACGGTACCCTTTGGGACTTCAGTCCCGGTGCGAAGGACCCGAACTCTTGGGAGAGTGACACTCGAGTGTTCACTCGTACCGTAGTACGGCCGCTGGCACAGCGTTTTGCACGCAGTGGTATGGTGGATGTCAATAAGTTGATCGATGATCCTTTGTTCCATTGGATCCTCGACGAAGCACTAACTACCAAGTCCGTGCTCACATTTATGGATGGTAACGGTGAGTTCCGTGCACTGAATGCCAAGGGCAACGGCGGTGACTGGAATGAGGAGGGTTGCTACTTCAGCAATGATTACTCATTCAACCCTACCCATCGCTCGTACAGCTACCACAGTACGGGCGAGACTACGACAACCTCTACCACCTCAACCCAAACTACTACCACTAACACGAACAAGACACACACCGCAGGAAAGGACTACGATCCCAAGATGGCTGACACACTTCGAACCAAGTTCACCACTGAATGGGGGGAATTCTTCGAGATACATACGCTCGATGAGATACTTGGTGTCAGCGATGACACGATTGATCTGATCGCATCCGATGAGGACCCTAGCAAGTCTTTCATCATGCAGCTTCTTGAAGAAACGCAACAACTCATGACCAACCTGACCATGAGTCGCAACGCCTGCAAAAAAGAAGAGGAAGGACGTAAACGTGCTGAGATGGATGCGTACAATCTTAAGCAACGTTGCGAAAACCAGACTGCTTGGATTGTCAAAGCTAAGAAAGAAGGGGTTATCGGCGATGCCAGTAAAGCTGCTTGATTTCGACCCGGATGTAAATCTTGACCCGAGCCAACAGATGTGGTCGTTGGTCGAGAATGCCTTCAAGGAAGATATTGTTTACGGTTTCACACCTGACCGTGCGAAGATCAGGTATGCTGGTCCTCAGACTGTCTTCATCTGGGATCAGTTGAAGAACGTGAACAAGTTCGAGAACGCTACAGGTCATCGCCAAGACAGCGGTTGGCGTGTTGTTCACTACGACATCCGGACCAAGAACAAGTACCTTCCGTTCCGGGATCAGAACGAGACGTTGTTCAAATACCATGTGCCTCTTAGTCCTAAGTGGCGTACTGGTTTCGATGACGACATTATGGGTTCTCTTGCCATCGGCAGGGCTGAACCCCTTCCTATTCAAGGGCGTCTTATAAAAGTCAATCTGTCTTGTCTGGATGCACTTGATCGTCACTACCTGAACACCAGCATGACTCAGCGTATACGTATTCCTGTCATCTCTCGCCATGCGCCCGATAAAGAGCAGTGGGTGTGGGCTTACCTCGGTATGCTCAAGTCCTTCTCTCGTTGGAAGGCACACGAGAACACCTACTTCTTCGATGATACAGTTGATGCACGTCCAGTACCGGTTGTCATGTCGGGTCAGGACAAAACGTACGAGGTGAATGCTTGTCACGGTTGACATCCTGTCAGTTACGTGTTACAATAATAACATAGGAGTAAACTATGAGATGCTTTTCATGCGATGCACCGGGTACTGTGGATGATCCGCAACTAAACCGGTGTTATTGTACAACTTGTTGGAACGTTATTGAGGATACGATTGGTCGAAGCACCAACAACACCGAAGTAACTGAAGAAGAACTAGAACAGTTTCTTTGGAACATGCAGGAGGAAAAATGAGCGAGCAGATTGTGGCCATGCATGAGACATGTCCTCAATGTGGTCACCATGAATGCTTCACCCGCTTCGAGAATGGCAACGGTTACTGCCACTCGGAGTGTGGTGGCATGGTGATCCTGAACAAGACTACCACTAAGAACGACGTAGAACTAGTGCCGGTTGTAGGCGGCAAGTACCGTAGTGTGCTTGATCCAGAAGACTACGAACCGTACGGTGGTATGCTTGTGTCTGAAGACGGTAGTAATGATCCGTATGCAATGATGTATGCGTATCCTCATGCAACCAAGAGCCGTAAGTTACAGGTCAACAGCAAACGTGATGCGTTCGCTGACAACAAAGGCTTTTCAAACGACCATTGGTTTGGGCAGGATCAGTACAATGCTGGTTCTTCCAAGGTTATGACCATCGTGGAAGGTGAAGACGATAGGTTTGCTGCCATCAAGATGCTCGGTGGCAAATGGCCAGTCATCAGTTCACCCGGTGCATCCCTGTCTAATGCACTCATAAAGAACACGAAGGAGTATCTGGACAGTTTCCCCACACTCGTAATAGCTAGCGACAACGACGACGCTGGTGATCGTATGGCTGAGCAACTTGCTCGTCTCTTCCCCAACAAATGCTATCGTGTCAACATGTCCAAGTACAATGATCCGATGGATTACTTGATCAATGGAGAGGGAGAAGAGTGGCTGTACTCTTGGATCAATCGCCAGAAGTACGTCATGCCATTTGACACCAACACAGTCGATCAGTTTAAGGCGCTGTACACAGACAGTGAAGACAGCAGCTACCTACCCACGGGCATTGAGGCCTTCGATGACGCTGCCCTTGGTCTGTTCCAAGGCCACCTCACTGTGTTCACTGCACCTGAGGGCATCGGTAAGACTGAGTTCATGCGTCTGCTTGAATACAGCCTGATCAAGAACCACCCCGGTGTACCTTTCGCATACTGTCACCTTGAAGAACAGCCGCAACGTTCGCTTCTTGGTCTGTGTTCGTACCACCTGACCAAGAACGTAACACGTAAGGAACTCATTGACGATGACACAGAGGCCGAGGTGCTTGCTGCCATCGAGGAGATGATGGGTCGTGAGACCATCCACCAGTTCAAGGTGTCTCCTGACGAGGACCCAGACGTGCTGGTTGAACGCATCAAGTATTATGCCAATGTGTGCGGGTGCAAGTATGTGTTCTTTGAACCTATCCAAGATATCGCTATGCAACGTAAGAGTGGTGAGCTTACCGAGTACCTTGACAAGCTGGCTGTAAACCTCAGCCGTACAGCTGCAGACACAGGGTGTGGCATCGTTACTATCGCACATGCCAATGACGACGGTGACACCCGTGACTCAAAACAGATACAGAAGCAAGCGTCTGTCAAGATTGCACTTGAGCGTGACATGCACAACGAGGACCCGTACCTACGTAATTTGACCCACTTGTACCTGAAGAAGAACAGGCCGGGTGGTACACTAGGCAATGCAGGTACACTTCTCTTTAACCCTGACAGCTTTACGTTGTCCGAAGATCAATCGGAGATGCCTTTCTAAAATGCGCAGAGTTGTAGCCGACATAGAAGCGGACGGACTCACACCAACACAGATTTGGGTGATCGTAACCAAGGAGATTGGAGAAGAACATGAACCAAAAGTCTGGCGGTTCTGGGAGTTCGATGCCTTCATCGAGTACGCCCGAACAGTTGATGAGTGGGTGTTCCATAATGGACTCGGTTACGACGTGCCTTGGATTAATCGACTTATCTGTAATGGACTCATTTCTGAAGAGAAAGTATGGGATACGTTTGTCCTCTCCCGACTTGTACGATATAGTCGGTATGGAACGCACTCGCTTGATGAACTCGGAACAGCGCTAGGCACAGCTAAGACTGAGTTCAATGACTGGTCACGTCTCACACAGGAGATGATCAACTACTGTATCGATGATGTTCTCCTCACTGAGAAAGTCTTTGAGCCACTGGCACGTTTTGTCGATGATCCTACGTGGACCAAGGCAATCCAGTGTGAACAGAAGATGCACAGTATCTGTCATCAGATGCGTGAAGATGGGTTCATGTTCAACATGGACTTGGCTAAAGAAGTACATGCTGACATTGTGTCTCGTATGGATGCACTCGAAGCAGAGTTCGATACACTGTGGCCACCTGTACGCACTGAGGTCAGTCGTATTCAGTACCGGTTCAAGAAGAACGGTGAGCTGTGGCCCAATGTCATCGATGCGATCGAGAACAAAGACACTGAACGTGACGGTACTGAGCTTGTTATCTATGAAGACATAGGTTTCAACCCGGGATCAACTAAGCACCGTATCGAGAAGCTATGGGAAGCTGGTTGGAAGCCACACGAGAAGACCGACACTCACTATAAGTTCACCATGAAGGGTGGGCCCGGTAGACCATGGGGTACGACCGGTAAGAAACTGACTCAGGAACAGTACGACGACAAGAAAGAGTACTTCGATTTCTATGGTTGGAAGGTATCAGAAGACAACCTCGAGACACTACCTGAGGACGCGCCTGAGGGTGCACGGAAGCTTGCTGAGTGGTTGACCCTTCAGGGTAGGCGTAAGCCGCTGGAGGAGAAGATGGCGGCCTGTGCGGAGGACGGGAGAGTACACCCAAACTTCTGGCACATCGGTTCATGGACCCATCGCATGGCGTCTTCCAACCCCGCTGTACAAAATCTCTCGTCTCCTTTCCATAGGGAACCCAAGAACCCTGTGCAAGAAGTCAAGAAGCTCTTTGACTATAAGATGCGGGAGATGTTCTGTGTGCCAGAGGGGGCGTACCTCGTGGGTACAGACGCTGAGAGTATCCAGCTACGTATCCTCGCTCACTATCTAAGGAACGATGACTACGTACACGCCATCGTGTCCGGGAGTAAGGATGATGGAACCGACATTCACAACGTTAATCGTCGAGCACTCGCGCTCGGACACCTTACCCGAGAACACGCTAAGACTTTTATCTATGCTTGGCTTCTCGGAGCAGGAGTCGCTAAGGTTTCTCGTATTCTCGAATGCTCCATGCAAGACGCAAAACGGGCTGTGGAAGATTTCATTGCAAATACCGAGGGACTTGGGGAACTTAAACAAGGACTCATTCGGCGAGATGCTGCCCGAGGGTATTTCGAGGGTATCGACGGTCGTCGAGTAATCCAAAATGAAGAGTACTACATGCTCGCCGGGTATCTACAGAACGGTGAGACACTGGTCATGAAGCACGCCAACATATTGTGGCGAGAGTGGGCTGACCAAGAGAAGATCGACTACACGCAGGTAAACTTTGTCCACGATGAGTGGCAGACGGAGGTGCGTGGCAGTCGTGATGCTGCCGAGAGGATCGGTGTATTGCAGTGCGATGCAATCACACAGGTAGGTAAAGACCTAAACCTATACTGTCCCCTTTCTGGTGAAACTATCATAGGTCACAACTGGTTGGAGACACACTGATGTTACAACTAATATCTGGGTTAGCCATTTTGTGGGTGTTTGTCCTTATTATCTACCTGTTAGCCATGGCGTTTCATGATCCTTTCCAATAAGGTACTCGTACATATCTCGTATCTTTAAGAAACCTCTTGACACAGAGGTAAAAACGTGTCATACTATACATAGAAGCCAACAAATCAAAAGGAAAAGAGCATAGGTCACAACTGGCTGGAGACACACTGATGACAGAGAAAGAAACTTGGGAATCGTTTAAGAAACGTGAAGACTTGAAGAATTGGAGAGGTTTCGTTGCAAATCTAATGGCTCATGAATGGGGTTTCTTTGAATACAACGGTTCGTTTTATTTAGATGGAGCGGGAGAGAGATTTTATAAAGTGACACCTACAGACGACGATATCTGGTGGGGTAATGTTCGTCAGTTTGAAGTATCGGACCCTAGGAGTAACTGATGTACATTTCTGTATGCAAGCAAGTCATTTCCCAGAATAACAAAGCTGGATGGGTTGATCCTAAACCTGCAATGTCAGATTGGTGAGATACCAACACACCTAGCCTTGGAATTAGTGTAATGAAAGAAGAAGACAAATGAAAGTACTTGTATGCGGTGGTCGAGACTTTCTCGATTACAACCAGATCAATCGTGAACTGAATAGACTTTGTGGTCACACAACACCAACGATTATACAAGGCGGTGCAAATGGCGCAGACTTCTTGGCCAAGGTTTACGCCTATTACTACGGTCTTGAGTGTCATCAGTACAATGCTGAATGGGGTGATCTTGGTGTACGTGCTGGTCCTATCAGAAACCAGCGTATGTTAGACGAGGGTGAGCCTGATCTTGTAGTGGCTGTGCCGGGAGGAAGAGGTACTTCGGATATGATCAAGCGTTCCGAGAAAACCGGTGTGCGTACCGTTGTGTTGGAGCCAAACGTTGATCCTTATAACCAGTTCAATCTCTGGATTGCACCAAAAAGTACATAAACCTCTTGACACAGAGGTAAAAACGTGTCATACTATACATAGAAGCCAACAAATCAAAAAGGAAAAGAGCATATGGCAACTGAAGTAATTGACGTTACAGGTATCTCCGAATGGGCTAAGCTCACTGAGGATACTCGGGACTTGGGTTCGTCCAAAGCCGATGGAGCTAAGTACGATTACCCCGAGGCCTGTACTGTTGACCTTGTGATGGAGCCGAGTGAGCTAAAGAAAGTGACTGCAGCGAACAAGGAAGCACGCGTCAAGGTTGGCGACGATGGGATGTCGGTTAAGTTCCGTCGTAACTTTGTGAACTCCCGTAATCCTAAGTGGGGTGGTGCACCTGAGATGGTGGATGCGGACGGTGAACCGTTCGATAAAAACCCCGGTGACGGTAGTGAACTGCGTCTTGCAGTCGAGGTCTACGATACCAAACATGGCAAAGGTATGCGTATCCTCAAGGTCATGGTTCTGAACTACGTTGAGCCTGAGTTCGACGATGAAGAACCTGAAATGCCGTTCTGATCCCGGTGCAGGTAGTTGGGCGTAAGAGGTAACAGCGCTTCAGGGTACCACGCCCTGACAGAGGAACCCACCTGCGAATGGGGGACCTGAGCATGTCGCAAAACTGCTCAACTTATTACTTGCGAAGTGAGTGTGTGGCACTGGGGCTAGTCTGTACCGGCCGATCGCAAGCGGCAACACTGTGAGCCGTCCACCACAATCAGCCAGATTACAGGAGGTCGTATGGAAGTTAACTACATTGACCACATGGGCACCGACCTCTCGGTTGTGAATGCTGCCCGTGTTTCATTCAACAAGAAGAGCGACTGGGAGTATAAGGTCGTCGGGTCAGGCGGACACACAGACCCACACCTGTCCGATCGTGACACCAAACTGGTGAACTACCTCGCCAACCATGGACACTGGACACCTTTTGGTCACACGTCTATCACTCTGCACATGAAACTACCGATGTTCGTACAGCGTCAGATGGACAAACATCAGGTAGGTTTCGTAGTCAATGAGGTCAGCCGTAGGTACGTCGATGACACACCTGAGTTCTTTGAACCAGAAGAGTGGCGTGCACGGCCGGACGCTAGTATCAAACAGGGCAGCGGGGACACGGTTGCTTTGACTGAAGATACTGAGATTCTGTTTGACCTGCACTATAGGTCTTGCTTGTTGACCTACGAAACACTGCTAAAGGAGAATGTAGCTCCTGAGATGGCACGTGTGGTGTTGCCTATGTCTACTTATACTGAGACATGGAAGACTGGCAGCCTTGTAGGTTGGTCACGAGTGTACAATCTGCGCAAGGATGCGCACGCACAGAAGGAAATACAGGACGTAGCACACATGATCAATGACGTGATTGCCCCTCTGTTTCCTGTATCATGGAAGGCATTGACAGATGGATGAAGACTGGATTTACCACGACGGTAAAGGTGTGCCTGATGAAGTACTGCATCGACTGGTCGAAGTAGAATATGTTCGTGGGTCTCCTATCAGAGAAGAGTTCTATGTTGATCCTTCGACATGGACAGAGTATGGTTCCGCGTGGCAGTGGGGCACATGGACAACACAGATACGGAAGTACAGGTTCAAGGATACGCCTGAGTTCATGATGGTAGAAGACAAGGAAGAATTGCCAGAGGAGACAAATGTATGATATTCGGTTTTAATAATGAAGAGATTACGAAAATCATAGACTTCTATCAAAAGTGGAAAGATGTAGTTGACCAGCCAGAGTTCCTTGACCTTAAAGCTAAAGTTGAGATAAGAGAAATAGACGAACAATTGGAGCAGCTGTCCAAAAGAAGGCAGAAGTTGAATGAGCAAATCAATCGAAACATTAGTTGATGACATGTACGAAGTCGTCCTCACCAAGGGAGGTTGGGATGCAACTATCACTGAATTCTTCTCCAGTGAACTGCATGACGCGTTTGCAGCTAGGTTCGAAGATGACGGACTTGAGCGAAGCGGAGGACTTCGCATGTCTAACATGGGTACTCCTTGCCAAAGGAAGCTTTGGTATACAGTCAACACCCCTAATGAAGGTGAGAGTCTGGCTGCCCCCATCTACCTTAAGTTCCTCTTTGGAGACATGTTGGAAGTCCTCTTGCTCTCATTGGCAAAAGCCGCCGGGCACGACGTGGCAGGGTGTCAAGACGAACTATCGATTGCAGGTATTGTCGGACATCGAGACGCAGTTATCGATGGAGTTACCATTGATGTCAAGTCTGCGTCTCCATATTCCTTCCTCAAATTCAAAGACGGGTCCCTCAGAAGTTCAGACCCCTTTGGTTATGTATCCCAACTTTCTTCCTACGTCTATGCTGGAAGCAGAGCCGACGAGTCTATCGATGCCACGCGTGGGGGTTTCTTGGTTGTAAACAAAGTCAGTGGTGAACTGTGTCTAGACCTGTACGATTTCTCGGATGAGATTGCCAACAAAGAACAAGAGTTCCTAGACACCATTGAGATGTCAGAACAACCTGATCCACCTGATCGTGCATTCGAACCACTACTAGATGGGTACACAAACAATAAGAAGCAGTTCGTACCCAACGGTAACGAATACCTTAGTATCAACTGCAGTTATTGTGAGTTCAAGAAACAATGTTGGCCCGGGCTACGTACATTCCTGTACCGTAAGGGCAACAAGTTCGAACCTAAGTTCCTTACACACGTGGCTAAGGAGCCGAAGGTACAAGAGGTAACATGAAAACTAAGTCAGCTAAGGCCAAGGGTCGAAAACTACAGCAATGGGTTCGTGACGTCATGCTGGGTCTAGCCTCCAAAGAATTGGAGCCAGATGATATCACGTCGCGCTCGATGGGTGCTGGTGGAGAGGACCTCCTTCTGTCTCCTTCCGCACGTAAACTCTTCCCGGTGTCCATCGAGTGCAAATCTAACGCACGTCATGCAGTGTACGCCCTGTACCAACAGGCAGTGGACAACTGTCCTGACGGTGCTGAACCAGTCCTTGTAATCAAACAGAACAGAAGTGACCCAATGGTAGTGGTCGATGCGGAATACTTCTTCAGAAAGGTAAAGGATGCAGGCTAGTCAACGTGTCACTGAAGACTACGGTCAGTTGGACGAGACACACAAACAGTACATCGAAGAAGTACAAAAGAAAAACAATGTGGTCTTCAGTACGTACCGTACAAAGTGGGACTTCAAACTAAGAAAGTGGGTACGAACCTACTATTGGGAGAGCAAATGAGCAGAATTCTTATCCTCGATATTGAGACTGCACCGAACCAAGCGTTTGTTTGGGGTGCATGGAAACAGAATATCGGGCAGAACCAGTGGGTACAACAGGGCTGGGTTATGTCCTACGCAGCTAAGTGGCTGGGTGACGAACGGGTTATCTATGAAGAGAACAGGGGCACAGATGATACGTATATTGTCGAGCAACTCTTTCGTCTCCTTGATGAGGCGGATGTGGTTGTCGCTCAC
>JAAUYH010030634.1_pt1 | contig 12038 bp, 13 predicted proteins | sample 7278061 | NCBI WGS metagenome assembly JAAUYH01 (sample SAMN14350203, study PRJNA611818) | marine sediment metagenome | isolation source: surface marine sediment (0.6m) | place: French Polynesia: Moorea | collected 2018-08
CTTGATGTTGTACAATATCGCTGTTACGGTAAGATCCGGTAGCAAGGTAGAAGACGATTTGGCCGAAGCCCCTGCATTGACAAGGGTAACCAAGAGAAGAACTGCCGGCGAGACCTATCATACCTGGTTAGAACGCCGTCCTATTCAGTTAACGATTTTTGCTACGATCGCCATCCTGATCGGAGGCATCGTACAGATCATTCCGACCATCCTGGTCAAATCTAATATCCCTACCATTACAAGCGTAAAACCATATACACCCCTGGAACTTGAAGGAAGGGATCTCTACATCCGAGAAGGTTGCGTAGGTTGTCACTCGCAGATGATCCGGCCGTTTAGGAGTGAAGTGGAACGCTATGGTGAATATGCGAAAGCCGGTGAGTTTGTTTATGATCATCCTTTCCTCTGGGGTAGTAAAAGAACCGGGCCCGACTTACTACGGGTGGGCGGTAAATATTCAGATAACTGGCACTTAAACCATATGTATGATCCGCAAAGCACCTCCTCCGGATCAATAATGCCTGCCTACCAATGGTTGGTACGTGACAGACTGGATCGAAGTGAGATCGAAGATAAAATGAGGGTCATGGTGAGTCTGGGTGTACCCTATACCGATGAGGATATAGCCAATGCGAATGCCTCTATGGATGCCCAGGCACTACAAATTGAGGAGAATCTCTATTCGGATCCGGAATTTGTGAAGTCCTATGAAGCGGATAAAAATTATGCCGAGGAAAACGGTCTGGAATTCATTGAGATGAGAGACAGAGAGATCGTTGCCATGATAGCCTACCTGCAAAGACTGGGTACGGATATTAAAGTTAAGGATACGGACAACTTACTAACCGAAAACAAGTAGATCATGCTGAAGTTTATAAAAAATCACATGGAAAGTATGGATGGTATTGCCACCTATCCTATGATATCGCTACTTATATTCTTTGTCTTTTTCGCTGCCCTTTTTTGGTGGGTGTTTACAGCCTCCAAGGAGCATATTAAAGACATGAGTGAATTACCCTTAGAAGAAAATCAACCTAAACCATAAGCCCTATGAAAAATTCAACTCCCTGGTGGATCAGGATACCGCTGATATTCTTCCTGATTTTTGGATTGATGGAATACTTTATCGATTCTGGAGATAAACCCGCATTTTTAGAGTATCCGATCACACAGTTCTTTCTGCTTCTTGTGCTATTGATACTTATAGCCATCGAAGTCATATTGAAGTCCATAGAAAATGTGATGTTCCAGACCTTGTCAGACGAGGCAAAGGAGAGGTATCTCAGTGCCAAGTCCAAACCCCGGGAATGGAGCTGGGGTAAGAAGATCTATCTGAAATTAGCTGGTACAAGGCCTATTGAAGAAGAGGGTGAAGTTATCCTGGACCATAACTATGACGGGATCAAAGAACTCGATAATAAACTACCTCCTTGGTGGGTATATCTATTTTATGTGACCATTATATTCGGAGTGGTTTACCTGGCCCGATTCCATATTTTCGGAGGCTATGATCAGGATCTGGAATACGAGCGTGAAGTAGCTGCAGCCGAGGCTGCTATTGAGGAGTATAAAAAAACAGCTAAAGACCTGGTGGATGTCAACACAGTTGAACTCCTGACCGATGCGTCCGATCTCAATGCCGGTAAAGCGATCTTTGAAGAGAGTTGTGTAGTCTGTCATATGGCAGATGGGGGCGGCGGAATCGGACCAAACCTTACCGACCAATACTGGATACTTGGAGGCGGGATAAAAAACGTCTTCAATACGATTTCAGAGGGTGGCCGGGATGGCAAGGGTATGGTAGCCTGGAAGCAGACTTTGAAACCTTCTGAAATGGCACAGGCAGCCAGTTATCTGCTTACTTTTCAAGGTACCACTCCTGCGAATCCAAAAGCCCCGGAAGGTGAGATCTGGATCGATCCTGATGCACCTCCCGCAGAAGAGGCCCCAACAGAAGAATTGCCTGAGCAGGAAATAGATTCTACGGCAGTAGTAAGTAACTGATTGGGTAATATTTCCAAAGAACTGGGAATACGATGGACGAAAATTTCAGGGATTCTATAGCGACGATCAGTGAGGAGGGCAAGAGAGCCTGGATATATCCAAAAAAGCCTAGTGGCCGGTATTATACATACAGGAAATGGGTGAGCTATGGTCTGTTATTATTCCTTTTTGCAGCTCCTTTGATCAAGGTCAACGGCAATCAGTTCCTTATGTTCAATGTACTGGAACGCCGGTTTAATATATTCGGCTTTCCCTTTTGGCCCCAGGACTTTCATCTCTTTGTCATTTCAATGATCATTGGGGTGATCTTCGTCGCCTTGTTCACCGTGGCCTATGGACGAATATTTTGTGGCTGGATGTGCCCGCAGACTATTTTTATGGAAATGGTATTCAGAAGGATCGAATATTGGATCGATGGGGATCGCAATGCACAAATTCGCCTTGCCAACATGCCCTGGAATACCACCAAGATCAGGAAAAGAGCTATTAAATGGGCGGTATTTTTTTTCATCTCATTTTTGATCTCAAACATTTTCCTCGCCTACCTGATAGGTACGGATAAATTACTGCTGTATATCGGTTCGGGTCCCGGGCAACATCTCAGCACTTTTGTTTCACTACTGATTTTCACAGGAGTCTTTTATTTTGTTTTCGCCTGGTTCAGGGAACAGGTGTGTATTATCGCCTGTCCCTATGGCAGAATGCAAGGGGTTTTATTGGACAACAAATCCATTGTCGTGGCTTATGATCACAAAAGAGGTGAAGGATCGAGTGGTCGTAAGATCTTAAGAAAAAATGAAGATAGAGATGCCCTGGGTCATGGAGATTGTATCGACTGCTTCCAGTGTGTGCATGTTTGCCCTACAGGCATTGATATCCGTAACGGAACTCAGCTTGAATGTGTGAATTGCACCGCATGTATTGACGCCTGTGACGATATCATGGAAAGAATAAATAAGCCCAAAGGCCTTATCCGATATGCGAGTGAAGACAACATAGTGAAGAAAGCAAAATTCACCTTTACACCCAGACTTAAAGGTTATACCGCCGTTCTGACCATACTTACAGGTGTCTTAGTTGGGATGATGTTTTTGCGAAACGATTTGGAAGCCAATATTTTAAGGCTTCCGGGGCAATTGTACGAAAGGAAGGAAGGAAATATTATCAGCAACGTATACACTTATAAGCTGGTAAATAAGACTAATGAAGACATAGCTGATGTGAGTTTTAAGTTGTTATCTCATCCCGGCAGTATAGAGGTGGTAACAAATAAAAAGTTCAAGGTTCCTGCTCAGGAGTTGGCAGAAGGAACACTCTTTATAGAGATTAACAATGCAGGACTGAAGGACGACAAAAACCAGCTGAAAATAGGGGTTTATAGCGGCGAAGAATTGATCGAGACCACCTCAGCGAGGTTTCTGGCACCGAGAACCTATAATTAAAACGGGTTGACTAAAAAATTTTAAAATGAAAATTAACTGGGGAACGGGAATTGTACTGGCATTCATCGGATTTATCGGATTCATACTGTACTTCGTGGTAATTGCGAGTGTTGATAAAAGAGCAAATCATCATTTGGTCACGGAAGAGTATTATCAGGAGGAGTTAGCATACCAGGAGGAAATAGACGCAATGAATAATGCCAGGGAATTTTCGGATCAGTTCAGGTTTGATCAAAACGAAGAAGGATTAATAATTACAATCCCCGATGACGTGAGCAATCAGGGGGTAGAAGGTATTGTGTCCCTATACAGACCATCCAATAAACACTTGGATTTCAACTTAAGCGTAAGTTTATCCAATTCACATTTGCTCATACCTGACAATCGTTTGTTGGGTGGTCGCTGGGACATCAGTATCAGATGGAAACACAAGGAAAAGGACTATCTGGTCAAAAAAAGTATTACGTATTAATATATGCTTTACTCTGCATTTATATTAGGTCTTTTAGGAAGCCTGCACTGCCTGGGCATGTGCGGCCCCATTGCCTTTATGCTTCCTGTAAATCATAAAAATCGATGGCAAGGCACATTACAAACAGTGATCTATCACTCAGGCCGCATTTTGGCCTATGGGATAATCGGTACCATATTTGGACTCTTAGGCAGGGGGTTAAATCTTTTTGGTACGCAACAAAAACTTTCTATTCTGATCGGAATTACGATGATCCTTATCGTATTGATCCCGTTTCACAGATTCAATAGGCTTCAACTCACAAGACCGATCTATCAATTAACCGGTTTTCTGAAAAATTCCTTAGGTAATTCTCTAAAAAAGCGAACCCCGGATGCCTTTTTTAGCATCGGCTTCCTGAATGGCTTCCTCCCTTGTGGTCTGGTATATATGGCCGTCTTGGGTGCCACCGCAATGGCCGGCCCGGTAGAAGGGTTTTTGTATATGGCCATTTTCGGACTGGGTACTATACCGCTGATGACGGTGGCCGTATTTTTTAGCAGTATGATCAAGTCATCATTCAAAAACCGCATACGTCGTCTGATCCCGGTCTTCGTAGTCATTATTGGCCTGTTGTTTATACTCAGAGGCATGGGGCTTGGCATTCCTTATGTTTCACCCAAACCAATCAATCCGGTGACATCGGCAACTGTTGAATGTCATCAACCGTGAATTTGCTATGAATTAATCACTTTTATAAAAACACATATATGAGAATAGTTAGCGCAGAAGAAGCTGCCGCTGTGGTAAAATCCGGAGATCGCGTGTTCTTACAAGGGGCAGCTATGACCCCAAACACACTGATCAACGCCGTTTGCGAAAGGTATAAGGAACTTGAGGAAGTAGAGATCATCTCTATTCATACGGAAGGTGAGGTTAAATATGCAATTGAGCCCTATAAGCATTCATTTAAGATCAACAGTTGTTTTGTAGGTGGCAATGTGCGCAAGGCCGTAAATACCAACCAGGGGGATTATATCCCTATTTTCCTCAGTGAGATTCACTTGTTGTTCAGACGCAATATACTTCCGTTAGACGTAGCTGTGGTACAGGTTTCTCCACCAGACAAGCACGGTTACTGTTCTTTAGGTGTATCGGTTGATATTGCACTTCCGGCTATACAAAAAGCAAAGAAGGTCATCGCACAGGTGAATTCTCAAGTCCCCAGGACTCATGGAGATGGTATCATCCATAAAAATAATATTGACCTCGCCATTGAAGTAGATGAACCCATACATCAGCATCCTATGGGTCAGATCTCAGAACTGGAACACGAGATCGGCCGAAATGTGGCTGAATTGATTGAAGATGGCGCTACACTTCAATTGGGAATTGGGAATATTCCGAATGCTGTCCTCACCAACCTGGGAAATCACAAAAGACTGGGCGTACATACGGAAATGTTCTCAGACGGCCTATTGCCCTTAGTGGAAAACGGCATTATAACAGGGGAAGAAAAAGAAATCAAGACCAATAAAATAGTCACTGCTTTTGCTGCAGGCTCTCAGAAGCTATACGATTTTGTAGATGATAATCCTATAGTACATTTTAAAGAGGCCGCCTATACCAATGATACGAATATCATTGCCCGAAATCCAAAAGTAACAGCTATCAACAGCGCAATAGAAATTGATCTTACCGGTCAGGTTTGTGCTGATACCATAGGCACCCGCCAGTTTTCAGGCGTGGGAGGCCAGATGGATTTTATACGTGGTGCCACTATTTCAGACGGTGGGAAACCTATTATTGCCATTACATCTGCTACCGGTAAAGGAGTATCCAAGATCACACCCATCCTAAAACAAGGAGCCGGGGTGACCACCACCAGGGCTCATGTTCACTATGTAGTCACTGAATACGGAGTAGTTAATCTGTTTGGTAAGAATTTGTATGAAAGGGCCAAGGCACTTGTTTCCATAGCCCATCCTGATCATCAGGAAGCATTGGACAGAGCGGCATTTGAGCGTTTTGGAAGAGAATAAAGCATTATGGATCTGGAAAAGTACATAGACCATACCCTTCTTAAACCTACCGCCACCGAAGCGGACATAAAGAATCTGTGTGAAGAGGCAAAAACATACGATTTTCATGCAGTATGTGTAAATTCATGCTATGTGCCGTTGGTAAAAGAGGCGTTGGCAGGCACCGCTGTAAGGATAGCAGTTGTTGCTGGATTTCCATTAGGTGCAATGGCAACCGAGCTAAAAATAGTAGAAGCTATGTACTGCCTCAAAAACGGAGCACATGAAGTTGATGTGGTAATGAATCTCGGTTGGTTTAAAACCGGTCATTACCAAAGAGTTCAAGATGAACTCAGCCAGATCAAGAAGACCATTGGAGATGCTATTCTCAAAGTGATCATTGAGACCTGCTACCTAACGGATAAAGAAAAAGCAAATGCATGTGAACTGGTAGTAGCTTCAGGAGCCGATTTTGTGAAGACCTCCACAGGTTTCGGTTCCGGTGGTGCCACCTTTGAGGATGTTGAACTTATGAAAAGGATCGTGGGGAATAGGATCCAGATCAAGGCTTCAGGAGGTATTAGAGACAGAGATACGGCTATTAAGTACATAGAACTTGGGGCATCCCGTTTGGGTACTTCCTCAGGGGTAAAAATAATTTAACCGATATTCGCTACATTATGAGTGCTCATCTCGATGCGAAAAAAGGAGAGATTGCAGAATCGGTACTGCTACCGGGAGATCCATTAAGGGCCAAATGGATTGCAGAGACCTTCCTTGAAAATCCGGTATGTTATTCTGAAGTACGGGGTATGCTGGGTTTCACTGGCACGTTTCAGGGTAAAAAGGTTTCCGTTCAGGGTAGCGGGATGGGCATACCCTCTGCACTCATTTATATTCATGAACTGATCCATGATTACGGTGTTAAAGAGATCATTAGGGTAGGAACAGCCGGTTCATACCAGGAAGATATTAAGATACGCGACCTGATATTGGCCATGTCTGCCTCTACGTCCTCTTCAATTAATTCACAGCCATTTGACGGCCAGGCTTTTGCTCCCACTGCAGATTTCGAACTATTACAGCGCGCTGTCCGATATGCAGAAGATAATGATATTGCCTTTAAGGCAGGCAATGTTCTTTCTGAGGATAAGTTTTACAATGATGATCCTGATCGCTATAAATTGTGGGCTTCGTATGGAGTTCTTTGCGCAGAGATGGAATCTGCAGGTTTATACACGATTGCATCTAAGAATAAGGTGAAGGCCTTAAGTATACTCACCATTTCAGATTCTAAAGTGACCGGTGAACACTGTGGTCACGAAGAAAGAGAGCGTGATTTTGAACAGATGGTCCACATGGCCCTGGCCATCATTGATTAACTTCTGATCTGTCCGAAATTGATTTACAAACACCTGGACTATTTAGCTATAGACGCAACATTTTCGAAATGTGGCATGTACCGCTATCGGTTAAGCGTAGAAGATCCAAAGTTAGCTATTGGTAATACCGTATGTGTGGTGATGCAGAATCCCAGCGAAGCTAATGAATCCAATGCGGATAAGTCCGTTCAATTTCTGGAAAAACTCATTTTCGAAAAAGACTACCCTTTGTTCCGGAAAGCACGTAAAATGATCATCGTTAATCAGTTCGCCTATATACAGAAAAAAGGATTTGAAGGTCATCCGGATAAGATCGGAATCGATAATGATCGATATATCGCCGAATCTTTTTCTGACTCAGACATCATCCTCCTGGCATGGGGTAAAAAGAATCCGTATGAGGATAGAAAATCAGATCTTTATCGAATATTGAAGCTATGTGATCCTAAGCAGGTATGGAAAACCAAAAAACACCCTTCAAGAGGATTCTACAAAGATTTCCTTGAACCTGTGCAAATTCGAAAGGTATAAAACAGATCAGAAATCCTTTTTGTGGGCTTTGCGCAGAAAAAACAGTACCGGGATCACCGTCCAGAGCAATAACATGATCACTGAAATTGCATATCCCAGACCAGTACCGAAGAATGACTTAAATACGGCTCCTGTATAACCCAGTAATGCAGAAATGTCTAGTTTGAGCAGGATGAGTGTTCTGGAGAGATCGATCGGATTCAATATAGTGGCAGCCAATGAGAAATTGTCTAAAGGATATTCCTCGAATACGATCAATGACAGCAGAAATATCCCGTCATAGAGTACAGCAAAAAATAGCCACATAAGAATGGCATAGCCAAAACCCTTGATCCTGTTTTCGTTAGCAATAGCAATATTTAAAGAGAGCGCAGTAAAAATAAATGTGAGGAAGGTACCAGTATAGAGTAGCAGCAGGAAATCAAAGATAGCGGTACTTCTAAGGAGGCCGTAGAATATGAAGGGGAGTCCAAGACCTATGATAAGGCTGAGGGTCAGTGATCCTGCAACACCCAGGAATTGACCCAAAAAGATTGAGGTCCGTTTAAGAGGTTGTGCCAAAAGCAATTCGATAAATTCTCGTGAATTATAGTAATACATCAGTCCGAAGATCGTGCCTATCAGAGGCACCAGCACGATTATGATGTTCATGAGTGTAATGACTCCCTTGGATAGATCATTATTCAAAAAAAGCAGGGTAAACCCCAACGCCAGGTAAAAAAGCAGATAAACGTAGCTCCAGCGGCTTCGCATGAGATCGAAAAAGGTGTATTTCAAAATCTTAAGCATGATTCGTGGATTTTGAGATCTCTGCTATGGCGTGTTGAAAATCTTGCTGGCCAGTTGACTTGATCAATTCCTGTACACTGCCCCGAAAATAGATGCTGCCTTCTAACAGATAGATAATTTCATCGGCTATCTCCTCAACAAACTGCATGATGTGTGAGGTGATCAAAATGATCTTTCCCTTGTCCTTTTCTTCCCGGATCAGTTGCTTCAATACCAGAAGAGAAGAGGGGTCCAGGCCGGTAGTAGGTTCATCCAGGACCAGTAGTTTACTATTGAACATGAAAGCCAGTACGATATTTACCTTTTGCTTGGTGCCGCCAGACAGATTAGCCAATCTCTTATTCAAAAAAGACGTGAGCTCAAATTGTTCAACAAGATGGAGGTCTTCGGCCGGAACAGCTCTGAGGTCTTTTATCATTCTGATCAGTTCACCCACTTTAAGGTTGCTGGGAAAGTTCGCTATTTGAGGCAGATAGTTTAATTCTGCGCGGTACTTCCAGTCTTTAGCAACCTCCTTACCCAGGACTTCTATGTTACCACGGGTAGGGATGACCATTCCCAGAATGCTTTTAATAACTGTGGTTTTTCCTGAACTATTCGGACCCAAAATAGCATAAATTCCCGGCTCGTTAATTTCCAGATCGATACCTTTCAGAACCGGGTTTTTACCAAAATTTTTATGCAGATCACTAATTTGAATCATAAGAGTTTTTTCATTCTGGGCTGTGCATCTTCAAGGCTCTCAGGGGTAAATACAGGGGAAACTTTTTCTGAAAAATCAATGATATCCATAAACAGACTACGCAGAAGCACAATAGTTTCCGGAGTTCGGTTGACAATGTATGAAAAGAGGTTCACCGGTTTATAAGGCACATCCCCGATACCGTCCCGATCCAGGTCGTAACCCGAGTAATTACTCCAGTAGTTCTGATGGAAAACATTGTCGTTGATCTTGCTGTTATAGGAGAGATCAAAGGAATTGTATAGAAAGTTATTATCAGAAAACACATTGGTATAACAAGCTCCTCTAACCTTTAATGCCCAACCATTCCTGATAAACTGGTTACGACTATATTCCACCCTGTTGGACCCTTCAATATTGATGCCGACAGTATTTTCTTCAAAAATATTACCCGTTATTTCTGCATCGTTAATTTCTTTCAAAAGAAGTCCGAAGGAGGCCGTTCCCCAATTTTTCCTGAAAATATTCTCTTTCATAATAATGTTTTTGGAAAACATAACCGCCACTCCTGCCCCATTATTCTCAAATGTATTCCCTTCATAGCTGTCATCATTAGAAAACATAAAATGCAGTCCATACCTCACATTATTCGAGCTCAGGTTATTTCGGATCTGGATCTGATCGGAAAATTCCAGGTAGATCCCATCTCTGACCTTTTCTATATGATTATCAAGCACCTTTACATTCCTGCAATACCACAATTGTATCCCATTGCCAGAATTGAACTCCTCTACAGCATCGCCTATGATCGTATTTCCCATCACCATCCCATCTTCTGCCTTTTCCAGGTAGATCCCAAAGAAGAGTTTCTCTAATCTAACATTTTTTATACTGAAGTTTTTGGCTTTGGCAACCCGGATGGCGGCGTAATCCGTGGTATAGCTCGTACCCACATTGATGATTTTGATCCCTTCAATATGCACGTTATCTGAGACAATACGGATCACTTCGCCTTTGTCCTGACCATCTATGATTGCATCATCTTTACCAATAATGGTTATTGGTTTATCTATGAGCAGGTTGTAATCTTTATAAACTCCACTGCGCAATATAAGTGTATCATAATCAGCGGCTTCTTCCAGGGCAGATCTGATGGTTCTGAATTGACAACGATCGCAAATCTCGAGAGTTTTGTAATCTCCGGCCAGGCATTTTAAAGCGATAAAAATAAGAATCCAAGTTGTCCAATACTTCATCAGAATAATACAATTAGAGTACAGTATACCGTAGAGAGGAATTGACTCCCCATCGCTCATCCATCTGGATACCGTTATAATTACGATAAATCGGAGTAATCATCTCTACACCTAAAATTAATGCATTCCTGAATAAAAGAATATTTGCTCCCAGCGCCCCACGAATTAATTCACCTCCATAATTGGATGTGTCTGCTGTAGTTACCATCATAGGATTTAATTCATTATCACTTCCGTTTATACTTCCCTGGGTACTTGCACTCACTCGAATTGTGGCATTGAATGTATTGGTAAATCTGAAGGCCAGCCAGGTGTTTAATTCATACGTATTTCCGAAGCGGTATCCTTCACTGTTTTCACCTGTCCGAATAGTATTTAGTTGTTGGACACCATAGCTCCAATGGCCAGAATCACTCCTGAAGGTAGCTCCAAAGCGAAAATCAAGCGTGCCTGTTCCCAGCTGCATTGCGTAAGGCAATTTAGCGTCAGCCATCATAGGTGTTGCATCCCTATTTTGAATTTCTCCTATGGGGATATTAAGCCCGGTGTTTAAATGAAGAGAAGCCTTCGGTTTTGAGAGCAGTCCGATCAATACGCTTAACTTCATATCCCCTAGAACACTGGAAGAGGTTTTAAAATCATTGAACATGGGCATGCCATTGCCCATCGTCATTCGGGCGGTCAGATCCATATCCTTCCAAACCAGGTCCTGCATCGCAATAAGCGTTACTTGATCTGATGGGGCATACATGATACCCAACATAGACATATGCATGTTCATTTGCTGTGGAGCGACCATAAAGGACTCATAAATCAAATCATCGCTGATTTTATCGTTGCCTTGTCTGTTCCCATCCATCCGCATGTACATGTGCTTGGCGGTAATCATCAAGCCTCCTTTGGGATGCAGGTGGTCGCCACTGATTCCGGCAGGTCCATATCCATTGATTCCATGATGATGGTGTATATCGAGATTGGATCCAAAATTGGAGTTTACAAAGCGCTCTCTGAGCTCTTCCCAATTGTAGATCTCACCTCCAAACTGTTGCTTCTGAAGTTCTGCTGAATCTTCGCTATCATAGGCCGTTAGAAAAGCACCCATAGGACTTGGTAATTTCTTACTTTTCAGAAAGTAGGCTTGTTCGGCTTTCAAAAGCTTACCTGTGCTGTAGTCAGTGACCCATAGTTGCTTAAATTCTTTATCGTCTTTTCCCTTGAGATAATTAACCAGACATTCGATGGCATCAAATTCCACTTCCTTATGAGTGTGGTAAGTCGCTTTGGAAATAAAAAGCACGGCCTCGATGTCCATATTACAGTGAACACAGCGATTTTGTGCTTGTACTGTGTCAATATTTGACACTAGTATTCCAATCACAACGCTAATTGTGGTCAAAACTGATTGCATAGTCTTCCTATCTAATTATTAAAAATTTAGCATTGGAAAGTGCCTTTACGAAGTGTTTTTTATCCGCCTGAA
>JAAUYH010143800.1_pt1 | contig 12035 bp, 7 predicted proteins | sample 7278061 | NCBI WGS metagenome assembly JAAUYH01 (sample SAMN14350203, study PRJNA611818) | marine sediment metagenome | isolation source: surface marine sediment (0.6m) | place: French Polynesia: Moorea | collected 2018-08
AAGTTATTTCAGAGAAGATGCTAAACAACTCTTGGTTTATATTAAACCTATTCACAATGCTGATGACTGGAAAGGAGGAATAGTAGTATTGGTAGAGCATCTCATTCCGATTCGGATTAGAGATAAAAACTCCAATACCAAGAAAACTAGAGAAACAATTAACCAACCAGAGACAACTAGAGACAACTAGAGAAACAATTAACCAACCAGAGACAACCAGAGACAACTAGAGAAAACTAGAGACACAATCAACCAACTAGAGACAACTAGAGACAACTAGAGACAACCAGAGACAACCAGAGACACAATCAACCAACTAGAGACAACTAGAGACAACTAGAGACACAATCAACCAACTAGAGACAACTAGAGACAGGGAGCAACCCGAAAAAGTTAGATCATAAAAGTTATACCCTAAAATCCCGAAGCGCGGTGAAAAATCTCAATAAGTAAGACTTATCATTATGCGATAAATTGAAGAGAGCCACCTAACCACATAAAAAAAAAAAAATGGGCATAAAAGCACGTTTAAAAAGACAACGGAAAGAAGAACCTAGCAGACATAAAGAACCTTTGAAAAATCAAAATTTGATAGGTAGGTAAGCCTATCAATGGTTTCAGGGAGATGTGGCACTATTTTACATATCTCGGCGCAACGCCACTTTTAGCTGATAGATAACGGGCGAATTAGTCTTTGACATGAGGTCGTTTTATATCTCCCCTACTTTTTTTGGCTCTCGCTTTTATAGCTAGAATAAGCTCAACTGAATAACCTCAACCTCCTCTTCATCTGCGTCAGTATCTAATTCCACTGCATCCTTAACACCAACTGCATACTCTTTAGCACTGGTAGCGAAAGGAAAAGGAAAGGGCAAAGATGTAGAATCGGGGAAATATGGCCAGCGAGATCGAAGGTTATGAATCAAACTAGCTAAATCAGTAGCATCAATACCTGGATGATGAACAATCGCTATTTCTAGGGGTTTGGTATTGGCTGCTTGTTTATTACTATCATCTAGTCGAGATTGAGATTTCCCTAATACACCTTGTTCAGTAGTTAATAGTTTCCTCATGCTGAGGTAGAGAGAGGGCTGGTAAGATACCTCGGGAGAATTTTTCTGTTTGCATATATCTTGCCATTGAAAAATACCACTGGTTCGACTACCAGATGAATCCTTGACGATCCCAAATGGAACTTCCCCGTTTTTAGCTATTCGCAACCGTGCCATCCACAAACGTTCTTTTTCCTCGCCTGTGATATGAAGTTCGCTTGGTAATTTGTTGGCAGGTATTTTGGGATTTTGTAGCCAAGTTAGCGTTCTTCTTGCGTTTTGAGCTTCTGCCATAAACAAGACGCGAGGAAGCTTATTCTCTTCTAGAGGTTGACTTAAACAGTCGAGCAAACAGTTGATCACAAATTGATTGAGAAATTGTTGTTCGTGTTTTTTGTAGTCAAAGGATTCTTCTTGATTTATATCGACAGTAGCAGATTCAAAATCAGAATTAGGGTCCCATTTTTCATTGAGGAGAGAACCCAAACCATCTGAATAGGATACCCAACCTGATTCAGAGAACCATGAGGGGGTAGTCATCTCAACCATCCCTGTGATGGGATTAACCCGTAACATTAATGCAACACAATTAGCTTTATTGCTGGCGGTTGTTTTACGAGTGCGACGTAAAACATAAAAACAGGTCAACCATAAATTTGGGTCAACTCCATCTTTTGCTTCGTTTATTAAAGGAATTGGTAGAATCCCAAACTGTCGCCATAAGTCAGATACAGCCCTTTTTATACGTTCCTGACCATTGGTTATAAAATATTTTGCTCCATCTTTTTTATGATCCGTGATGGGATTAATGTGCTGATTGATATATCCTGACCGCATTGCACCTATACGCCATGCTAGCTTGGGGTCTGATTCTGGGGGGAAGAATTTTGCTTTTGGTTTAATTTCTACTAAAGCACCGCTCAATCCTTCAGATTTAGGTAAAGCTGAAGTAATCTCCTTAATGCGTTTCTCTAGCAAGTTAACGCGACGTTGTTGTCGGTTGTTACCTGAAACTGAAGGATTATCAACATCTAGTTTTTGAGCAAGGTCTTCAACGTGCTGAGTTTTGATAGTAATAGAACCAAGTTCACCTTGATAACAAGTAGTTTCACCCTCTGCACCATTTGACGTTACATAGGTTTGGGTTTCTCCCTCTGGAGATAAACTAAGAAGCTGACAGATTTCAGTAATTAGGGCATCTCGACATTCATTAGTTGACCAAAGGATTAATATTGTCTTTACAGGATTTTTAGTTTGGCGAAATACCGGAGGGGCAGCGATTTGAGGACGCAGCATAGGGGTTTTTCGCTCGTTAGCCTTTTTGGGAGATTTATCGCTTTTCTTTTTGCTTTGAACTTTACTCCAAAAATCCACTACCACTTTGCCTACTCTGACCGCTTCTCCAATGCGATGTAATGGAAGACGTTTTAAAATTGCTTGATCTAAACTAGCTAAATCTAAAGGACTGACACCAGGAAAACAGGGAAATTCCCCAAGATATCTGGTGTCATAGGATATAGCTCCTTGAATGATTCTCTCTTCCGCCTTAAATTTTAACCAGTTATAAGTGGGTTGTGCAGCTAAACTCTTGGGGTTAGGTAGTGGAGTGTTGTCGATTTTTAGCAGATTAGCGATCGCTTGATGCCATGAGGGTTCTTGTCCTCTCCGTTTAATTGCCAAACGCATAAAGCAGAATGGTTGATGCTCCCCATCTAACCACCGCCGATTGTCACCAATATAGGCAGTAGCACCACGATAGGGAATACTTTTTGGTTCACTGAACCAGCGACGAATCGAAAGTTGTGGCACAATTACAGGAGAGAGTTGAGAAGACCAAGGAAAAGTTTGCAGCTTCAAACTGATAACGAAGGAAATATCTACTTTTTTAACTTCCTTTTTGTTTTTAATAATTGAAACGGGGTACGGTGGCCATGACATCAATTCTGCTCCTTGATAAGTATTCGCCACTCGATAAAAGGTGAGTTGATACTGCGATTTGGCTCCAAAAGAAACAGTGGGGTTTTTGAGAAATTCTTTCGCTAGAAAATCTGGCAGAGCTTGGAAACATACTTTTTTATCAAATGAAGAGTAAGTAGTAGGCTGTGGCGACCATTGCCAAGCTTCAGATTTAAGATTATTAAGAGTAGCTTCAACAGCTTCTTCTCCCAAACACTGGGTAAATTCTTCCCTAAATCCATCTTTGATTAACTCTGGTAATAAATCTAAGTCAGCTTGTTCGCTACTCAAAATCCAAGGAACGCCTGAATGTTGCCATCCTTTAGGGGCTGTTTGAATAATTTGCGGAAAACAAGCTGAAACAATCGAATTGAGGGAGTAAACGGGAACGGAAGGATATCCTTTTCCAGTAAGTTTGACGCGCTGTTTTGCGAGGGTAGAAGCTGCTTGCTGCCAAGCTATGGGTACGGTTAGAGTAAAAAGATTGAGTGAAGCATTAGTCTTTACGGAATAAGCACCAGGAAGAATGGTATTAAAGCTCATGATTTAAGTCCTTTGTTGATTTAAGTGCGTTAAAGAAAGCTCCATAGAGGGAGTAGCCTAAAGTTTTTTCATAGGGTTGCTTGTCATCACCATCAAGCCAAGCCGATAACTCTTGGATCATGCCGACTAAAAGAGAAGTGGTTTCATCATCTAGTTCGTTGTCAGCAGATTTAGGGGCAAACTTCACATCCAGAAAATGAACCAGACAAGGAACTCCACCTCTGACCAAACGTCCGATGATTTGCCAAATACTAACTAACTGCGTCCAACAGAGGACAGAGCGTTCCTCTTGATTTAGCTGTTTAAAGGACATTGCCCGACAGTTAAGGTCAAGCATCTTGGCAATAGCAGATTGGTAAAATTGATTTTCTATCTCAGTTAGTGTTAGAGAAGTGTGTAGCTGAGAATCTTCTGATTTGAGAATTGCCCAGTTGTTAAGTTGGCGAACTGTTATCTGCCAATCATCAGGGACGGGCATGGGACGACTGAAAAATACGACAGAGCCAAAAGCAGCAATATGGTTATCATTGAGAATATTGTGTCCCCGTTCAAGTGCCATCAATGGCGCAATGACAATCTTGGTTGGCAGGTTTTTTAAGTCTCTGATTTGACCGCGACGAATTCCTGTTAGATGAGCGGGAGCGTTATCGCGACGCAGACAAGCAATGCTATCAATTTGTTCAACTAAATAGCGAGGTGACAATAATTCTTCAATCCACTTGGCTTCATCGTAGCTGTTAGTAATCAGTAAAATACGCTGACGGTCTGACCATTGATCTGGATTTTTGGTTTCTAAATCTTTTAGGGTTTTAAATAAGCGGTCTAGAAAACTGAGAGCTTGTCCTGGTTGATAACAAATGGCTTTGACCATCTCTTCAGCAGCTTTACGTCGCGCTCCCGAAGACAGTCCCGATAAAGCGATAAAGTTGCCTTGTGCTGCTTGTTGAGGGCTAAAGCTAAATTCACTATCACTAATTCCAGCATCCCCTGCTTTTTGATTGCCCTTGGCAGGTTCTAGCAATACGGTTGGTTTTTCCTTTACGTGATAAGCAGGACTTCCAGGGGCATAACTCGTCCCTGATATTAAAACCGTATGAGGACCATCCCAATTGTCTATTGACCAAAGGGTGGGGAAGTTTAGCAGTAGTGAGCGACCCACACCAGCGTAGCGGAAGTATTCTAATTTTCCACCTCTACTACCACCTCGGTTGCGAGTATAGCGGAAACCCAGAATATTACCCACTGGTGCGGAAGGAACGACGGGGAGAAAGTCGCGAGGCGGACGATATACTAAGACTTGGCTCAAATCATGAAAGTCAATAATCTGGCTGCGAGCCAGTTCGTTGAGATGATCTACTAGGAAGCCAAGGCGATCGTTTAGGACTGTAATCAAAATGGCAAAGTGAAGGTTGCGTTTAATTTCCTCAAACTTGACTTGATCTTTAAGAGTAATCTTCAAATCCTTGAGCCATTTATCCAACCATTCACTGACTTCATCTAGGGCAGTACGTTCGGTTTCCGCACTTAAGATTGTATGAGCGAGGTCTGATAGTTCCCCACCGCGACGGCGATTGAGAGGAGCTTCTAAAAATCCTCGTATCGTTTCCATAGCTCGTTTGCGACGCTGCCGTTCTTCTTCATTGGGGAAACCTGCCAAGAGACGTTGGTTTTGCTCCTGACTACGCTGCTGGCGAGTTAACTTTTTCTTGGGCTTTGGATGATTTTTCTCAGTTGGGGAAGCAAAGAGTAAATCTCGAACGATATGACCAAACAAGGAGCGTCCTGTAAAGGGATTTTTACCCAACCACTCAACCAATTCTGGTTGGTTGTGCAGTCGGGGGAGAACTAAATCGGTGGCAATTTGAGCATAATCTTGAGCGCGTTTTCCCGCAGCAAACAGTTCTGCTGCCATGCTACGTCGATCTGAACTGTAAATAGTTCTAGCAAAACTCAGTCCCAGTTTATTGAGAAAAGAGTTACCAGAGGCATCTACTAACACTTGACTGGGAGCAAAAGCTTCATCTAACTGCACTTGTACCCGATCTGCTTCATCAACAAACAGAAAGTCACACTCGCGGTAAACTGTCTCTGCCCAGGTTAGTTTTTTCTCAAATGCTTGGGAAGGAACGCGGGTATAAATTAAACTCGCTGGAGTCAAGACCCAAACTCTCGCTATGGCAATATCTTTTTCTAGTTGATGGCGGGGACATTTGTAATATAGAGGACAGGTGTATCGATCTTTTTCGAGGAGGTCTTCTATATCATCATCCTCCTCATTCTCCTTACTATTATCTCCTGGTTGAGTATTAGCAGCTTTCTGATAAAGCGTGTGGCAGGGTTCTGAGCCAAATTCCCATTTTTCTTCCGATTGCACCAAAGCTAGTAGGGGACAAACAGGGCTAAACCAACGCCAAGCGGGATGGACTGCTCCTTGAGTAATTTCCTCTCCTGATGTTGCTAAAAGAGGTTCGTAGATTTTTTTTAGGTGTTCGTCGCGATTTCTACCCAAAATGGGAGCAGCCCAAATTGAGAGCCGATGAGTAAACAGAGATGCTAAACGTACCGCAGCAACAACATCATTGACGATTAAGCCACAGCGATATCCCTGCTTGGCAAAGTGGTAAATCAAAATTTCCAGTAGGGTTGATTTACCTACATTTAATAAACCGACTATGTGAATTAGTCCTTCTAGTTTCAATTCGGTGTTGGAATGAAAATCATTAGCTGACTCATCCAGTAATTTCAAGGCAATTCCAGAAAGACGCTGATGATAATTCTGCTCATTTCCAGAATCAGATAGTAAATCGTCCATTTCCAGGGCAGTTTGCCGTAATGCTTCTAAAGTTACAGTGTGGGGAGGATTTTTAGCTTTGCGCTTGCCTTTAAAGGTAACTAAAGGCGATTGAGCCAGATTTGCTACTGTTTGAGGAATGGAAATCGGAATTTCTATCGGCAAGTTACCTTGATGAGAGATTTTAGTGTACCATGTCCCTGTTGTTGCTAGTTGGACTTTCTGCTTTTTGTGGGGTGGGGCTACAGATAGGATTTGAAGATATAGTTTCCATCGTCGGGGATAGATGGTTGCAGGAATTAGTTTTGGAACATCTTTAGAGTCGCTTAACTCAAAAATTCTAATAGTTTCAGGCAGGTTGATATATTCTAAAAGAGATCTCTCCCATTGTCTTCCTTTGCGTCGAATTAAGTAGAAACGGGCTTTTTGTGCCTTCTGCCAGTTTTCCTCGTCCAGCAAACATTCGACCTGAAAACGATATCCCAACAGTAATGCTGATACAGAAGTCGCAGGGTCTTTTGGGGCAAGTTCTTTGAGTAATGTCAGTCCCAATTCTACTTCGGCGATAAGTGTAGCCAATTGTTGAATTAACTTGGATTGTTTTTTGGGAGCGACATCGGGAAACATAATCGCTACGTATTCTTTTAATTCATCAGACTTACGCAGAGCAGCACGTAGTTCTTTGCCCCATTGAGAGATTTTACGCATGATTTTTCTTCTTCAAAATGGCTTTGGTTTCGGCAATAATTTCACTAATCAATTTCAATCGCACCCCATTAAGTGAGGACTCTAGCTTTTTGCGGACTACTTTAATGCGTAGCTCTGGCTCTCGCGAGTCGGGAAAAACAATAAAAGTTTCTTTGGTATCGGGGCGATACTGTACTTTCTGCAAACGCTCTAGATCTAAATAAGACCAATCCTTGACATCAATTGCCCAGTGAAGTTTGCGACTAAACTCCACCAGTAAATCGAATTCATCAATCTGTGGCCACAGGGTAACGCGCACGCCTAATTTGGAAAGTTCTTCTGCTAAATGAATTTCCCAAAGTCCTGGAATAGTTCCATAACGATGTACTCCTGGCGTAACCACCTTCATGGTTTCAGCTTCATCTCTAGTAATCGATGGGTTAGGAGGAAGTTTTAGCTTGGCGGATAATCGGTTGCAGACAGTATTGCGACAGCCATAGCTGCCATCTGAGCGTTCACGCTTAACATACTTACAGCGAGGGCAGAAATGATAGGTGCGATCTGCGGATAAATCTACTAAATCGACATACACTTGCTGTAAATACTGACGTAGGGGGCGAAGTGTGTCTTTCGACAAAAGACGGCGGTATTTTTTATAGGAAATAACTGGTTGAGTTGTAATTATCTTGCGAAAAACGCGATATGATTCGTCGAGTTGATTACCTCGACAGTACTCTAAGACATCCTGTAAAACTTTTTCCTGTACCTGCTTTTCGACATCTTTGCCCGTTACTAACCACTGATGGGCAAAGTCGGAAACTAACCCATCTTCGATGAGGGTGACATCCAATGATAAATTTTGAATCTCTTGAGTAGGAGTCCAGTTAACTACAGGGGTTTCAGCCCATTGGAAAAATTCTGGCAAGTTCTCTGGTGCGGTTTCATCTTCTTTCAATAAAGAGGTTAAATACATTCGGGACATTCCCAAACGCAGTGCTTGAGGCAGATTAGCGCGTTGGTCTGGCTCTTGTTGTTCCCATTCGGCTAACCCCGTTGCCAGATAACGCAGAGTCTCTGTAACGGGAAGTTGTATTTCTGGTTCTGTTGGTTCTTCTCTAACCAGATGCAGACTTCTGGGAACGTGATCTTCCCATTCCACATCAATACCTCGCATTGTCTGTAACCAACGTTGTAACGTAGCTTTCTGACGAGGCTGCATTTCTAATTCGGTACATAATTCCTCTAAAGTGGGTCCCTCTTTATGGATGCAAAACCATTCTTGTAGTGCTTCTAAAATTTTGTCTCGATGTCGGGTGACTTTCATCTGTTCTACTCTCTTTGATTGAGATGTCGAACCCATACTGACAATTTTTTTGCTGGACTGTCAAGAAAATGTTTTAATGTTTCTTCAATGTTTCCAATGTTTCCATTTTTTCTAGATAGAGGATTCTTGAGATACTAAGCCAATCTACATTTTACTTGGGGCAAAAAAGCACGAAGATACTGTTGGCGAAAGTAATCTTTACTAAAGTTAGTAGTACTACAAAGACGAAAAATCTTAACTTTAGCCTTTAATAATACTTTGTGGAATTTATTATATTACAATTGCCAACGGTATCCGCGAAGCTGTCATCCTCGGCAATGGAACTTCAAAACGCTTGTGCTGTAAGGGTTTCAAAACAGTAAAAGCGCGTTAACAAATACTGTGAAATTTTACTGTGAAATTTTGCAGCTTCTCAGTATTATCGCACCTACAACGTCTATAACGCTTATCAAGAAAAGCTTTTACCATTGTGAATACTTTACACATAGAGCAAAGCTTTTAGCTATTACCATTGGATTGTGACTTACCCGACGCTCTCTTTACCTGATCTCCCGTAAAGCCCCGTCGTTCAGGGCGGGGATATAAGGGAGTCATCAATTATGCTAGAATTTTATCAGTTTCAATCTTGATAAGAATGCTGATCTACGAAATGAAACTAAAAGGTTTGGACGACCAATACGGACGGTTAGACGCTGCTATTCGTACTGGTCGTTTCATTCGTAACAGCATAATTCGAGCTTGGATTGATGGCGAAATTAGAGGGAGGAACGACGCATACAAATATTGCAAAAAATTATCTGATAATAAAGAACAATTCCCTTGGGTTAATAAGTTAAACTCGATGGCTAGGCAGGCTCACGCGGAACGCGCTTGGTTTGCTATCTCTCGTTTCTACGACAATTGTAAGAAACAAATTAAGGGTAAAAAGGGATTTCCTCAGTTCAAAAAGTATCAAGTTAGAGCTAGTGTTGAATACAAAACTTCGGGGTGGAAGCTATCCGAATGCAGAAAGTATATAACTTTCACCGATAAGTTTAAAGCTGGTATTTTTAGATTGTGGGGGAGTCGCGACCTGCATTATTATCAAATCTCGCAGATTAACAGGGTGAGAGTGGTACGCCGTCACGACGGTTATTATGCTCAGTTTTTGATTAATCATACTAGGGAAGAAAAAAAAGATTTAAGTAACAAGCAATCGGGCTTAGATGTTGGTTTAACTCATTTCTATACCGACAATCATGGCTTCAAGGTTGACAATCCTAGATTCTTAAGACGAGACATGAAGCGAATTAAAAAGCTACAGCGTCGCTTATCTCGTTGTGAGAAAGGCTCTCTCAATCGTAAAAAAGCCAGGAATAGATTAGGTAGAGCGCATTTATCGGTTTCTCGCAGACGTAACGACTGGGCTTGCAAGTTGGCTCGGCGCGTCATACAGTCTAACGATTTGGTAGCGATAGAAAACCTACGGGTGCGTAATATGATTAAAAACCACAAATTGGCTAAGTCTATATCAGACGCTGCTTGGAGTAAGTTTAGAGAATGGTTAGAATATTTTGGCAGGGTTTATGGTGTTCCTGTCGTGGCAGTTGAACCTGCTTACACCAGTATTAATTGCTCGTCCTGTGGCGCGAAAGTAGCTAAATCTTTAAGTAGTAGAACCCATCAATGTGGATGCGGTTTAGTTTTGGATCGTGACGAAAACGCAGCAATAAATATACTTCAAGCAGCACTCAAAAAACTATCAACTACCGTTGGGCAGACGGAAAGTAACGACTCTGGAGAGTTCGATCTCTGCTGCGGGCAGGAAACTGCAAGTAGTAAATCGTCTCGCAGAAAGAGTAAACCCAATCAGTGATGGTTGGAATCTCCGTCGTTCAGGGCGGAGAGGATGTCAATATCAGTCATCTCTACTCGGGGGATGTGTTTAATTAGGGCGATTTTCTCGTCCATGATAGACCCTTAAAATAACAACCTCTTCTTCAATAACCGTGTAGTGAATCACGTAGCCATATTTACCAAAGGAAACCAGTAACTTTCGGAGTCCTGCTAATGATTGAACAACCGTTCCTCGATAGGGATTCTGAGACAAACTACCACCCGTTTGAATAATTTTTTGTACCGCTTTGGTGGCTGTGGTAACGTCTTGTGTTAGAAGAAAATTGTAATGCCTATCAATATCTCGTGATGCTGTAGGCGACCAAACTACCTTGGGCATGGTAACTCATCATCAGTACCTAAACTAGCAGCCCAGTTTTCCATCGCTTGTTGAGAAACACCACGCCTGTGAAGTTGATACTCATTGAGTGCTTCCAAGCTTTGTGTAATCATTTCCTCTGAGGTGAGGGGGATAAAATCGAGGTTAGTATCAATCGAACCATAAATCATTTGTGACTCATTGCTTTCATTGTCTAGAGATAAGTTTTGCTTCAAATCAGCAATGTCACCTTTTTCCGTACTCAGCCATTTTATAACGGCGGTTTTAACCTTTTCTGCTGGTAAATCCTGAAGAATGGAGGCTAATTCGTGTCTGATATTGGTTTCTTCTTTCACGGGGGCGACTTCTTTTATTAAGCTATAACCTTTAATAATTTTAGCTGATTATTAAACTATACCCAAACCCTCGATACAGCAAAAGATGAAATTAAAGCAAATGTTAATTATCTGCTTTCTAGGCTCGGCTTTTGTTCAAGGCGAGACAAAAGAAGTTAAGGCGTTTTATTATTGTGTTTAAAGATGGATTTTTACACGGCTAGAGAACCTCCCTACTCTAGTAATGCTGAGACTACTTTAAAGCAATGAGATGTTTAAATAATCTAGAGATTTATCTAATTATTTAGAACTTGATTATAATAGATAGTTAGCTCTTAGCGAAACTCCAAAATCGTTAACTTAAGCTAGCCCACCCCGCGTAGTACATTAATGGTCAAAGTCTTGTAATTGAAGGGCGCGGGGGGCTAGCGGGGGACAGAGTCCCCTCGACCCCTAATGGCAGTAGGAAAAAGAAATAGAGAAGCTCTCTCGCAAGAGGATGAAAACTCAAATCAAATCAAACTCACCATGCCCAGAAAAGTACAACGTACCAACACCATCAGTATTAGATTGACAGATTCAGAAAAATTGGACTGGGAATTAAAAGCACACGGAGCAGGATTGACTATCTCACAGTTAGTAAGAGAGGCAATGGGTAAGGTTAGAATTACCAATATTAACGACCGAGCATTACAAAGAGAACGCACTTTTCAAATCGCTAAAATAGGTAATAACTTAAATCAGATTGCTCGTTGGGCAAACACCTATAAAAGTACCGCCGAAGCAGTAGAAATAGTTACCTATCTCATAGCAATAGAACAAGCATTATTAGCTCTGACATCTACCAAGGGGAATGAATAATGCTTGTTAAATTCTTCGCCAGAGGAGTAGGTAAAGGTCGTGGTCCAGTAGAATACATCACCCGTAAACACGACCCCAACACAGGAAAACTACGAGAACCCGCCCCAGAAGTAATTAGAGGCAATCCATACTTCACTAAGCAGCTAATAGACGGACTGGACTTCAAATACAAATACAATAGTGGGGTACTCAGCTTTGCCATTGAAGATGCACCAACAGAAAAAGAGCAGCAAGCACTAATCGATTCCTTTGAAGAATACGCCTTTGCAGGACTTAAACCAGATCAATACAA
>JAAUYH010188013.1_pt1 | contig 12035 bp, 7 predicted proteins | sample 7278061 | NCBI WGS metagenome assembly JAAUYH01 (sample SAMN14350203, study PRJNA611818) | marine sediment metagenome | isolation source: surface marine sediment (0.6m) | place: French Polynesia: Moorea | collected 2018-08
CTCAACATTCAACTGCTTGGGGGTAGTGGATGGCGAAACCGTAGTAAGAGGCAGGTCAGCAGGCGACATCGAAGGGATTGGGCTTAGCGGCGGCAGTGTAAGGGGAATCTGTGAGGCACCCAGGGGTACGCCTGACGATTCAGAAGTAGAAATCGACGGTAACAACGATGGTGATGCCGCCGCACTAAGCGAAGCTGCAACGCTGCTCGCCTGTGAAGCCGATTCGGTCACACTCACCAATGGCGCAAGTGAAAATGGAGGAGTGGAAGTTGGAGTGAGTGATATCATTGGCGTTGTCGCAGAGCTTTGCGACGGTCTGATAGCAGACACGGTCGGAGTGACAGTTGAACTGGAAACGGGGTCTTGCGATGAATCGGTGCTCGAAACAAAAACAACGTCTGCCGACGCACTCGGTGTTGAGTTCCTGACGGCGAGAACCGGCAACGCCGATGCAACAGGCTTGGCGGCCATGAATTGTGGCGTTTCCAGCGGCGGGATAGGACTTATCTCGGGCAATGATGAAATGGTGGCTTCCGATGAAATCGTCGCCGATGTCTCAGCTGGAACGCTGGCAACTAGAGGACTTATCTCCGGAACACTTTGCAGTGTCAAATCGAACTGCGTCATGCTTGGGGAAGGCGAAACGGTACTTGACGCGCTGGGCAACTGTGAGGAAGTCACTGCAGCCTGTGCACCTGTAAATATCGCCGCCGATGCCGATGCCGAAACGGGTATCGGTGTCTGCAATGCGCTTCTCGATGGTGTTGTGCTCGGCCTCGCCGAGGGCAGTGCAACACATGGACCGAGCAGACGAAACTGCTCGCATGCGGGTTGCCCGATATCCGAGCAGGATTGAGTAGCGGAAAACATTGAATGATAAATCGCCATTGCCGTGTAGTTGGTATCGATCATGCAATGAAACGGCGCACTCTTATCCGCGTGGTAGGTCACCGCGAGCTGCGCGCTGTTCACCGCGTAATGAGTCCAGTTCTTCACAACCGGGACAACACCGATGGCGACGTATTCCGACGGTGGGACTGCAGGAAGTGTATTTCGAATGACGTAACCTGCAGCAACAATGATATCCCCATTATAACGGCCAATCGTGAGCGTAGCACGACAGTGCAGTACCATCTCGCAATCACCAGTCAATGTCTCGTAGTGAGACAGAACTTCGAACGCGTTGGAGAAGGCGTGTAGGAACGGGAGCAAGAACAGCGAGATCATCATCTTAGTTGTGATGAATGTGGTTGATGCACGAGACATTTTCGAGTGTGGAAGAAAGGAGAATAATTGCCAGACTTGGCAGGTAAAGCAAGTCGGTATTGTTCGTCGCAGTAGTTTTCGCTGTGGAAATGCGATGAATCGAAGATGATCTTGGCTAGACATAGGACTAGATAAAGCCTAAGGTGTGCTCTCATTTGGGATACGAGGAGAATCAGGCATCGAAAAAGGAAACATTGGAAGGTTGCTAACCTTCCAATGTTTCCTTTTTTGATGTCAGACAGCACCCGGCGCCAACCTTAGGTTAGTGCCGGGTGTTGTCTGAACTCACTCAGGAAACGCCTTCAGTCCCTGAAGCACCGAAGGATTCTGTTTCCGGACTGTTAACTGTATTCAAATACAAATACAATTCACAGTCCGGAAACAGAATCCCATGCGCAATTATCTTTTACACTTTCCAAGAGCTCTTAGTAATGTCATTGGAAATACTTAAAAGTCTCCGAAAGTTGAAATTCGCAAATTTCAAGGAAATTGATCATCATTTTAGTGCGGCAAGCAGTGTGAAAATAGTAAATCAAAGGTTTGTCGGATCCTCGCTCAACCATCAACACCATTCATAGTCTGAGGACAAATTTTAATATGTCAAAAAATTGAAACGCCTTGTCAATTCTCACGAAATTTACCCACAGGCTTGAATTCGATTCGCATTCATTCGAATTACGAATCAAGTTGAGTCAAGGCTGGCCATAAATGTAAAATAAAGATACACTGCGAAATATACTCGGACCAAATATAGAAATTATTTAATTAGCCTTTGCCACGAACTAAATAATTTATTTTCACTGATGGCTCATCTATTCTTACTTGTTGTCTATATTCAAGGATACTCAATTATATTAAAATAGATTTAAGTATCCGAGATAATAATGTAAGAGCAGTATTCTACAACAAGAGTCAATTTATTTCATTGGAACTGCCTGAAATAATGTTTCATAAGCTAAACTGAGCATATGCATTATGGCAACTCCATAAGACCAACTATTTGAATTCAATTTTCGTCAAAAGAGGAGCGTACATTTGCCAATGGATATGCAGAAGTGAGAAAATCGTACCCGAAGAATGTTCTCTTGAATAAAATAGTAATTCGAGAAGGATAAATATTTAAACAGGCCACCGCATTCATGAGAATTATTTCAACCAATGTCTCTCCGATACGCCTCCACTCGATTGGAGTAATAGGATAGAGCAAAATATTGATAAAATTGTCATCGTTGTTTAATTTATTGAATCGTGTGAACGCGAAATGACATTAGCAGGATTATTCTCTCTTGTGCCCTCAGTACTCAGGATTATTATTCTTTACTTGTTCCCAGAATAATTGATAAGAAAAATTCAATGAGATAATATCGCATCTGGGATAGAACACTGAGTATACTTCTTGGAGTTTTTCGCAATTATTAGCAAAATCAAATCACTCTTTCGTAACTTTCGTGTAAAAAAGAATAGTTTCCAGTTTATAATGGTATACAAAAGCAATTGACCATGATTCTAACAGAAGTTGCTGTTGAGACGTTATTTGTGTAATGCATCGCAAACTCGTTTTCGGACCATATTTGAACTGTTTTCGTATGATATCCATCTTATTTATCATAAAAGGGCATTTTACGCTCTAAACTCTATCCAGGACTTCCTTTCTTTAAAGCAAATTAGCCTTCGTGATATATCGTTGTAAATAAGAAGTTATTTTTGCAACAGAAGTCAAATTCTGTATTGCATAATGGTCATCGAGCAATTTTGATAGAAATTAGGTAACATTTCTACTTCTCTTGAACATAAAGATGTACTTCCAGGCTTCTGGGAATAAGTCCAAAAATTTTCAGATTGAAACAAAAAAATAATAAATATACTGGTATGCATAGGCTTAAATGTTGGTTGGGACCTCCCGTAAACAATGTGTAATTGAAAAAGAGGCCTATATCTAACAAAATTCAATGCCAGTAAGCTCGATTTGCGCACAAATTTGATCTCGAATTCTGGGCTACTGATTTGTAATTCAAACTTATCATTTCGAATGCTTGTCGAACGGAGGAAGCCGGCTTGCAGCTTCATACTGCTCGGTTTAAATATCTACGTTGTAAACGATATTCGCAGGCATACCAAAATAGCAGTGACAGACTTGACAAAATGCAGAATCTACCACACAGCGACTGCCTCCTCTTTCGGAAGCACTGAACAGCTGCGCATACAGGTGGCAGTAGTCAGCGGTAGTTAGCTGAGTCATTGTTCAAGGTCAATTCTTAAAAAATGATTAGAGCCAAGAAATGATAATTGTACATATCCCAACTTCTTAATTCCAACTTTTAATTTTCGTAAGATGCATTTTCCAAGAGCCGTTTTTTTTTCTTGAGTTGCTGAAAAATACGGCTCCGTTCGATTCAGAGTAGAATGTGTTTTTACGTGAGAGCAAGAATTTAAAGAGAATGGAAGATGTTCCAGTTGTGTTGAATTAGCAGCGCAATTGTCTGATTTCATTCTGAAATTTTTTGAAAAATAAAAGTCTTACTTGTCAGTTGTGATTGTGCCGTGTAGTTTAAATGCTAGAAGGTTTAAAGTGAATGCTATGTTTTTACAGATTTACTCTACACGTATTCTGAGAAATAAGTTATTTTACAGGGTCCGTCCAAAACAAAACTAGGCTTTACATTATCAAACACGTCCATAAATTGTTTCTGAAATGAGACAATTTATTCCATCTAATTCTCGGGGACATTATCTAATTCACCTAACTACTACAGAATAGAATCAATTTAATGTAATTCAACTGGCCCTATTCAATTCGAGTCCAGTGGGAAAGAAAACCTCATCTATTTAACATTCAAAATTATGTGCATTATCTTCTTCTAGTCAGATTCGACTTCTGTATGATGTAAACATGAAGCTGCTGCAGAACAATATTCTACAAAATTCGAATACGTGCTAAAAGAGTCGAGTTGCTTTCAATAGCTACTTCCGCCGATATAGTAGAACACATAGTCTAGATTGATATCCTAAAAATTAAAACGCCCAAAATCCAGATTCTTTTTGGACGATCCCTTAGATGCACGTGTCCAAGTATTATCAATTATTTTTCCTCAGAGTATATCAAGAAGAACTAGGATCGGCTCTTAAAATTACGTCAAAAGTCCAGATTTTTGTTTTCTGTTTGTGAAAAAGAACTCTGTCGTACTTTAGATCTTGCTCGATTGTACATGCCATAACTTTACAAGTTCTTCTTAGACATAATTCGTGATGTATACGGCTTTCATTTTTTTTTCTCTCGATACCTCTATACTGTAACCAATGCATACAATTGTGGAGCTTACCCACGGACATATTGCAAATTTGGTTAATCTCCAGAGTACAGCTGCAGCCCGCATCTACAGTATCTACGAACTCGCTCAATTCACTACAACGACTGGAAATGTGGTCAGGAACGCCGATTCGATTTTTTGCACATCTAACCTACCCCAACAATATGCTGTTTTGAGAAATGCCTGACTGGGCAGCCAAGCAGCGCCGAAAGGCGGTTGCAGCCCGTTTACTGTTTCCCTTGGATTTGAAAGAGCGTTGAGCACTGAGCTCTCAACTTTCATCTCTTAGCTCTAAGCATTAAACTTTGACCATTGAACGCTGATCGTTGAGCTTTGCCACTGAGTGGTGATTCTTTCCTAGATAACCTAGGAGAGAAATCACCTATCCATGGGCAACCTTGATCGACTTTCGCGCAGCCAGGCAAACGTGCAAGTACCCGAAACTAGCTTACACGTTGATGGTTGTAGTTGCGTTCGCGATCGACATACACACATCGACATCGGCGAGAAATGAATCTGTCTCGTCTTCTAGCGACCGCAACAGCTTCTCGCAGTCCAGCGGATCGACCAACACAACGTCATTGTTCTTCTTGAAGGGTCCAGCCACCGCCTCGTGGTCGGCCGCAGAAAGTTGTCGTACCTTTCCCGCCCCGCCGTACATAGACTCGAGCAGACGCATCAGCTTGTCTTCGTTCCGTCTCTCGATTTCTTCCAGCGTGTTCTTCTTATCGCACAGTTTCTCCCGTGTCTCAGATATGATGTGTTTCTCCACCTCCATCATTTGCTTGCGCTCAATGGCTTCTGCCAATGTGTACGTCCTCCCTGCTACGGTCACGTTCGTGGTTGCGTTGGCGATGACGAGTGCACACTTGATGCGCCGCCGTCGCTCGATTAGATCGCGCAGAGACTGCCAGCATGCCTTCGCCTCACGTTCGAATTCGTCCTGCGTGAGTTTGGTGTTGAGCAGCTTGTTGTTCTGCTTCACAGCCACGGGTTTCAGCTCGTCGGTTCGCTTCGTGATGCGCTTGTCGAGCAGCTTCAGCTCGACGAGCGCCTTGGCGAGTGTCATTGGCTCCATCGTGTTGGTGAGTGCATCTAGTCTGGTATGGGATTCAGGCGATGCTGATGCTGAACCTCCCAGGATATTTCGAAGTTTAAATATCCTATTGCTGAGGGTTATTGGGCGGAAGGTGACAGGTCAGCACAGCGCAGCACTGCGCCGCGTTGCTGACAGTATTGATGCATCATGATGTTCCCGAGCTGGAATCAACCGTTCAATACTGCCACACGGAAATCAGAAGCATCACTGTGCAGCAGAGCGAATGATGCGGTGAGTGCTGAATGCGCGCTTGATGGTTGGTTATACAACAGGATTTACTGAAGTGATCCAACCAATATGCATCAATCGAAATAAGATCTAACCCAATATGTCCAGTTCCAACTTGTCCAAAATGATCGGAGCGATCCGGGCTCTGCAAACCAAGTCCTTTTTTTGTATGAGGAAGACTAAATTTATCAATTGATCACATGAGCGGTGCTTGCCGAAAGTTGAGGAGACAACCATTGTATGATACACTACGCGACGATAAATTTGCAGTTTGCAAAGAGGTTTCGTACAGATAAGCCCTCCAAAACCGAACTGCAACTTGGAATATTAGACAGCGTGAGTACAAGCTATGCCTATGAAAGCTTAGGGTTGACGTTGGGTGATCTACTGAGAGGAGGTCATGGTCTGGCTAGGGGAAGATCTACATCTAGATACTTATAGAGATATAAGAGTGCCAGTGCACCCTGACGTTGGAGTATCATGGACGTAACGTGAAACAGAGTTGGGAACTAATCCGAACTCACAATTCGTGTCTTGCCCAGATGGGCATTACGACACAATCGCAAGTCCAGACAGTAGCATGATTCACAATGCCATCATGACTTATTGATTTCACGGGATAGAGAGGTGACTCCACCCAGAAGTAAAGAAAGCCCTCTCTCTCTCTCTCTCTCTACGAGTGCGGAGCAAAACGCCAAGGTCAAACATGTCTTCTAGTGGGACATGGAACAGCTTTTCTCATTTACTACTTGTTGAAGTGTGGTGGTTCATTCGTTGTCTGTCCTGCACTTCGCCGCCATGTTACAATTTTACCAAGACTGTATTCCGAGTAGCTTCTTAAGAATTTAAAACACACTCACTACGAGTCAGACATCTAAAAGTGGCGGGCCCCACTCTAGGTCGTCAAGATCCAGTACTTCAATGTCCTCGCTTCTATCTTCGTCCATGTTCTCTTTTTTACTGAGAGTCGGGGACTGCACCTCATTGATATCAGTTCCCTCCCCCAGAATCTGATCGTTCTGGTCAGCTTTTTCCGAAGGAATATTGAACTCGAGCTCCAGTTCCACTTGGTTTTCATTGGCCTGATCGAACTCAAAGCGCAGAGGTTCGTTAGGACTGGAAAAGTCAATGGAGAGTGGCTCGTCGGACGATGCGTTATCAATCAATCCAACCGGTATGTCATTCAACAGGGCCGTGGCGACGCTCTCATCAAGGTGAACACTGTGCGATCCACTTTCGATAACTGGCGGTGCACCCCAGATGAGCGGATCCAAATGGCTTAAATTTTCAGCAGAGAGGTCAAGCGAAACCGACGGTGGTGCGTCGATCCGCCTCCGTTTGACTGACCTCGGCAACGCACGCGGCGCAGCAGCTACACGAGCAATGACAGCGGAATCGTTCACTATTTGGAAAAACGAGTCAAGTTCTATACAGCCCTCATAGGCACCGACTCGTGTACCGCGCGGCGCTCTCACCAACACGAACGGCATTTTCACACGCGCGGCCGGTTCCGTCGATTCCAGCACGTACCTCTCGACCAGCGCCAGTCGCGCCGCCAACGCTGCGGCGGTAGCCCGTTTTTGCACTACTCTTGCATAACCCGGTCGCAAGTGCGCCACGCCGCGCCATCGAAGCGTACCTCGCGCACGCACCACGACCCCCACCGCTGCAAGCACTTTCAGCGCGTCGTACAACCGCCGTCGTACATTGCGCCCACCGCCGACGCGTGCAGCAACTTCCTCCGCAGCGGCGGCCGCCGTGGTGAGACCCGCTATCCTGACGGCTTCCGCCACGGCCACGGCCACCGAGCGTAAATTCCTCGGCGCGGCGTTACCGCCTCGCATGCTTGCTGCTTGGGCTGTGCACGACCATGGACCAAGTAGGGCAAGGGTAGTGAGATGACAGTGCCAGCGGCGACCATTGCCTACGTGACCTGCGCGCGTGCGACCATTGTGCGGTACGTGAATTCGTGCTGAAGTAGGGGACAGAGATTAACGCTTGCGAATGGCCGTCAGTGATGGAACAATTGCTTTTTTGCACTTGCCCATTTCACTATGCTCAGAAATCCCAAGAACAATGCTCTGACCGGCACCACTGTTTACCCAAGCAGTTCAATGCCAAGCGGCTTCAAAAATGACGATAATCTAACCCAAATTCACGCGCGTTCGCAACTAACTCAAAACAACCCGGCGGCGTGCGCGCCGGCTGCGGCTACAATCGCAGCCGCGGAGACAATCATTGGTACCGGTATACCCATGGGGCCACCGTTGAGTGCGTTCGTGGCGGCGAGTAAGGCCAGTTCACGCTTCCTCCGCATGACCTTGAAAGCGTCCATGATATCGCCCGGCTTGGGTCGTTCTTCGTACTCCCCTATGAGTTCGTACCCCATTTCATCCCTATCGGCGCTCCACACTTGCCATTGTCCCCCATCACGATACAGCGCGCCCTGCACGGGGTAAACCGTTCCTTGTGTGTACAGTAGTCGGAATACGAAAAAAGGCTCGAATGAGCGTAGCGTTGCGATACGCTCCGCCCTTCCGGCTACGCCCATAACTCCAGAGTGTCCCATGACGTCATCCAAACGTGCGTTAATGAGTACTATCCTCCCTGTGTGTCGCTGCGCCAGCTTTTGGAGGTCTACTATCGTCGGTATATCAACCGCATTCGTTGGTGACACAACAATCACAACCTCGTCTTCTTCTACCGTCGATTCGCCATGCAGCAATGCGAGCCGCAGCTTTTCTTCCGGCCACCCCGGTTCCGTGACCTTCCAATCCGCCTCGAGTTGACGCATAAGTCCCGATACACTTAGCGGTGTAGCACCGGTTATTGACGGCGCTTGTACCATTAGCACAGTGCGTATTTGTCTGGTACACGCACTCTCACGAGCTAGGGACCAAGCCAGCGACATCACGAAACGACGGCAGTACACATCACTGCTCGGGTCGAGTTGTGGCACGCGAAGCTCGACGCATCCTCGCGTGGAGCCGCCGTCAAGAAATCGCCCGAACGCCATTGCTGCGGCTTGTAAGTAGGTTTCACGGTCTTCCGGCGACATTGGCGACGCGGAAACGTGAGGCGTCATGCATGGTGTGCCGGGCAGCGGTGCTGTGGGAACTACTGGTTTTCCTGCGTCAGCTGTAGTGCATCGTACACGACGCCGAACTCCGACGTGAGACCGCCGTTTCGGCGTGCAGATGGCATATGGTCGCTCGAAAAACGTGGGCGCGACACTGGGTGAACTAAAGCACAGCGAACTTCTTGGGCGCTCCATCGTAACGAGTGGTGGGTCGAGCTCTATGGGATCAGGTGAAGACAGGCCATCTATCCGTTTATTGGCTGAGGTGAATCTGATTGCCTATCAATAATTGGACACTGGATAATCGAGGAATAAGAACCTCAACTTATTCAATAATCTGAATTGATACGTGTACGATTCCTATTTGTTCCAGGTCCGTATCAGGTATGAATGCGACGGCCGGCCGACTACCTCGCTCAACTTCACTTGCTTCTTTCGCCGTCAACGTCACACAACCCACGAACTCGTCACAATGGTAAGTTGTTCGCACACGCTCTGCATCGATGTACACCGAGCACTAACACCACGAACAGGAGCAGCCCGCGAAGATTGGCAAGGTGTCGAAGGTACTGGGCCGCACCGGCTCGCGCGGTGGCGTGACCCAGGTGCGCGTGGAGTTCCTCGACGACACCAACCGTTCCCTCGTGCGCAACATCAAGGGCCCGGTCCGCGAGGGCGACCTCATCGCGCTCCTCGAGTCGGAACGCGAAGCCCGTCGTCTGCGTTAGTGGTTGAGCAGTGTGGTATGAACCAGTAAACTTGTGGCTTCGTGCCTTATGTTTGCATCACGTCGGGAAGTTCCCCCCACCATTTGATGGACTCATCGATGTCCTTGCTCATCCTGTCGTCCTTGCCGTGAACCTTTCTGCACTCGTGGAGCAATTCGAGTGCGACCCTTTCTAGCGATTCTCGACAGGACCACTGCGCGCAGTACTTCGCCGCGATGGCCAATGCTCGCAAGAGCTCACTTGATACGACCGGATCCTTCGCTTCTTTTCGTACATTTACATGGGTGTCATGACCAGCAGCGACACGTCCAGCGTTCAGCATTGCGACCAGTCCATATCTAGCATCACCGAGGGCTTTCGAGGGGTCTGCGTTCAGCATGGTGGCCCCAGCAGCGAGTACAGACAGTTCCAACGGGTGCTCGCAACACAGAAACGTGCGAGATTCGTCGTGACTGAGGAACGAGCGAAGGAGATCTAAACATGCCTTCCCAGAACGCGACGAAACAGTCGCACCTTGGCCGAATGCACTGAGAGAAGAGGCAAATCCGCGGGAACGGCGCGACACCCGCACGGAAAATGGCGCCATGTCGCTCGCTTCGTTGCATGAACGCCATGCGGCATTAACAAATGCTCGTTTCGCACGTCGTCCTTTCCACGTTCGTTGCGCGAAGGGGTGCTTATGGTCGGTTTTCGCGCACGCCACGGAGTCGTCCATCAGTTGCCAGTGGAAATGGATGTTGTGCATCGCAGCGATCCCAATGGGCTCACTGATCGATTCCTCCGCCGACAGCGGCGCAAACAGGCGCGCCTCCAACTGCTTGCTCGCACGCTCATACACCGCCCGTCTCGCACTCGCATCCGACGCGAGAAGCGCACCACGCGCACTAGCGGAAAGTCTGTCAAACGTGCTCTCCAACAACACGTTCACGAACTCAGCCGTAAGCAGTTCCTCGTCCTCTTCACCTTCGAGTGACACTCGCACACGAACGCACGCGTGCAAAAGCGCTTCGATTGCGGGGAAGACCGTGCGCGCGTTCAGAACAGGCAGCAGTGCGTTGGCGGTCTTCACGATTTTGTGCCTGTCGCAATACTGCGAAGAATCGAGCGAATCTGCGAGTCGACGCGCGAGCAGGCGGCCGGCGGCACCATCGAGCGCATCGCGAGGAGCCACACCAGCGGCAGCGGTGGGCGCGGAACCATGCGCAAATAGGGTGTGCTCTTTGCCGCGCACTGCGGTGGTCAGCACCGAGGCGGCCCATTTGCGCCCTCGCTTGGCGGCTTCCCCCTCACCACGCCCACAGGCTACCGCAACAAGCGATGCGGCTATTGCGCGACATTCCTCTGCTCGACGCGGCGGTCGTGCTAGTGTTCCAAGGATTGCTCGTGGTGCATTGCGTACGGCCAGAAGCGTCTTTTCTGCGCCATGCTTCACAATCGCATCTGTGAACAGTTGCAGTGTCTCGGGCGTGGGTGCACTGCCATTGGTGACGCATAAATCAAACGCGACTTTCACGGCCTCCAACTCCGCTCGGCTTGTATCGGGCGGTGTTGGGGTGGGCAGCGCAATCGGTGGCGCGGGCTTTTCAGCCTCTTTTTCTTCGATGCGTGGCTTTTTAGGGAGCGCAAGCCGGCTGCTTGATGCACCCCGCCGCTTCTTGCCTTGGCCACGACTGCGGCCGCGCCCGCGACCTCGGCCACGCCCCCGCCCACGAGCCATACCGATGATACGGGAGACGAACCCTCAGATGTGAAAAACTGCAAGATGTTCTGTTCCACAGTGCGTGTCAGAGTGTATAATTTTAAAAAATTTGAACCGTTGTGCGAAGAAAGAGGAATGGAGTTTCGAGTTGCTCAATTCACCGACACTCGTTTGTTGACGAAGACCACATCGTGGACAAACGAACTAATGTGTTTTTACACAGCCATCGACAACGTTGGGCCTGAATCGCCGTATGTCGATGATTATCTCACAGCCCTCAGCGCTACGACGTTTGTGCAGGACTGCTATTACCAATCAGGTTCCTCACAATGAGACGTTGACTTCACCCGTCGTGGACTATGGGGTGATACCGCTTACGTTTGTCTACATGCGCCTCGTGTTTTAAGTGGAATTGCTTGTGAACCTTTCTAAGTCGAACCGCGGCACGACCGATGTAACACAAACCGAGAGAAAGATTGGTGCTGCAATACAACTAAGACGGTGTGCGCAGTACCAATACCTAAACGACAGGGAAAATGCATACAGATTGCGAATAAGTTTACTTTACAACGCCAACTATTACGAGCCGAATCCGTACAATGTTCGGCCTTGTCGCTTCAGCGCGTAC
>JAAUYH010002202.1_pt1 | contig 12034 bp, 10 predicted proteins | sample 7278061 | NCBI WGS metagenome assembly JAAUYH01 (sample SAMN14350203, study PRJNA611818) | marine sediment metagenome | isolation source: surface marine sediment (0.6m) | place: French Polynesia: Moorea | collected 2018-08
ACCTACTACCTGAACGACTTCTGGTCGCTGCACGGCAACATCACGTTGCGCGATCACGAGTTCACGAAGACGGACAACGCTGACGTGCTGGGCAAGGAATTGCGTCGTCAGCCGACCGAGATGGCGAACACCGCGATCCGCTTCAACTACAATAATTTCGACGCGGCATTGTTCCATAATTTCCACGGCGACAATTTTGCCAACGACGACAACTCGGTCAAGCTCGACTCGTACAACCTCTTCAGGCTCGAAGCGGGTTACACGTTCGAGTTCGAAGACTCGCAGACGATGCGAATCAGTGCGCACATCTTCAACCTGACCGACGAGCAGGGCATCACCGAGGGCTCACCCCGCCAGGGCAATGCCCAGTCCGGTGAACCCGAGCAGTTCTTCATTGGTCGCCCGATTCTCCCCCGTCGGGCTATGCTCAGAGTCACCTACGACTTCTGAGCTGTCGGTAGCCCCGGCCGGTTGAGCCCCGACGAGAGAATGGGCTCCGCCGGCCGCGGGTGACCTTTCGCCCGTGTACCATGCGGGTCACGTAAGTCCGCCGGGAGAATAACTATGAACGCCGTCGATTACGTCGTCGTCGCCCTGTACATGGGTGGCTTGCTGTTTTTCGGCTTCCTGCTCCGTAACCAGTCCAACGAAGGCGACTATTTCCTAGGTGGCCGCAGCATGGGCTGGTTTCCGCTGACGTTGTCGACGATGGCGACCCAGCTGTCCGCGATCAGCTTCGTGTCGGCGCCCGCGTTCGTGGGATTGCGCGAGGGCGGGGGGCTCAAGTGGCTGACCTACGAATTCGCGTTGCCGCTGGCGATGATCCTCGTGATGTTCGTGATTGCGCCGGCCTTGTACCGTGCGGGCATCGTCAGCATCTACGAGTACCTCGAGCAACGTTTCGGCAGGGCGACGAGGATCATTATCAGCGTGTCGTTCCAGGTAGTACGGTCGTTCTCCACCGGCATCATGGTCTATGCGATGGGGCTTATTCTCGAGGCCGTGCTCGGTATCCCGTTGTGGCAATCGCTATTCGTCGTCGGGATCATCACCCTGATTTATTCCACCTCCGGGGGTATGAAGGCCGTCGTTTACGGCGACGCGATACAGATGTTCCTGATTTTCGGCGGACTGCTCGTCGTGACGTGGTATGCGCTCGTCGATATTGGTGGTTTCGGCGTGTTCTGGCGCGAGGTCGATGCCGAACGCCTCGTTGCCGTCGACTTCGATTCCCTGGGCCTGACCGGCGACGAGTTCGGCTTCATACCCATGCTGTTCGGTGGCTTCGTCCTCTACGCGTCGTACTACGGCTGTGACCAGACGCAGGCACAGCGAATCATCTCGGCGAAAGATCTCAAAGACACGCGCGTGCTGCTGTTCGCCAACGGCGTCCTGCGCTTTCCGTTGGTGCTCCTTTATTGCTTCGCTGGCCTCATCGTCGGCGTGGCAATCGCAAATGACCCGGACCTTGCGGCAAAGATCCCGGCCGAGAAGCCCGACTACATGATGCCGATCTTCATCATCGAGCACTTGCCACATGGCGTGATCGGTCTGCTGCTCGTAGCGATCCTCGCGGCAGCCATGTCGTCGTTGAGTTCTGCGGTCAACTCGCTTGCTGCCGTCACGATGGAGGATCTGGCGGTCCTCGGCGCGAAGCCGTCGACGAAGCGCATGGAAGTGACGCTGGCGCGTGGCGTTTCCGTATTCTGGGGCATTGCTATCCTGATCATGTCGTTGTTCGCCGGTTCGATCGCTCCGACGGTCATCGAGGCGATCAACAAGGTGGGCTCGGCGTTATATGGGCCGATTCTCGGCGTCTTCCTGCTGGGAATGCTGGCCAAACGGGTAAACGGGGCCGGCGCGAGCGCCGGATTGCTCGCAGGTGTGTTTTTCAACCTGTATCTGTGGAAAGAACAACCGCAGATATTCTGGATGTGGTGGAACTTCATCGGGCTCGTCGTGACGGTCGTCGTTGCAGAGGTCGTCAGCGTATTTGTTCGCCGCGATCTTTCTGGCGTTCCTGATGCGAAGCACGGCTCGACGATCGCGTCGGTAATCAGTTCCGGCTACACGATTGCGCTCGTGGCCATATTTGCGCTGATCGTCGTAATCAGTACCTATATCGGGGGGCTGCGGGCATGGTTCGTACAGTAGACGCGCACCGCGATATCGACGCCAGGGCTCGCGACATTCTCCGGGCCAATGACAAGGGAGGTTTTACGGTACCGACAGGCGGCCTGTATCCCTATCAGTGGAACTGGGACTCCGTGTTCGTGGCCCTCGGATTCGCGACGTTTGACGAGTCACGCGCCTGCCGGGAGATCGAAACCCTGTTCGAGGCGCAATGGGACGACGGGTTCGTGCCCCACATCATTTTCAGGAGAAACGACCCCGACTACTTTCCCGGTCCCGATGTCTGGCAGGCCGGCACCGACATCCCGACATCCGGCATTACACAGCCGCCCGTCGCTGCGAGCGTCGTCAACACGCTGTGGACCCGGTCGTCGAGTGAAGAGATTCGGAGCCGGCTGGCCGCACTGTACCCGAAAATTCTTGCGTGGCACCGCTGGTTCCACAGGTTTCGCATCCCCGACGGCTGCGGTGCCGTCGTCATCACCCATCCCTGGGAGAGCGGGCGCGACAATTCTCCCGAATGGGACGCACCTTCGGCGAACATAGATATATCCGGGGTGCAGCCCTACCAGCGCCGCGACCTTCAGCATGCGGACGCCGACATGCGACCGACGAAACTCGACTACGATCGCTATATTGCGTTGGTCGAGTTCGGCAGGAACGCCGGCTGGGATCACGACGTAATCGGCAGCAGCGGGCCATTTCGGGTTGCCGACGTCGGCATCACCATGATCCTGTTGCGTGCGACTCGCGACCTGATCGATCTTGCAAACAGGCTCGGCCGGGATGACGATCTCGAAGAACTCGAAGCCTGTTTACAGCAGCTCGTGATGGGCACAAATTACCTTTGGGACGAGACGGCAGGTACGTTCTGCTCGCGCGACACGATAACCGGGCGCCACTCCGGGTTCGTCACGAACGCGTCGTTCCTGAACTGTTATGCTGCAGTCGGTAACGAGGAGCAGCGCGACAAAATGACAGCACACTGGGAAAGAATCAGCGCGAGTGCCAACTACATGTTGCCGAGTCACGACCCGGATGACAGCCGCTTCGACGCGTTGCGGTACTGGCGGGGCCCGATCTGGATCGTCGTCAACTACATGCTCGCTAAAGGATTTCGCGAACAGGGTCTCGACGAATGGGCCGAGCGAATCGCAGCCGATTCGCGCAAGATCATCAGCGAGCATGGCTTCAATGAGGCATTCTCGCCCATCAGCGGAGAGGGTTCCGGCGGCAGCGACTTCTCCTGGACCGCCGCGATGTGGCTGGCCTGGTGCGGGGCTGCAAACGAGCAATGAAACGAATCGTCTGCTTCGGCGAGGCGCTGATCGATTTCCTCAACACGGGGCACTCTGTCGACGGGCAGCTGTCGCTCAATACGTTTACGCAGTTTCCCGGCGGAGCTCCCGCGAATGCAGCCGTCGCGGCCGCGAAGCTGGGCGGCGATGCGGCCTTCGCCGGACAGGTCGGGGATGATCAGTTCGGCCGATTCCTGCTCGACTCGCTCAATGCGTATGGCGTTGATACGTCACTGGCCGCCACGCATCCCACAGCGAAGACCGCGCTGGCATTCGTGTTTCTCGATGATTCCGGCGAGCGTAGTTTCTCGTTCCGGCGTGACGGGACGGCAGACGTTGTTCTAACGAAGGCGCAGGTGCAACGGCACTGGTTTGACCGGGAGCCTATCGTGCACTTCTGCAGCAACACACTGACCGACACGGCGATCGCCGAAGTTACTCGGCACTTTGTGGACAGCGCGCGGCACAGCGGCGCCATTGTCAGCTTCGATGTCAATCTGCGCCACAATCTCTGGCAATCCGGACACGCCGACGCGAACGTCGTTTCGGAACTCGTTCGACGGAGCGACATCGTCAAGTTTTCGCGCGAAGAACTCGACTACCTGAGTCACGGCGAGTCGACGGCTTACCTGGCTGCGTGTTTCGACGCCGGGCTAGGGGCGGCGCTGGTCACCGACGGTGGCAAAGAGATAACGGTTCGAATTGCCCGATCCGAGGCGCGTGTGACACCGCCCCCGGTCGACGTTGTGGATACGACTGGCGGCGGCGATGCGTTCATCGGCGCCGTGCTTTTCGGTCTGAGCCTTCGGACTGAGCCACTGGATTACCTGCGGAACGTCGAGGAACTTCGGCAACTCGTTTCCTCTGCGGCGCATTGCGGCGCCTTCGCCGTGACACGCCAGGGTGCGTTTCCCGCGTTCCCGACGATGGCCGACGTAAAGGCGCACTGGACGGCATGACCATGGACTACGCGGACAGGGAATTCCTGCTGGGCCATATTCGATCGATCCTCGACTTCTACGATCCAAACATCGTGGATCGAAGTGGCGGCTTCTTCCAGAATTTCAAAGACGACGGGAGCGTATTCAATCCCGGGCAACGCCACCTCGTGAGTAGTTGCCGCATCGTCTTCAATTACTGCAAGGCCTTCGAGCTGTTCGGAGAGCCGAAGTATCGCGCATTGGCACAGCACGGTGTCGATTACCTGCGCGAACGCCATTGGGATCGCGGTCGGCAAGGGTACAACTGGACCCTGACGAACGGTCATGTGCCGGACGACCGGACAAATCACTGCTACGGGCTCGCGTTCGTCATGTTGTGTTTCTCGGCCGCGAGCGAACTCGGTATCGACGGCGCGAAGGACGATCTCGACCGCGTGTACGACATCATGGACAGGCGATTGTGGGATGCCGGGCTCGGCTTGTACGCGGACGAGGCGACACCGGATTGGTCGACCGTCGACTCGTATCGCGGCCAGAATGCGAACATGCACGCCTGCGAGGCTTTGATCGCAGCATACGAGGCGACAGGTGGCGCACGGTATCTCGATCGCGCGTACGCGCTGGCTGAGCTCATCACGGTCGAACTTGCCGGCAAGTCAGACGGCCTGGTATGGGAGCATTACACCGAAGACCTGGACATCGACTGGGACTACAACAAAGACGACCCGCAGAATCTTTATCGTCCCTGGGGGTTCCAGCCGGGTCACCAGGCGGAGTGGTCCAAGCTGCTGCTGACGTTGCACAATCACAAACCCGAGGAGTGGATGGTCACGCGGGCGAGTGAGCTGTTCGATCGTGCCATCGACATCTGCTGGGACAATGAGCACGGTGGCATCCTCTACGGCTTCGCACCGGACGGCTCTATCTGCGATGCCGACAAGTATTTCTGGGTCCAGGCCGAGTCGATAGCAGCGAGCGCGCGCCTGCTCGACAAGACCGGCGCAGCACGCTATGCCAGCTGGTACGACAGGATCTGGCAGTACGCGTGGGACAACATGGTCGATCACCGATACGGTGCATGGTATCGCGTGTTGACGACCGACAACCGGCCATATTCCGATGAAAAGTCCACGGCGGGCGGCAAATGCGACTATCACACGATAGGAGCCTGCTGGGATGTATTGCGTACCCGGGCGACTGATCGAATAACATAGGCGCTATGCCTGCAACGCAAAACCCTCCGCGCATATCCGTCGCACCCATGATGGACTGGACCGACCGGCACTGTCGTCATTTCATGAGGCTGCTCAGTCCCAGCGCATTCCTGTACACAGAGATGATAACGGCTGCGGCCGTGCACCACGGCGACAAGAATCGATTCCTGCGCTTCAATGAATCGGAGCACCCGGTCGCGCTGCAGCTGGGTGGCAACAATCCCGAGTGGATGGCGAGTGCGGCGCGTTCGGCGCAGGACTACGGCTACGACGAAGTCAATATCAACGTCGGTTGCCCGAGCGATCGCGTGCAAAGCGGTCAGTTCGGCGCTTGCCTCATGGGCTCCCCCGACGTGGTTGCGGACTGCATTCGCGGAATGCGTGAGGCGGTCAGCGTACCTGTCACCGTCAAGTCTCGAATCGGTATCGACGATCAGGACAGCTACGGATTCCTGCGCGAATTCGTCGACGTGCAAGCGCGGGCAGGGTGCCGCAAGTTCATCGTGCACGCGCGCATTGCGATCCTCGAGGGCCTGAGCCCGAAAGAAAATCGCTCGGTGCCGCCACTCAAGTACGATCGCGTTTACCGCCTGAAACAGGACTTTCCCGATCTGGAAATCGTGCTCAACGGCGGCGTGACCGACATCGAAACGATCGACGAGGTGCTGGCACACGTCGACGGTGTAATGATCGGGCGGGAAGCGTATCACCGCCCATACTTCCTCGCCGAGATCGAGCGGCATCTCAATCCGGGATGGACGCCGCCCACGCGTCGCGAGGTCGTCGATCTAATGCTGCCGTACGTCGAATCGCAGATGCGCGAGGGCGTGCCGCTCATGCGCATCGCCCGGCACATGATGGGACTCGTTGGCGGCATGCCCGGCGCACGCAGGTGGCGTCGCTACCTGAGCCAGAACGCGCACCGCGAGGATGCGAGCCCGGACATGCTCGTTGACGCCTTCGATGCCATGGCCGATTAGTCCTCTGTAAAGCCGGTAGGCGAAATTACGGACGCAGCTTCGCTAAACTGCGTCTATGATGGTCCGAAGGTGGTGCCTATGTGCCTCGCAGTTCCTATGAAAATCAAGATGATAGACGGGTTCCAGTGTACCTGCGAGGCCCGTGGTATCGAGCGCGAGGCAAGTCTTTTCATGATGCAGGGAGAAGATCTCGCCGTCGGCGATCATATTCTCGTGCACGTCGGCTACGCGATTCAGAAGGTGTCGGAAGAGGATGCCGCCGAGACGTGGCGCCTTTTCGACGAGATGCTGGAGGCTGGAACCGATGTGTGAAACCTGCGGCTGCAACGTTACGCCTTCGAACGCACACGTCGGCGAATCAGTCGAGATCCTGAAAGGGCTGCTGGACGCCAACGATCACCAGGCCGAACACAATCGCGAGCACTTCCGTCGACACGGTGTATTCGCCGTCAATCTGATGTCGTCGCCAGGCGCCGGCAAGACGGCCTTGCTCGAAGCGACGATCGATGCGCTCACCGGCGATCTCAAAGTCGCCGTTATCGAGGGTGATCTCGAAACGGAAAACGATGCCGAGAGGATCCGGGCCAAGGGAGTGGTTGCACACCAGATCACCACGGGCAGCGCCTGTCACCTCGACGCGCACATGGTGCATACCGCCTTGCACGATCTCGATCTCGACGGCGTCGACGTGTTGTTTATCGAGAACGTCGGCAACCTGGTCTGCCCGGCGAGCTTCGACCTCGGTCAGCACTTGAACGTGGCGCTTCTCTCTACACCCGAAGGCCACGACAAGCCCGCCAAGTACCCGGTCATGTTCCGTGCCGCCGACGCGGTCCTGATCTCGAAGGCGGACCTGTTGCCCGTACTGGACGATTTCGATCCGGCGTATGCGGAACGCTGCTTGCGAGAGCTTGCCAGCGAAGCGCCGGTTCTCGAGGTGTCGTCCAGGACCGGCAGCGGCATTGCCCACTGGATCGACTGGCTGAAAAGGGCGGCGGCGTAATGCGAACTGCAGCGCAATGGCTGGACGCGTTGCGGGATATCGAACTGCAACAGCCCGTGCGCATCATGAACGTGTGCGGGGGGCACGAACGATCGATCTCGGTCGCAGGCCTGCGCACAGCGATCCCCGAAAACATCGAACTCATTCCGGGTCCGGGCTGCCCCGTGTGCATTTGCCCCGAGGAGGACGTCTACGAGGCGATCCAGGTCGCGCTCAACGAGGACGTCACGCTGGTTGCGTTCGGCGACATGCTGCGCGTACCGGTCAACGTGCCGAAGCGCGAGGCGCGATCGCTGGAGCAGGCGAAAGCCGCGGGCGCCGACATCCGGCCCATTGCGTCGCCCACCGAGGCTGTGCGCATCGCCGCGTCCGACCCGCAGCGCAAGGTCGTGTTCTTTGCGGCCGGTTTCGAGACTACGACCGCGCCGGTCGCCGCGATGCTTGCCGAAGGCGTGCCCGACAATCTGCTGGTGCTGCTGTCTGGCCGACTGACGTGGCCGGCTGTGGCGATGCTGCTCGAATCCGAGGCGCCGGGTTTCGATGCGCTGATTGCGCCGGGGCACGTGTCGACGGTTATGGGGCCCGAGGACTGGCAGTTCGTCGTCGACGAACACGGCATTCCCGCCGCCATCGCCGGATTTACGGCCGATACACTGCTGGCTGCGATGTACTCGGTGCTGGAACAGCTTGCGTCAGGACGCCGCTCGCTCGATAACTGCTACCCGCAGGTCGTCCGTCCTGGTGGTAACCCGATTGCGAGGCAACAGCTCGACAGAGTCATGGACGTCGTCGATGCCAACTGGCGCGGTGTTGGCGCAATACCCGGCTCGGGCTTCGCGTTGAAGTCCGCGTACGCCAGCCACGATGCACGCAAGGTGTTTCGTTCCTACGCCGACGATTCGCGCAAACGCGTCGGGGAGATGCCGCCCGGCTGCGACTGCGCGCGCGTCGTGCTCGGCAAGATCTATCCCAACGAGTGCCGGCTGTACGGACTTGCGTGTACGCCGCGCAAACCTGTCGGTCCCTGCATGGTTTCCGACGAGGGTGCTTGCCGTATATGGTGGTCCGCGGGTAAACGAGACAACGTCTGGGAAGGCCGGAAGGCGAGAGAGCACGTTGGCTGATGCCAGGAAGTTCGTCCTTACAGGGCACGTCCAGGGCGTCGGATTTCGTCCGTTCGTCTACCGGCTCGCTCGCGAGCACGAGCTGACGGGTTACGTACAGAATCGAGTCGGCGAAGTCGCGATTGTCGCGTGCGGACCATCGCCGGCGTTGCGCCGCTTCGAGCAGGAGCTGCTCACCAAAGCGCCGCCGCTCGCGAAGCCGGAATTCCGGAAGCGCGAGACGATCGCCTCCCCCGGTTACGCGGCGTTCGAAATTTTCGCGAGCGCCGGCGACGCGCAACCGCGCATCTTCGTGCCTCCCGACAACTTCATGTGCGACGACTGCCGTCGGGAACTGCACGATGACACCGATCGTCGCTACGGCTACCCATTCATCAACTGCACGCAGTGCGGTCCGCGTTACACCCTGATCGAGGCGCTGCCATACGACCGAGGCAACACGAGCATGGCGGCATTTCCTTTGTGCAACGTGTGCCGCGCGGAATACGAAACGCCATCGGACCGCCGATTCCATGCCGAGCCGGTCGCATGTCCGGAGTGCGGACCCGGCATCGACCGGCCCATCGCAGACGTTATCGATGAATTGCGAGCGGGTTTCGTCGTCGCCGTAAAGGGCATCGGCGGTTATCACCTGATGTGCGACGCGCGTAGCGAAGCGGCGGTCGCCCGGCTGCGCGACAGAAAGCGGCGCCCACACAAACCACTCGCGGTCATGTTTCCGATACGCGGCGCCGACGGGCTCGATGCGGCCCGGCATTTCGTATCGATGACGGAAAATGAAGCGGCGATGATCACGAGTCCGGGGCGGCCTATCGTGCTCGCCACGCAGCGGGACGACGCCGGGCTCGCGGCCAACGTCGCGCCTGGGCTGCGGGAAATCGGTGTGTTCCTGCCGTACAGTCCGTTGCACGACCTGCTGCTCGAGGCGTTCGACGGACCGCTAGTGGCGACGTCGGGCAACATCAGCGGTGAACCTGTTCTGACCAGCAACGAGTCGGCGGCGAGCCGGCTCGACACGATCGCCGACAGTTTCCTGCACCACGACCGGCCTATTGTTCGACCGGCCGACGACCCCGTGTATCGCGACATTGCCGGCAGCACGCGGCCGCTCAGGATCGGACGAGGTTGCGCGCCGCTGGAGACCGGATTGCCGTGGCAGACCGACGAGGTGTTACTGGCCGTCGGCGGCCATATGAAGGGTACGATTGCACTGGCCTGGGGTGATCGTGCCGTCGTGTCGCCGCACATTGGTGAGATGGACAGCCCCCGCAGCCTCACCGTCTTCGAGCAGCTCGTCGAGGACCTGCAGTCACTCTATGAGGTAAGCGCAACGCGAGTGATTGCCGATGCGCATCCTGCTTATACGACGCATCGATGGGCGCGGAAGCAGGGCCTGCCCGTCGATATCGTGTGGCATCACGAAGCGCACGCGTCCGCTGCGGTTGCAGAGGCAGGTGATGACGGGCGCTGGCTGGTGTTCGCATGGGACGGCGTCGGCTTCGGCCGCGACGGCACCTTGTGGGGTGGCGAGACCCTGTACGGCAGTGCCGGCGACTGGCAGCGTGTCGCCAGTCTGCGGACGTTCCGCCCGGCTGGCGGCGACAAAGCGGGCCGCGAGCCGTGGCGCAGCGCTGCCGCAATGCACTGGGAATGCGGCCAGGAATGGCACGCAGCACCTGACCCGGACGGCCTCGCGCGCACGGCCTGGCAGCGGGGGCTCAACAGTCCGGTCACAAGTGCCGCCGGTCGCGTGTTCGATGCCGCGGCGGCGATTATCTGCGACCTGCCATTCGCGAGTTTCGAAGCGCAGGGTCCCATGTTGCTCGAGTCGCTCTGCCGTGAGCCCGGCGAAACGGTGCCACTGCCGCTCGGCCGGGACATCGACGGCGTATTGCGCGCAGACTGGCAGCCGCTACTCGCGGTCATGGGTGACGGCAGTCGGGACGCGCGGTCGAGAGCCGAGGCACTTCATACCAGCATGGCGAAGCTCATCGCCGATCTGGCGCTGGCGCTTCGGGACGACTGCGATTTCGATCGAGTCGGGCTCACAGGTGGCGTATTTCAGAATCGCGTGCTGGCCGAACAGGCGTGCGCGTGCCTCGAGCGGGCAGGTATCAGCGCTTTTCTGCCTTGTTTGTTGCCTTGTAACGATGCGGGCCTGAGCTATGGACAGCTGGCACAGGTCGCCGCGGAACGGGTGGGCACGCACGGTGGATGACACACGCATTTCGCTCGCCCACGGCAACGGCGGCCGCTTCATGCGCGAACTCATCGACGAGGTATTCGCCCGGCATCTCGGTCGCGACGATCTCGATACCCTGGCGGACGCCGTGCCGATCGACGTGGACAGCACTGACCTGCTGATGACAACGGACGGCTTTACGGTACAGCCGCTCGAGTTTCCCGGCGGCGATATTGGCTCGCTTTGCATCCATGGCACCACGAACGATCTCGCCGTTGCCGGCGCGCGACCGCTCTACCTTACGTTGAACGCCTTCATCGAGGAAGGGCTCGCCATCGAGCAACTCGACCGCATTGTCGCGAGCATTGCGCGCGCTGCGCGCGAATCGGCAGTAAGAGTCTGTGCCGGCGACACCAAGGTCGTGCGCCGGGGCGAGGGCGGCGGGCTCTATCTCGCGACGACCGGAATTGGCCAGCGTCTTCCCGGCGTAGCGCCATCGATCGATCGCATCTGCGACGATGACGTGCTAATCGTCAGCGGTTCTGTCGGCGATCACGGCACGGCCGTCATGCTGGCGCGCGAGGAATTCGGATTGCGCGGTGACCTGAAGTCCGATGCGGGTCCGGTCATGGCGTTGACCGAGGCGTTGCTCGACCTCGAAGGGCTCCGCTTCATGCGCGATCCGACACGCGGCGGGATCGCCTCGATCGCCCACGAGATTCTCAGGGCGACCGGCATGGGCGTACGCTTCGAGGCGAGCGTGCCGGTCAAGGAGCCGGTGCAGTCGGTGTGCGACATGCTCGGCTACGATCCGTACTACCTCGCGTGCGAGGGCCGCGTCGTAGCGGTGCTTGCGGCCGACTGCGTCGATGAGGCACTTTCGCGCTGGCGCGCATTGCCGGAGGGCGCAGACGCTGCGCGCATCGGCCGCGTGCTCGCAAAGGCAGACCGCGTCATCCTCGAAACCGAACTCGGCGGCGAACGGTTTCTCGAAGAACTCGAAGACGATCCGTTGCCACGGATTTGTTAGCAACACGGTTACAGCTGGCCGCTCTCCTGCAGGATCTTGATCTGGAACAACGTGTTGCGCTCTTCTTCCTCGAGCACCGCGTCGATGAAGTGCAGCGTGTCACGGTAGCGGGGAATCACGTTGTAACGT
>JAAUYH010051812.1_pt1 | contig 12034 bp, 10 predicted proteins | sample 7278061 | NCBI WGS metagenome assembly JAAUYH01 (sample SAMN14350203, study PRJNA611818) | marine sediment metagenome | isolation source: surface marine sediment (0.6m) | place: French Polynesia: Moorea | collected 2018-08
CCGTTTTCTCCATTATTATGCCTTCAGCATGGTATTAATGTAGAGTTCTACGACTGAAGCGCACGAATTTGGGCAGATTTACTCGATAACATAAGGTGTACATGATCAATTTGAAACGATTACTGTAGTCCTGAGTTAAACTTAAATTACTCAATTCAATGTTTTAGGAACTTTCTCTCGTACAACTATAAATTCAGTTTTAGTTCGATAAGTGGCACAAATTGCCCTTGGTATGTAAAAAAAGTCAAATTTTCTTCCTTCGTGCATGATTACATACAATTGTACAAACGTTCCACTCGATTTCAGATCTTTCTATTACAGCCATTCCTTGGGACTCTTGTTTTGTATGATAAGTACTTTCCAAGGATCTTGAACTTGAATTTAACGTAAAATTTTAGAAATACAGTTGAAAAGCAAAAATAAAGTAGTTGTACCTTCCTCGGTAGTATTCCTAGACAAAAAATATAGAATCAAACACAAGACCTGTGCAATGAAATTTTGAAGGTGAATTGAACATATACAATACAAAATTTGGCTAATTTCATAGATTGAATGAAATAAAGGGATGAGAAGATGTAATCTCGATTAGAAAATCAGACAAATTGTAGAATTTATACATACAAATTTATTCCATTGTTCAGAACTTTCTAAAATATTCTCAATATATCTGACGACATGTGAAGAAAACGAAGTGTCTAAAAAACGTACAGTCCATATACTAGAGCATATGTGGACAAGCAAAGACAATATTTCATGAGTAGCGAAGTGACTGTATCCGCATTGCGTGATAAAAACATTTTATCAATTACTTCGCTTTTATCTCATTATTATTCGTCGAACAACGATTTCTTTTAATCTGGGGCTCAATAAAATGAAAATTTATCCTTTTTAGGTAAAGTTTATCATATTTTAGTAATTTGACTTGAATATTTTCGCCGCTTTAGTTCACCGGTCTGCGGTCATATTTGCTCAAGAGTAATTCTTGTTCTCATTTGACCATTCTAAAATGCCTGCGTCGAACTAATTTTTTGTTAATATGGAAGACTAAACATCTGTCTTCTGGAACCAAAAATACACACAAATCATAACAGAACAATAATATTCATTCTCCTATCCAGAAATAAAATATAATACATTGTTGACATTTGAACCCACCACAAACCATCAGTGAAGCTAATTTTTATGATCATTTGCCGCTTCCAACGGAGATAGCGTTGTAATTATTACATTCGCGAAAATGATAAACAGTTAACCTGCAAATTACGATTTTCACTGACGGGATGGGATGTACCTTGAGTGTCTTGCACGCTAGCAACATCACGAAAATCGAATACTATTCATCCTTAATCACCCACAATAATTCAGGAAAGCAACCCATCTTTCGAGCTATAGTATAAGGTTTTTATTAGTTGCACTGAAATTTTCTTTTGCCAGAATCGGAATTATATTTCATATTTGCCATTTAGATGTCCTTCCACTATTTAGACCTGCAAATCATAGTTGTTGCTGAAATTTTAAATTTTTTAAATTTATATTCGAAAAGTCGTTATCCTGATGTCGTCGTGCCAAGAAAACTAAACAGTAACCTTTTAGCTTGGAATTTCGAAATTATCAGATCAATGTAACGTTTATTCTCCTACTGTTGCAAGATAGAACTGATTATTTTAGTCTACTAGTACACTTGATATTCACGGTACAGTAGGGTCTCGGCCAAACAGGAAAAGACAATGAACAAAATATCGCTACTTGGTCACTGCCACATTCGGCGTAAATACATATCCGCGGATTCACCTTCTTTCAACCTTGAAATACGTAGGCACCTGAATTTTCTTTTCGTTTAATTCAGCACATTCTAGCTCTAGCACAAAATTTAATATCGTCGTGCATGCAGTTTGCCTCTTTTTAGATTCAAGCGCACGTATGTGCCTGTCTCTTTTAGGATTGATTTCATTTTGACAGTGGTTTTTCATTTCAGAAGACATGACATTTTATGTTAAATAAATTTATGTATTAAACGGTTACACTATTTAAGTTATTGGCAAATCAAGGCGCTCAATCCGTTGATTTCTCAATATCTACACGGAATCGATAAAATTATAATCTCAATAGCTTGTGCAGTTTCAAGAAATTTTCTACTGTTGGTCATTGCTGCACTTTGAGTAGTATAAGCAGCATAGTGAAGCTTGCATTGACAGTCAGATAGAATTCATACTATGAGAGTTCAGAGAATGCTGGACTTTCTGAGCTGCAAACACGTATTTAAACAGCAACCGATAACAGCACAGAATTAAATAGGAGAAGGGTTATGCGTTCAAAAGTAACTGCTCTAGGGAAGTCTGTAGCAGCTAAGGGCGGTTTTTTGAAACCAACCTACAATATATATAGATGATAGTTAATTCTTCTGTTGGTTTATGCTGTAAAAATACAATCTGAGATTTGTAAGAAACCGAAATAAACCACAGGTGTAATTTCGAAATGAATGCTCTAGTGTAATAATAGTAAATAGAGAATCATGCGAGCTTGTGTAGTCATGTTGGGATGCCTTAACACTGAGACGCTTAGTGGCTTACTCGAATAAATTCTGCTCTTGTCGGACGCTCCCCGGAGTACAAAGATACTTTTTAACACGATAATGTACTTGTTTCCACTGAAGTAGAGACTAAACTAAGGCTTTTAAAACATAAGTAAAATTTTTCAGCCGGCGTGACTGGTTGTCGCCTGCATGTCACACCTATTCCTATTCTGATCTCGATGCGTTTTCCCTATATCGTATTGTTTTATTGTCTCTATCTATCTTTATCCTAAATTTTTGGACCAGGATCTCAATAGATAAGTAATTGTACTCTACATTTGATGAATTGGAAGTGATATTTCTGCTAGAAAGACGAAGTATTTTCGGCCTAAACGAACTACTGAACGTATTCCAGTAGGTAGCCCGGATCACTTCTGTTGCCGGTCCGTCAAAGGTGTTGGTTAACCATACCCTTGCGGCGCTCTCTTACCCTATCCCCCCCACCACCACCACCACCACTACCACCACCACCTCCACCACCCACCCATCCACCCCCATCTCTTCTCCATCACTGTCAGCTTCCCCGAAATTGTGCTCCTTCTGAGGAACAAACATGAGGTATAGTTTTTTTGAGTATTTTTTGTTGTTCATCGATTACGGTCATTATGAGATTACAGCATCTAATCAACCTCGCTTCGCTTCGCAGTCGCTGTCCGTCACTCGCTTCGATTTGGATTCTACTTCAGGAAATTTTGTGGACAACTCATCTAGGTAGTTGAGCTATATTTTTTCGATCTCGTTTTCGTTCATTTAGCATGAAACCAATATTACTTACGCGGATCTACTTCGTGATTCCTATTCGGAAGCTAGGCAATCAGTAGACAACGCGAAATGGAGGGCAGTGCCGGAGTATGCTGAGAATCATGGATACATGACCACATTCAACAAAATGTTTCTAGATATGCTAAGATATCTAATTCAGTTTCTAGTTAAGATTGAAGACGTGACTTTGTACGCATGGCACAATTTTTCTAAATTTGTTTTCGTCTCTTTTTGCTAATGCCCACGATAGTCACTTAGACTTTCCTTGTCTGGGCCTGTAAAATTCATTTGCCCTTTCACCCAGAACTTGCTTCATTTTCTTCGCTAGAACATATGTTCTTTAAATTCAAGGATGGATATTATGGAGACTGGTCCCAAAATGTGAACTGACATGCTTACTGATTTTGACACAGCAATAGAAATTTAAAATTTTAAACTCTGATTATTAGTAACTAACTTTGTTTGGATTTTTTTTCTATCTTTCTCTAGTTCAATTAGCTTTGTACAATAGCAGAACAAGTAACAGTAAATTTCAGATATGAATAGAGTTAGAGTAGAATCAACAGTAGTTTATTTAAGTTAGTCAAGTTAAGCTTCTGTACTACAGGAAAAAGTAGCCATGGCAAGGTTGTAGAATTAATCTCAATTAAAAGTAGGCCATTCATTTACTCTTGAAAAGTTCTTCGACTTTTTCGAACAAAGGAAAAATTAGAAAATGAGTAGTCGAAGTTATCTGCTGAAATGAAATCGAATTATCAATATGTATGAATTAAACGAACGTTTGTGCTAAAAATTGAAGCGGAAACTTTCGACCGAAGGCCGAACTTGCTTTACTTGTAATCTACTTTTCGCGATCGAATTATGCTTGGACAAATTCAAGCCAAACTTTCAGATTGTCCAGTGCAGCACTGCTGCACATGAGTAATAGAAATGCGTAAATGGCAGCACATGCAGTATGACACAATTCGGTCGCACATTCCAGCAATACAGCACAGCACAGAACTGTATGACTGTAAGTTATACAGCCCACCAGAAACATTCAGGAATGTAAGGTGATGCATACTGCACTACGAAACCTCGGATCGATATCGTGCAAAGTCGTGGAACCAGCTTAGGATGGGATAGAAATTTTACCATTGGTAGACGGCGTTCGCTGGCGTGCACGCCCAGCCTTGAATCAGCCACAGTACGGTACCGGGAAATATAGTGGCGGCACAATGCAGGCGCAAAAAGCACTGTTAACCACGTTCATTACTGTGGTGGGCGGTGAATGGGCAGGCGGCTTAACTACGCTGCGATGCAAAACACATTCGGATCGAGGAATTCACAAGTAATCATCTTACTGAGCAGAGCTGTAGATATTAAACATTGCAAAAATGTGATTGTGGGTGCGACAGACTGCACCGACACGAGACTGAGTTTGCACCCAAAAATAGAAATCGGGCAATAGAAAAAGAGCGAGATGACGAGAAACTCGACCTGATGACACGTCGCCAGTGCAAATTGTTCATGACACGTGTGCGATCGAACACACCAATGCAATTCCTAATATTGGTAAATTTTTACCTACGCAAATTTCAACTTTCAACTAAGCTAGACGTATCCCTCGACAATTGGTCGATTTACTGATTGCATGGTTGTGCTCTAGAACTTGAGTGCTCGCATCTTCCTCTTCATTGCCGCGCATTCGAGCATCGCCACCCTCCACATCTCACTCACTCACCATGACGCCTCTATCTGCACTATCTGCACTGTGTCTCTTCCTTCTCGTCGCCGCACAAACCCCTGAATTCGTGCCCAACAGCGAAGGATTCGACACAGCTGATGATCGCGTGTCGAGCTATGCGTTGGGTGCCAACTGTGATTGCACGGGCACGGGCGCTGCAGTAGTCCCGGAAGTGAAGAAGATGCTTGCAGACGGTGTGGTGTACATTAACAGTATCGAAAGTGAACGTTCTCTCGGCACTTCGTACGAAGTACTGAATAACTGTACGAACAAGTACGGACTCGATACTTGTATGAACGCTGAAGCGAGTCTCCGCGTCACACCCACCACCACTACGCTATGTATTTACGACAAGACTACGGGTGCGAATCTGGCAGAGGATGATACTGGGTTGTTGCGTCCAGTGGTCAAGTGCAAGCCGGCCAAGGTTAGTTCAACAACAACTACCACCACTCCCACACCATCGCCCAACACTTCAACTAACCCGCCACCAAAATCAAAACCGTCGCCGTCCAAATCTGTACTTGTATCACCTACGCCTACTTCTAAATCACAGAACACAGCACCAGCACCAAAAGATGCTACCAAAAAACCTGTAACAGAACCGGCTAAATCACCTGCACCTGCACCATCAAAGGCACCTACCAAACCGTCAACTCCCGCAACTCCCCCATCCCCACCACCCGCACAAAAAGTCGATCCTACTAAAACACCGACGCCGGGCAGCACAGATCCAAGCAGTGGCAGTACGAGCACGGATGCCGCCAGCACAATCCCCGCTGCAGCCTCCCCTACACCAGAAAGCGGCGGCGGCGGCAACTCACCCATTTTCGGCGGCAGTGAAGCTAGCAACGTGGTGGAATCTAGCACGCCGGCGCCGACACCGGTTGTGAACGAGGGCTGTATCGCGGTGGAACATCTGCATGGCGTCAAACTGCAGCATAGGACCCATTTGTGGCGCGAGGTGCTGTGTGCACGTGGCGTCTGCGCAACGAGAAACCATGCATTGGTCGTCGACGGCGTGTACACCTGTATGGGCGAGGTGTGCAAGCGGGAGCGGTGTGTGCGAACGATGAAATTCGTGAATAATTTGAATGTATGGAAGAATCGACGTGTGGCCATCGCCGATGGAATCATCGCCACGCCCTACGATGTGCGATTCCCCAAGTGGGGCGTGTGGCTCGTACAGACGGCCGAGTTCGCGCTGGAGGCAGTGCGCGACGCTGGTGCGCTGGTCAGCGTGGGCGTGGTGACAGCCGTAATCGTGCTGGCACGTGCACGGAAGAGTCGCGGTGGAGCCGTGTAAGTAAATTGGTACAATGGGTAATGGGCGCGCCCTTTCATGTTTTCGTAAACTACTGTCGTTATGTTTTGTTATTCTTTTGTTGTACTGTACTGTACTGTACTGTGCACTGGTGAAGTTTGAATCTACTTCAACTGCCATTGCACGTGGCCTTTGTGGATGCCAGTGCGATGCAATACGCGCTACAGTTGTGCTAAGCAAGAAATAATGGATGTTTCGTACATGTAATCAGAAATCTATTCTAACGCTTTGTCCAATCAGTTCTGTAGGTTTCGTTTCAGAGAATTCGACAGATTATTAGTCAGAACATCATGTTTATGAGAAATTTCACGGATCTACTACACAGTTAGTTGTTGTTCTGTTCTAGCAAAGCCAAAGCGTGCGTATCTATTCTACCTTGTTCGGTGTAACCTGACTATCCGCTTCTTCAAAATCCGTTTCGGTACCACCAACTTCCTCTCCAGTCTCAGCATTATCTTCTGCATGTTCATCATTCTCACGATAGTTGTCACCATCAACCCAACCAAACAAATTCTTCACTCCAGAGGCGAGCATTTTTTCTTCGTCGGTTAGCTCCCTCTTCGCAACGTGTTCGACGTGATCTTCGAACCTTTCGAACATCTCCTTTACTTGTTCTATCATGTTGTACGCATCCGCGTATTGCGCTTTCACATCCTCCAACTCCTCTTTTGTTCGATTCAATTGTGCTTGCAACCGATTCGACGAAAACTGGAGCTCCACTCTTTGCACGGATGTTCTTCGGTTACTCGGCGTTCTCGGCGTTTTTGGCGGTAGCTTGTAGGGACTGGCCGCAATTGCATTCATTTGCGCCTGGACTTTCTCCTTTCGCTTGCGTTTGTCTTGTTCAAGCATTTTCATTTGTTTGGCTTTTGCCTGCGCTTCTTCGCGCACATGGTGCGGATTCAATCTTAAACGATTCTCCGGCGACGCGTTGCTATTGTAGAACAGCATGAGTTTCTTATGGAAGGTGTAGTTGAAGGAGACGTTGCGACCGTGCATCTTTTCCACATCGACATGAATGTTCACGTTATGCTCGAGAAACGTTTTCTTCAAGAACAACAAATTCTCGCGTCTCTCGTAATCAGTTTTGGGTTCGAAATAGATGCGTTCCATACGAATCTGACCCGGCAATAGACTATTCAGCATCTGCAGCCCACACAAGCCGTCACCAACTTCCGCGAGCGATTCGTACTCGGTGCCAGACATTGAGCACACCCATTCGAGCACGGCGCGACGACTCGTACCGTTCGTACCGCTTTTCGTCGATTCGCGCGGCATCTTGTAAGACTCTGCAGACCATTTGTGCTTCTGTGACATTTTTTGAGTTCGGTTCGGTACGACTCGTTCGACTCTGACGGAAGAAAGTATGGGTTGTGCGTGAGGTGTGCTCGAATTTAAGCAGGACGCTAGATCGAGTGGTCTTTAGAATGCGTGTAACGCAGAGTCGTTTAGGTGGACGTTTTCTGAACTGGATTTCATTTCCTCAATTTTGGCGGACGTGTACAGTGCTCATCTCGTTTTCTCAAGATAACTCATTTATCGCCAATGTCGTCTAAAATAGATTTTGCAAATATCATAACGATTCTCTTAGTTTATTTCACGAATGAAAGTACATTACGAACGATATGTGTACATTCGAATCTTGGGGCAGTACTCATAATGCTAAATTGTATGGTAGATTTCTGCAAGAATCATTTAGTGAGCAATAATGCTGAGTTTTGCTACGCAGATGAAAATTCAGCATGTCGTTCGATCTCTCGATTACAACACCACGCACCTAACTATGGGGGGAAGGAAGGTAAGAAACAGACCGAATACATTAGTAGGACTACGTAAGAATATTGCCGACACTTCGTTGTGCCGCATTCGTACAGCCTTCTCTGGCTATATGCGGAGTCACGTTTTTACAACTTACATATTCAGAATCAATAAAAAAGGCAGCACGCAGTGCTACTGTACGGACAGGATATGGGTAAGTCGAGAATGACACGTGAAGTCTTTGCTCATGGATTCCAAGTCTCCTACTAAAAATACTTCGTACTGTAGCACACTCGGCAGAGTGGTGTTCTACAGAACAATCGAAGGCTAACAATAGGAAGGTGATACAGTAAATTCAGTTCACTGTCAGTTCGAGCACGATTCATGAGACAGCATTAGCAGCTAAGGGCAGATTGAAATATTTATACTGAAAGTATGTGCAAGAGTAGCGAAGTCCGCAGACGACGCTTTGAAGCTATAAAATCGGCAATTACTTGCTCAGCGTGAGGTAGCACTTGAACTCGGAACGAGTTTTTCCTGCCCAATGCGTCACCATAAGCTCGAAACGCTCATTGTATTTGAAATTCTTGTTATACACGTACGGCCGAGAACTTTTGAGGAATTGTTTCTCTCCAGGAACCTGGAACCACACATTGCCCACGTGCTTGCCAGTGTACGCCTCCAATGCTATCGATTTCCCGCCGGTGTTCACCACCGCCTCGTCGCCGTCCTTCAACTCGGCGACAATCTTCCCGTCCTTGATGACACGCACGTTCTTCACTGGGCCGCTGTAACTCGAACCTGAGGCTCGAGTGATTCCCGCACCACTGTATCCACTCTCTTGCGCAGCTTGCGCGTCATTCTTCGCATCCTTTTCCGCCTCCTTCATGGCCTTGGCCTCATTAGCTTGGTTATCGATAACCATCTTCGAATCCTTCATAACGTCCTTACCGAATGTCGACGCCAGCACATACGGCTTCTTGCCACCCTCGAATTCCTTGGGCACTGCAGTGAACGAGCTGCGGCTCATTCCACACCCATCACCCTTGCAATCCAACGGGAATGTTTTACCGGTCTTGCATTTCTTATCCTTTCCAGTGAATGTCGTTTGATACTTGCTGATAAGAGATGCACCACCCTTGATGCGAATGAAAGAGCAGGCAAAGTAATCACTGTACTTCGAGTAGGTGCCCCTCCAATGCAGACCACCATACCACACCTGGGCGAAGACATAGTCACCATCGGGGAACACTCGGGGAACCACGATTTTGTTCTTGTACGCCTTGCCCTTCGCATCCGCGCCGCAAACTGCGTTCTTGCCGCACTGGAAGGTACCCTGTTGCCAGCAACCAAAGTCAAAGGCAGTGCGTTTATGCCAGCTCTCATCAAACATATACTTGACGGGAACAAGAGAACGACGATAGAACCCACCCACATGATTGTTCTTATGCCAGATGATCTCTACTTCTTGGCCACGTTTCCATACGGCAGCGGGGTTGGAGGCAGAGTTGCGCGCTTTACCTTTGCCGGTTTTCCAGATTGGGGGGCAGGAGCCCTTGCACCACGATTCACTGGCCTTGCATGCTGTCGGGTTGTAGCCGAGTGGTTGGCCAACGTTGGAGTGGGCAAGGATGGTGGTGAAGAGGAGAGTGAAGAGGATGAGCGATACTGTTGTTGCGCTTGCCATGGCTGGGTAGTGGTAGTGGTAGAGTGGTGGAGGAGGTGGTGGTGGTGAGCGTAGTTGAAGTGAAGAGAGGAAGGAATTTGAGGTTTAAGAATGGTTCCGGACGAGGAAGCTGTGCAGCGATATGGAAGATCATGTAGCGTGCATCCAAACGCAATAAAGGTTGGTTACATGACACTAAGTGTGCGGCATGTCGGGATAAGCAAGGTGAGGAAGAAGGAAAGGCGAGGAACGAGGACACGAAGCGAAGCGAGTGAGTGCATCGGTTCGTGTAGATTGTGCAAAGACCAGTTAGTGTTTGGACGGCGTCACGCTGATTGCAGAGTTGTCGGGCGGTACAGGTTCGATACGTAGAGATCGCAATCTGAGCCTTACGGAATTGCTGTGGTACGTGCACTTGTACGTTCCATAGAATCATAGTCTTCAAAGCGGTGTTCGTCTTACGTCGTAATTGTGCTCTTTTCTGACATTGACGCAGTGGGTAGAGATTTTTCCTAATTTTTCTGACTTGCTTCCCTTGCTGCGCCAATCATACTATGGCGCATTCCTTTCCATGAGCGTGCCGCAGCAATGATCGGCGTTGTTCGGCTTAGCGGCGAACCAATATCAAAATATTGATGGGCGTAATATACCACATCGTTATCTAAGCCTATGATTTTCGTCTAAGAATAGGACCATCCCTACATAGCGTTGAAGAAGTCGAATGTAGGATGGACAGCAAGATACCGATAGGTGGGCTGGCTGGTCCATTTTTCGTCATAGGCGATTCAAAAATCACATTTGCGCGTTTTGACTGTGTCTAACACAAGGCGGGGAAGGGGAGAGGAATATATCTGAAGTCGCAGTTTGTGGCCTCATTGGGTTTGGGTCTCGAATCCTTCTGGACGACGATTGTTGAGTGATTGATTAACGTGTCCATTAGAGCTGAGTTGAATTATTCGAGTCCACCTATTTTCGGTTATGCTGCGTGCTGGCTTGCACTGTAATATTATTATTTCTATCTTGCGTTGCGTCCACTTTTCCATCCGTCTTTCTGTACCGTACGGTACATTACCAAGTATAGATTGCGAATTATGGTCTCACGATCGATGCGTCTTATTCGATCTGGTCGTGACCGTATTCATGTCCGTACATGCACCCAATGATTACCATCGCCTTTCGATTTCATCTTTCTTCAGATAGACTGGACTCCACGGTGTCTCGATCTTGAAAACACGTACACTCTGTGGCACGCTCACGATAAATCGCGTTCAGTCTGACGAGTCGGATGATCTACGTGTCAGCGGATTCCATACGTACGGTATAACTCACGTCAACTCGACTCATCTGCGGTACAGTACTGTAGTTCTCCGAATCCTTCTTGGGTTTCCAGTATTCCCTGTGTTCACCTGTTGGCTTCCGATCTACACTACAGTATCTGTCTTATCAATTCTGAATTCTCTTGTTTAGCTTTGAAAACTCGGTGGGGAATGGTTGTGAAAGTGAAAGATCTGATTTGAATCAGATGCGAAAAAATCTGATCCACATCCAAATTACTTGACTGTGAATATAATCGCACTTCTTGTCATGTGGTAATTGTCGTTCGAGTGCATCACGATCGATCGTCGGCTGACCAACCTGCCTACGCCGTTCGTGATGAGAGAATGTTCCCCGCAATGATGCAATGTTCGTACCAACCTTCAGTTCATCAACTATAACACGTTTGCAATAGCGGGATGGCCATCATGGTCGTTGTTTTATTTACCAGTGGCTAATGGGAAAAGCTATCGTCCGTCTTAGCTCTCGAGTTTTAGATATGACTTGTGAGAACCAAACCATCCTCCAAGTTCTAATTCTTAGGCCGCTGATGTGGATCTTCTCCCATACGCTTGCATACTATAAATTTAGAGCCACGAATGTCTAGCTATACTACGCCGATTTCCGTTTTCCTCCTATTGTTCGTACGCTGTGAGTGGTAGAAGAAAACTTGCTTCTTTCACTTGCATTTCTTCTCGATTTTGAATCTGGGACGTGCAGTCCCCGAAATGGTTATTTGCTTCTAGTCGAACTGTACGCACGTTTTGTCCATCCAATACGAACGAAGCGTCAATTGAACAGATTTTCCGTTCGCACTTGTATAAGATTCCTACTGTATTTATGTTTCCTTAGGTGTGCAACCATTAACCACAGAGCCTCTTGATTGTAGAAGTCCGACCTGAGAATATGTCA
>JAAUYH010073306.1_pt1 | contig 12030 bp, 10 predicted proteins | sample 7278061 | NCBI WGS metagenome assembly JAAUYH01 (sample SAMN14350203, study PRJNA611818) | marine sediment metagenome | isolation source: surface marine sediment (0.6m) | place: French Polynesia: Moorea | collected 2018-08
CAAGGATTGCTGCCAGCCCCAAGATCGCAGCACGCCGCATCATTGCCCGAACCTCGGTTCGCTGGCTACGCGGACCGCTTCCTGCGCCGCGGCGATCAAGGCTCCGGCCTTTGCACGGCATTCGGCCAATTCGTAGTCGGGGTCGCTGTCGGCAACGATACCCGCACCCGCCTGCACATGCATCGTTCCATCCTTCACAACGGCCGTGCGCAAAACGATACACGAATCGACCGACCCGTCCGGAGCGAAATAGCCAACGCCCCCGGCATAGGCACCACGCGTCTCCGGCTCCAGTTCAGCGATGATTTCGCAAGCGCGAATCTTCGGCGCACCGGAAACCGTCCCTGCCGGAAAACCCGCGAACAGGGCGTCGAGAGCATCGCGGTCTTCTGCCAGTTTGCCGATAACGTTGCTGACGATATGCATGACATGGCTGTAGCGTTCGATGGTGAAACTGTCAGTGACTTCGACGCTGCCTCGTGCCGCTACACGTCCGACATCGTTGCGTCCCAGATCGAGCAACATCAGATGTTCGGCGCATTCCTTGGGATCCTTCAGGAGGCTCGCCTCGTTGGCGCGATCCTCGACGGGAGTTGGGCCTCGCGGCCGGGTTCCGGCTATCGGTCTGATCGTGACCTCGCCGTCCCGAACCCGGACCAGGATCTCTGGGCTTGAGCCGACGATCGCGAAACCGGGAAAGTCGAGGAAGTAGAGAAATGGCGACGGGTTCACGCGTCGCAGCGCCCTGTAAAGCGTAAGCGGCGGCAATTCGAATGGACACGTAAAGCGTTGCGCGAGCACGACCTGGAAAATGTCTCCGGCAAGGATGTAGTCTTTGGCCCGCGCGACCAGGGCCTTGTAGTCCTTACCGTCCATGACAGGCACGAGCTCGGGCTCGGCAACCGCACCCTCAAGCCGCGGCTCGGGCGGACGCCGCTGACCCAATGCGCGCAGTATCTCTTCGATGCGATCGCCGGCATGTTCGATCGCCGCCTGAGGATCGGTTGCCTCCCAGATCGGTGCGATGCAAAACAGCTCGTCTCCCAGGCGATCGAAGATCAGGATGATAGTCGGCCTGACGAAAAGAAGATCCGGAAGATCGAGTTCGCTGGCCTCGGCACGTGGGAGCTTTTCGACAAGGCCGATCGTCTCGTATCCGAAATAGCCAACCAAGCAGGCCAGCGCGGCGGGCAGGGCGTCTGGGACGTCGATGCGACACTCCTCAGCCAGCGATCGCAGTTCGCTGAGGGCATCTCCGCCACACGCTTCGAATGCGGTGACGTCATGCCGCCAAGCACGGTTGATTTCCGCAGACCCCATGCTTCCACGAAAGACGAGATCGGGATCGAGGCCCAGCAGGCTGTAGCGCCCGCGCACCTCGCCTCCTTCCACCGATTCCAGCAGGAAATCTCCGCGCCCGGGCTCGATCATGCGCCGTGCAACCCCAACCGGCGTATCGCTGTCGGCGATGGCCCTTCGCCATACCAGCGCCGGCCTGCCCGAAGCGAGGGCAGCAGCTGCGTCGGCGGCGTTTTCTGGCAAGGCGCTTCCGCGCGAGGCGTCCGTCATGCGGGGATTCACTCTGTCCCGATCAGGTTTCGCCCGACAGCTGCCTGCGCACCGCGTCGATCGCAGCGGCATTTTCTTCCACCCCGATCTCGGCGCGGATCGCTGTCGTCAACTGATCGGTGTATTCGTTGATCAGAGCCGGTGCGAGCTGTTGGCGTGTCTGCGCCAGAAGCGGGCTGTCGTCCGCAAGCGGTTCGGCCGTGATCTCGTCCAGATCGACGATGTACCAACCGAGATCGTTCGGCGCTTCGAGCAATTTGGCCGACCCCTCCGCCATGCTGAAAAGCAGCACGAGAGGCGGTGGAACGTTGCGATTCTGCTGCGCCATCAACTGACGGCGTTCGAGATCGATCTGCTCGATGTTGGGGAAAGGCCTTTCCTCTCCATCGAGCGCGGCGCGCAAAGTGGTGTCGCCGCGCACGGCTTCGAGCACACGATCGGCGCTTTCGCGAGCACGCTTGCTGCCTTCGAAAAGCCTCCAACCGACAACCAGCTGTTCCCGGATCTCGCCAAGGGGCGGGGCGTCCGACTCGGTGATTTCGCCGACTTCAAAGACGATGAACTGCGTGCCCGGAACGAGTTCCGCGAGTTGCGGTTCGCTTTCTTCCATCTGGAAGGCCGTTTCGAGCGTCGCTGCCAGCTGTGGAGGTGTTTGGGCGCCGCGTTGCCCGAAGACGCTTCCGTCGGCGAGCAATTCCGGTGTCGTCGTCAATTCGAGGTCGTAGGCTTCGGCGACTTCGGTCAGGGCCGTGCCGCTATCGACTTCCTCTTCGATCCGGGCACTGAGATCGGCGAGGGCGGCAGCACGCTTTTCGCCTTCGATCTGATCGCTCAATTCCGGTGTTGCCTCTTCGAGCGTGCGCGCAGGCGAGCGAGTGATGTCGTCGACGCGCGCAATGTAGAAACCGAGCGTGCTTCTGGCAGGATTGGCGACGTCTCCTCGTTCGGCTGCGAACACCGCTTGTGCTACTTCTAGGCTGGCGGAAGAGGCCAACTCTTCCCTTGTCCGGTTTTCCAAGCTCGTCACGCTGAAACCGGCTTGCTGCGCCGCCGCCTCGAGCGATTGACCGGCGCGAATCCTGTCAACGATGGCGTTGGCGGCATCTTCGGTCGGGACGAAGAAGGAAGAAACATCGCGGGTTTCTCGAGCGGCAAATCGTTCCGGCTCGGCCTCATAGCGGGCCTGGATCTCGGTCGCAGTCGGTTCAACGTTGGTATTGAGGGAATCCGCGCCAAAAGTCGCAAATCGAATTGTGCGGCGCTCCGGCAGGACATAGCGGTTGCGGTTTTCCGAGTAGAAGGTCTCAAGCTGTGCATCGGTGGGCTCACCCTCCGGCGCGAAAGCTTCGCTTGGAATAAGGGCGATCTGCCCCTTCCTCCGCTCCAGAACCAATGCGGCGTATTGCTGCGCCATCTTGCGTGGCATCTGCGGCACCGCGAACGCCGGGATCAGAAGCTGCTGTGCAAGCAATCCGTCGGAAAGGTCGCGCCGAAGGATCGCGTCGGTGATGCCCTGTCTCTGCAAGGCCAACTGATAGGTCTGCTGATCGAATTCACCACTGACCCCGCGAAACGCCCCGATCTGCAGGATCTCGCTGTTCACGAGGTTTTCGCCGGCACGCAAACCGTACTTCTCTGCATAGGCTCCGATAGCGTAGCGATCGATCAGCTGGCTCAGCACTTCGTCGAACCCACCCTGCTCGATAAAGGCGGGCATGGTGATCGTGGGATTTTCCCCGCGCACCTGCTGGAGGGCGGAGTTTGCCGTGCTTGTCAATTCTCCCGTGGTGATTCGGTCATCGCCGACCAAAGCGACCCGGTCGCCACCCGAAACGCCGCCAAAGGTGCTCCCGGTGATATCGCTGGCCGCAAAAGCCAGCGCGATGAGGCCGATAAACAGAAATGTTATGAACAAGCCGATCTTCGATTGGAAGAACTTGCGAAATCCCGAAATCATTGGTGCGCGGTTTCCTGCCCGGTATGTGGCTGTGCCAGTTTTGAAGGTGATCGCGCTTTATCGGCCCTGCGACCTCCCGGCAACAGGTAGCCAAGCCTTTTGACTGTAAGTGCTTCCTCGGCTAGCGGACGCCGCCCCCGGACCCTACATCGGGTCGAGATTCGTCACCTTGCAGGAACATTGCATGGCCCAGCGGCCCTATATCGTCGGAAACTGGAAGATGCATGGCACGCGAGCCATGCTGTCGGAAGCGCGCGCGATCGATCGTGCGGCGCAACGCCATATGAAGGTGGAGGTGGCTATTGCTCCTCCCTACACCCTGATTCACCCGATTCATCGCGAAGCCGAACAGATCGTCGTTGGCGCACAGGATTGTCATCACGAGGCGGAAGGCGCCCATACCGGTGACATTTCCGCTGCAATGCTGGCGGATGCCGGCGCCAAATTTGTCATCCTTGGGCACAGCGAGCGGCGGCAGGCTCACGGCGAAAAGGATGCTCTCATTCGCGCAAAGGCTGACGCGGCGTTGGCAGCCGGATTGCGAGTCATCCTGTGCTGCGGCGAAAGCGAAGAGACCAGGGAAGTGGGTAAGGCCGTCGCCTTCGTAAAGCGGCAGCTAAAGGCTTCGCTACCCGAGGCGGGAGAAGAGCTGGGCGACGCTTCCGAAAGGCTCACAGTGGCCTATGAACCGATCTGGGCGATCGGGACCGGAAAATCGGCAACAGCGGCGGATATCGCCGCGATGCATGGTGAAATTCGCGCGCTTCTCGTAGAGCTTTACGGGGACGTGCAAGGCAACGAAATCCGGATCCTGTACGGCGGCTCCGTCAAACCGGAGAACGCAGCCGAAGTCTTTGCGACACCGGAAGTGGGCGGGGCTTTGGTAGGCGGCGCCAGTCTGACGGCCGACAGCTTCATGGTCATCGCCCTGGCCGCTGCCGAAACCGAGGATAGTTGATCCGGTCGGGCGCCGCGCCTACATGCCACGAAACACAGATCGAGACTTCACGACATGTCGCTTTTCATATTTCTAACCGTCGTCCAGGCAATTGTGGCCGCCGCCTTGGTTGGCGTCGTGCTTATGCAACGCTCCGAAGGAGGAGGACTTGGTATCGGCGGAAGCCCGGGCGGTGCGCTCGGTGCGCGAGGTGCGGCGGACTTCCTCTCGCGCTCGACAAAATGGCTGGCTGTCGCCTTTGTGACCCTTTCCATCGCCCTTGCCGCGGTCGCTGTCGACACCACAAGTTCCGACGACATTACCTCGACGCTCGATCGCAGCGTGGAATCTGCACCGGCGCAGGATCTGCTGGCGGATCCGATTTCCGACGGCGGCGAAAACGCGTCGGCCGATCAACCGGCATCGGCAGCGCAGACTCCGGCTGACGACGATCCGCTGGCGGAATAGGTACCGACGAAATCCCCGGCCACGGGCCTGTGGATGGAGGCGCACAATGCGACCTATTTGCTTGCCTCGAATCCCAAACTGAGCTTAAGGCTCAACTCCCATGGCGCGGTACATTTTTATCACCGGCGGCGTGGTTTCCTCGCTCGGCAAAGGGTTGATGGCGGCAAGCTTGGCGGCTTTGCTGCAGGCACGGGGCTACAAGGTTCGGATCCGAAAGTTCGATCCCTACCTCAATGTCGATCCGGGGACGATGAGTCCCTATCAGCACGGCGAAGTCTACGTCACCGACGACGGGGCGGAAACGGATCTCGACCTCGGACACTACGAGCGATTCACCGGCGTTTCGGCGCGGCAGAGCGACAATATCACGTCGGGTCGCGTCTATCGCGATATTATCGCACGGGAACGTCGCGGAGATTATCTCGGCGCCACCGTACAGGTCATTCCGCACGTGACCGACGCGATCAAGGAATTCGCGCTCGCCGATCAGGATGATCACGATTTCATCCTGTGCGAAATCGGAGGGACCGTCGGTGACATCGAATCGCTCCCATTCATGGAAGCGATCCGCCAATTGCGAAACGAACTGCCGCCGCAGCAGACCCTCAGCGTCCACGTCACTCTGGTGCCCTACATCGCCGCAGCTGGCGAGTTGAAGACCAAGCCGACGCAGCATTCGGTGCGCGAATTGGCCAGTCTCGGGATCAAACCCGACGTGTTGCTGTGTCGCGCGGAGCATCCGATCCCGGATGGAGAGCGGCAAAAGATCGCCAACTTCTGCAACGTGCGCAAGGAATCGGTAATCCCTGCGCTCGATGCACCCTCGATCTACTCGGTTCCGCTGCAATATCACCAGGAAGGGTTGGACGCCGAGGTCCTGAGGGGGTTCGGAATCACCGACGCGCCCAAGCCGGACCTGTCCGCTTGGCACGACGTCACCGATCGCTACTTCAACCCGGAAGGCGAGGTCACGATCGGAGTGGTCGGAAAATATGTCGGACTTCCCGACGCCTATAAGAGCCTCAACGAAGCCCTCGTCCATGGCGGCCTGGCGAATAGGGTGAAGGTCAACATCAAGTGGATCGATGCCGAATTGTTTGAAGGCGACGACGCCGAGATCGTTTCCGAGCTGGAGCCGCTGCACGGCATACTTGTCCCCGGAGGATTCGGGGAACGCGGCAGCGAAGGAAAGATTTCCAGCGTTCGGTTCGCGCGGGAGAGATCCGTTCCGTTTTTCGGCATCTGTCTCGGGATGCAGATGGCGTGCATCGAGGGCGCGCGAGCGGCAGGATTCGATGCGGCGTCGTCCACCGAGTTCGGCGCAACCCGGGAACCTGTCGTCGGGATCATCACCGAATGGATGAGCGCGGACGGGATCGAGCAACGCGAAGCGGGAGGCGATCTAGGGGGAACCATGCGCCTGGGTGCGTATGACGCCAAATTGTCGGGAAACAGCCACACGTCGCGAATTTATGGCGGCTCCGAACTTATCTCGGAACGTCATCGCCATCGATATGAAGTCAACAGCGCCTATATCGAACCCCTGGAAAAGCAGGGCCTCGTATTTGCCGGAATGTCGCCGGACGGCCTTTTGCCGGAGATCGTCGAACGGCCGGATCATCCCTGGTTCGTAGGCGTGCAGTTCCATCCCGAACTGAAATCCAAGCCGTTCGATCCGCATCCGTTGTTTGCGGGCTTCATTGAAGCCGCGCTCGAACATTCCCGCTTGGTCTAGTAGCTCAAGTCGCGGGGGCTGGGAGTGGTAGACGGGATCCTAGCGGGAATCGGCCTCCCAACCGTGCATTTTTTGCAATTTGGCCGCAATCGGTCTAGACTGTGTCGAGTCCTTACAAGTTGGTGAAAATAGACTTGCGCCTTGGGTCGATCTCGCCCTACGCGGGAGCGAAACCAAGGGATTCATAGGGGGGTCGGGCCAACAACCCGCCCATGTGATAGCGGCTAGAATTATAGTGCCAGCCCGACTGGCCGAAGCCGCAACGAGCTCGAACCGATTTTGATCGTCTTCTGCGACCCGGACGATCAGGGTCGGTCGAGGCGACTACATGGTCGCGGGGACGGATCAATTCGATCCGTCCCCTTTTCTTTTCGCTCAAAATTTTCGGAGCTTGGCGGCTGCGATCAGGCAGCGTCCGAAGCCTCTTGCGAACCGTTGTCCGGAACGGCAGTCAATGTCGCGCCGCCGTTCACGGCAATCTTCTTGGGTCGCATCGCTTCAGGGACTTCCCGCACCAGATCGATCGCCAACAATCCATCGGCAAGATCTGCGTTTTCGACGCGAACATAGTCGGCAAGCTCGAATCGACGCTCAAAGCCGCGATTGGCAATACCGACATGAAGCAGTTCGGCGCCGTCATGGGCGTCTTCGCGCTTCTTGCCCTGGACGGTCAGGAGATTCTGCTGTGCCGTGATATCGATATCTTCCGGACGAAATCCGGCGACGGCCAACGTGATGCGATAATTGTCGTCGCCGCGCCGCTCGATATTGAAGGGTGGATAATTGTCGCCGGAATTGTTCCGCGCCTGGCTTTCAAGCAGGTCGAAAAGGCGATCGAACCCAACGGTGCTGCGACGATAGGGGGTAAAATCGAAACGTGACATAATCGGCAAATCCTCTTGCTGAGCAATTTGAACAAAATCCGCAGACCTGCCTCATGCAGCGCCTGCATTCGCCGCGTCGCGACCCCCTGGACTGGCGGATCGCTGCGGCACGTTCTATTTGGGAGGCGACACCTGCCTTTCAAGAAGTGTAACGACGGCTGCGACGCAGTCCTGCAACATCTCCATCACCTGGAAAACGACTAGTGACGACAATCGATATCTACACCAAGTTTGCCTGTCCTTTCTGCGTCCGCGCAAAGCAATTGTTGTCGGCCAAAGGCGCGACCTTCAACGAGCACGACATAACCATGGGTGGCCCCGCACGCGACGAGATGCTCGAACGAGCACCGCAGGCCCGGACCGTGCCGCAAATCTTTATCGGTGAGACCCATGTCGGTGGCTCGGACGATTTGTTCGCATTGGAACAAGCGGGTGAGCTCGACGCGTTGCTGGCGGGTTAGGGGGACTCCTTGCCGAAGATTGCCCTCCTCCAGATGACTTCGGGGATCGACCCGGAGGCCAACGGCGCGGCAATCGAAGCGGCCGCCAAACGGGCAGTTGGCGAAGGGGCCAAGATTCTGTTCACCCCGGAAATGTCGATCCTGCTCGATCGCGATCGCAAGCGTGCAGGCTCATGGATCGAAAGGGACGGGTGGCGAGAAGCGACCCGGAAACTTGCAGACTGCGCTGCCGAACACCGCATCGACATCGCGCTCGGTTCGATGCCGGTCCGGGCGGAAAGTGGCGCATGGGCAAACCGATCGATGTACTTTTCGGGAGGTGGCGAAAGCCAAGAGCTACCCGTCGCATACGACAAGATCCATATGTTCGACGTACAGCTCGCAAACGGCGAAACCTGGCGAGAAAGCAGCGCATACGAGGCTGGTCGACAAGTGGTAACGGTGGAAGGGACGCCCCTTGGCCGCTTGGGTCTGACGATCTGCTACGATCTTCGGTTTCCCGGCCTGTTCGACCAGCTCGGTCGGCGCCATTGCGATGTCATTGCGATCCCGGCAGCATTCACTGTCCCGACAGGAGCCGCGCATTGGCATGTCTTGCTTCGGGCCAGAGCGATCGAAGCGAGCGCCTTCGTTGTCGCAGCGGCACAGGTCGGGATGCACGAAGATGGACGCGAAACATACGGGCACTCGCTGGTCGTCGATCCATGGGGAGAAGTCCTGCTGGATTTGGGCGGAGAAGAGCCCGGACTTGGATTCTGCGAGATTGATCTCGCGCGCATCGAAGAAGTGCGAGCCCAACTCCCCAGCCTTGCCAACCGGCGCGAAATACCCAAGTAAGCCGCGCGATGATTGTATTCGATTTGCAATGCGGCGAGGGCCATCGGTTCGAAGGCTGGTTCGGCTCGTCGTCCGATTACGGCGATCAAGTCTCACGAGGGTTGGTCTCTTGCCCCGAATGCGGCTCGACCCAAGTCGTCAAGGCTCCCATGGCCCCGGCTGTTCCGGCAAAGGGCAATGCTGGGCGGACAAGCAAGGTTGCCGCGAAGCGCAGTTCCGAGAATTCCGTAGCCAACACGCCCATGCCCGCCGAAGTGCAGGAAGCAATGCAAGCGCTTGCCAAGGCGCAGGCAAAAGCTCTCGAAGACAGCACCTATGTCGGCGATAGCTTCGCCGAGCAGTCGCGGGAAATGCACTATGGCGAACGCGATGAAGCGCCGATCCACGGCAAGGCCAGTCTGGAAGAGGCCAAGGCTCTCGTCGACGAAGGCGTGCCCGTGGCACCGCTGCCGTTTCCGGTGGCGCCGCCCGACGAGCTGAACTGATACCAAAGTAGTCCCCAGTGGTTCTCGCCATTGCCGCGAGAGGCTTGGTGTCCCCGACAGGATTCGAACCTGTGGCCTTCGGATTAGGAATCCGACGCTCTATCCACCTGAGCTACGGGGACGTGCGCGCCTCATTATCGCCGCGGGATTGGCGAAGCAATGGCGCTGTAAGCAAACGATCGGGCAAAGAAAAAGGCGCTCGGCATATCCGGAGCGACACCCGTATCGGGATCGTTCGGAAGAGCCGTAGCGCCTTCTACACAACCCCTTGGGGATGAGGCTGGTGATACGATCGAAGACGTTCGGATTAACCGGAGTGGTCGCTTCGTTAAGGGCTTCCATTCGGTGACACCGTAGCGTCTTCGAACTCTTGGCTAACCGATCATGCCTAAGCAGAGGTTAACGCGAATCGAAAAACTCCGCGAAGCCCCTTAAGGAATTGACCTTACTGCCGTCCGCTAACCTGGAATTGGATCGTTCGAATTCGGATCCGTCGGCCTGCGCGTCGTACGGCGATTCCGTTCAACCCAAATCATTGCTCGCCGCCCGTCCGGGCAGAAAATCAAGCGACAAAACCAGCCTTCTTCGCCGTTTCGATCACCCCCTGCGCCAGTTCCACAGGCCTGTCTTCCTGACAAAAATGGCCGCAAGTCGAAAGCATTGCGTGCGGCATGCCCGCGGCACCGGCAATGCGATCGATCAGGAACTTCGCCAGCCCTCCCGTTACCGGATCATCTTCGCCGAAGAGGGTCAGGAATGGTTTGTCGAAGGCCGAAAGACCCTCCCAGGCTGCCTTGTTCTGATCGATACCGTCCATACCGTCTTCGACCGGGACAAGTTGCGGGAAAGCGCGCGCGCCAGCCTTGCTGGCTTCATCGGGGAAGGGCGCATCGTAAGCGTCGATCTCGGCCTTGCTGCGCTCGGTCGCAGTCGCGCGTTGCAACAGCTCTCCGATCTTGAATTCGGGCGACGACTTGGCGAATTCGCGCCAGGCGAGGAATGCCGGCGAGGGCGTCCCCCCGGTGGGCAGGAAGGTGTTGCTGGCAACGACACAAGTGAAGCGGTCGGGTTCTTCGCCAACCATTCTCAGGCCGAGCAAACCGCCCCAATCCTGGCAAAACAGCGCTGCAGGCTGCGGAACGACGGCATCACGCCATTGCTTGAGCCAGCTGACGTGTCGGTCGTAGGTGTAAAAGCCGATATCGTCGGGTTTGTCGCTCTTCCCGAAGCCAATCAGATCGGGCGCAAGGCAGCGGAAGCCGGCATCGAGCAGGATCGGAATCATCTTGCGGTAGAGAAAGCTCCAGCTCGGCTCACCGTGGAACAGCAATACAGGCGGCGCGTCCTTGGGGCCTTCGTCGATGTAGTGCATCCGCCCTTTATGCCCCTCGCCGAGATCCACTTCGACCCAGTTTTCGGCGAAAGGATAATCGGGGATGTCCGAAAAACGGCTTGGATCGTGGGTCTGGATCTGCATAGCTTCGCTCCTCTGTTCGGTCACGTGCGTATCAGAAAAGGACCGAACTACCAGATCGATCATGCAACGCACGTTATCACTCTGGGCAGGTGGACTTCCCGTGCGCTTGGAGGCAACAGGCGCCGCATTCACAGGACATCCGAGACAATGCGACAAGAAACCGAAGAACTCGCCGAAATCCGCAGGGCGGTGCGAAGTTTGTGCGACGACTTCCCCGGCGAGTATTGGCGGGCCAAGGACTCGGCTCGCGAATATCCCGGCGAATTCGTCGATGCGCTGACCAGGGCCGGCTTTCTCGCGGCCCTGATCCCGGCAGATTTCGGGGGCAGCGGTCTCAGCCTCGATGCCGCCTGCGTGATCATGGAAGAGATCCAGGCCAGCGGGTGCAATGGCGGCGCGGCGCATGCACAAATGTACATCATGAACACGCTGCTGCGTTACGGCAGCGCCGCGCAGAAGAGCGAATATCTGCCCAAGATTGCCAATGGGGAATTGCGATTGCAGGCATTCGGCGTCTCCGAACCGACGAGCGGTACCGACACTCTTTCGCTCAAGACCCGCGCGGTCCAAGACGGGGACGAATACGTCATCAACGGCCAGAAGATCTGGACCAGTCGCGCGGAACATTCCGATCTTATGCTGCTGCTGGCGCGAACCACACCGAGGGAGCAGGTCGAGAAGAAGACCGAAGGCCTGTCGATGTTCCTCGTGGAGATGCAGGAGGTCGTAGGGAATGGGATGGAAATCAAACCCATTCGCACGATGATGAACCATTCGTCGTGCGAAGTGTTCTTCGACGACATGCGGATCCCGGCCAGCGCGCTTGTCGGCGAAGAGGGAAAGGGGTTTCGCTACATTCTTTCGGGGATGAACGCAGAACGCATTCTAATTGCGGCGGAATGTATCGGCGATGCCAAGTGGTTTATCGATCAGGCCAAGTCCTATGCTGGCGATCGCACCGTCTTTTCCCGGCCGATCGGACAGAACCAGGGCATCCAGTTTCCGATCGCCCGTTGCTACGCCCAGATGCGCGCCGCCGAATTGATGGTCCACCATGCTGCGCAGGTCTATGACGAAGGCGGCAATCCGGGCGAGGAGGCCAACATGGCGAAGCTCCTCGCTTCCGAGGCAAGCTGGGCGGCGGCGGATATGTGCGTCCAGACCTTTGGCGGGTTTGGCTTTGCCGAAGAGTACGATGTGGAACGCAAGTTCCGCGAAGC
>JAAUYH010249282.1_pt1 | contig 12030 bp, 8 predicted proteins | sample 7278061 | NCBI WGS metagenome assembly JAAUYH01 (sample SAMN14350203, study PRJNA611818) | marine sediment metagenome | isolation source: surface marine sediment (0.6m) | place: French Polynesia: Moorea | collected 2018-08
CGAGGGGGGCCCCGGGGCGCTGGAATAAGATCGCCTGCAATTGCAGGCGGTAGAAGGCATAATCGGCGCTCATGTCGCGCTCCATCAGCCAGCGGGCGTAGCGGGGCATAAATTGGGCATAGGCATAGGCGAGAGCGGTGAAGCTATTGCGGAACAGCCATTGACATTCATCGGGCCACTGGGCACGGAGCGGATGAATGTCGTCCAGTCCCGGCATCAGCTGATAGCCGGCTTTGACGAGATTTTCGGTATTTCGCGTGGCTTTTTCTGCCCAGTCGTCTGGTGCGTCTTCGGGCGCGAAAGGATCGTGCATCTCCCACAAACGGATCGCGCGATGGCGCGGATTGGTTGCGAGCAAGTTGTGAAGCAGGGTAGTGCCCGTGCGAGGAAAGCCCACGATGACGACGGGAGCGGGGATGTCGATGTCGCGTATCTCAGGGTGCCTCGCCAACAGGCGAGAGAGGCGCCGCCGCCGTTTGAGCGCCTGAATCATGCGTGCCGTCTCGGCCCAGGTGCCCGGCTGATTGAGCTTTGCCTCTTCGCGAAATCCAGAGATGAGGGTTTGAAATGAATCTTCAAATCTATGCGGGCCAAAGTCGGCGCCGGGTACTTGGGAGGCTGCGGCCTCCATGAGAGCGTTGGGATCAAATGGGTTTGTCATGGCTTTGATCGGCTGTACTGGCTCGGGGTTGCAGAAAGTTGACTGATAGGAAAATGAATTGGCGCATGTATAAAAGACATGTCGTGAATCATACACTCTGCGACGGTCATCCTTTGGCGCATGCGACGCCGCCGTCTATATGACGGCGAAATGTTTCGTGTACATATACTCGGTTCGCTGCCAAAAACGTCAATCAGAATTGCATGTCCGTGGCGCCGAAACAAGCAAAAAAAGATATAGCGGCAAGAAAGTGAAAACATGTAGTTACGTATATTCTCCATCCGCAGATTATCATCGGCTTGATCCGGCTTGATCGCGCAGGTTACCAATATTCTACAATGAACAGTATTTGATTCTCAAAAGCAGTTGGCAGCACTGAGCTAACACAGGACAAAAGCGGCTCAGTTACGTATGTGCCGCCACAGCGGTTGACCATATGTGTGCCCCGAGATAGCCTATCAAGCTAGGAGGGTTATTATGATTGCCAAACTGACTAATCTTGTACGTTTCATATCTGCCTACATCCGCTTGGTCCGAGGCGTTGACGAACTTGAGCCGGTGCTGCGCCTGAGCGATCGGATTACTGAGCAATACGCGGTCTCAGGGACGCTACCTCTGCAATTGGAGCGACCGGAGGTCCGGGCTTTTCTCGCTTATCCAACCAAGCCGCTACACGTGGATATCGAGTTCTTGTCTCAATTAGCCCCCAACACCCTCGGTAACCATTTCGCCACTTGGATGGACTAGCACGGTCTCAATCCTGGCGCTTTCGAGCGCCAGCTCGGAAAGTTTGACCTGCCAGGTGATGTCGCCGGGGGATTATCCGCTGTTGCGTCAATCGACGACCAAGGGCCGACGACCAAAGGCCGATCGACGACTTCACGCGCTCGTCATCGGCGCGGTGAGTCCACCTAGCAAAAAGCTGATCAAGTTATCGGTCATCGGCCGCAACTTCTCTGCCGTATACGTGATTTGCACAACGCTGCGCTGGCGCTCGTTGCCCTGTTGCGGCCGGCGCTGTTGCCCCTTGCCCGGTTGCCCCCGGCGCTGCTGTTCCCATTGGGCCACGGTATACACCACTTGGGTGCCGAGCATACCCATGCGCTCGATGAATATGTCTTTGGGCAAGTGCGGCAAGTTTCGCTGAAGTAGCAAGATGACTTCCCGCAGGGCACTATTGCGCTGCGGATTTTGCATGAACTGATCTATACCGTCAGCTCGATTGAGCAGTTGTGCCATGAGACTGATGTAATAGCTGTCCTGCACTGGCGCCAGTAGTTGTTCGGTGAACGGCGTGACAATGGCGGCAATCAGCGCGCCGTTATCGTCAGTCTGCCGCTTCTGTTTCAGCCGATTGAGCAGGTCCAGGCGCTGTTGGTTCAGCGGCAGGATGCGATAATCCAAAATGGCCTGAATCAGCTGCTCGACACCGCCAAAATGATACTGCAATGCCGTGTGGTTGCGACTGCCAGACTCGCGGTTGATTTCGCGAATGGATACGTTATCCAGACCCTTGATGGCAAACAGGCGCTCCGCGGTCTCCAGCAGGCGAATGGCCGGATCGCTCAGGGTGGTCGCGTCTGCGACTGCAGAAGTGAGCTTCATAGGTCCAGACTAAGTCAGGTGACTGAATAAGTCAAACGACTTAGTGACCATTGTTCGAGGTCGTATGTTGGGTACGATGATGTACACCGAGCGCAAGGCTGGGGCACAAAATGAGCGCGCGCGGCGGCCCGGCGTCCGCCTATCCGGCGCTCGCCTACCTCGTGCTTGCTTAGCGCTTAGTGGGCGCCGAATTCGTGGGCGATGCCGGGGTCGAAGAAGACTTGATGCGGCCTGGCTGGGCCCACGGTGTGCTTCTTTTGTACCTGGTCGAGATCGACGAAGAACTCGTCGTCGACACTCATGCCGCCGCGCTCATGGTCGACGTTGATCATATAGATACCGTAGCCAGTGTTGCGGGTCACACCGAAGGGGAACTCGGTATCATCCCAGGTGCTGATGAGGCTGTTGGTCACATATAGGCGTTTGTTGTCGGGGCTCAGGCGCATCATCTGGGCGTAGGGAATCTCAACCTGGTCGATAAAGACCGGATGAAATGGATCGGTGATGTCGTATTGCATGACGTTATTGCCCATCCAATTGGCTACATAGAGGTATTTATCATCGCTGGACAGCAAGATGTCGGTGGGCACCGAGCCCTCGGGCAGGGTGATGGCCACGGAGAAGTCATAGGTGCGATCGAGGTCTTCGTCGTGCCACATCCAAATCTCAGAGCTACCGGCGGCGTTGGTGTAGCCGATGGTCGAGCCGGGGTCGTTGCGCCAGCGGACTTCGAGGGCGCCGGTGCCCTCGCCGATGTCGACCACTTGCGTGACCTCTTGGGTCTTGAAATCCCAGACATAGATATCACTGCCCAGGCCGTCGATGGTAATGCCGGGCATGGTGTCGGCGGGCAGGCCAAAGGAAGTGGTGATCATGGTCGAGCGCAGCATATTAAAGCCGACGTCGTACATATAGCGCGGCGGGACGTGGCCCGGACCGCGCGCCGATGCTGGGCCAAAGGGTCTCACAAAATTGGCTTCCGCATCGAGTTTGACCAGGCCGCCAGGAGAGGTGTCGGCGGTATCACTGCCGATCATGGACACCACGTACCCGCCATCGGGCATGCCGATGACGGTGTGGGGCCAGATGTAGCCGCTATCGTCGATCAAATTATCGTGATACGACTCGACATAGGGCCGCCGCGGGTCGTCGGCAATGTTGATGTTGTGCAAGCGGCCGGAAAATAGGCCCGGAATGAGCAGCTTGGTCTGAAAGACGTTGGTGCCGTAATGGTGGATTTCGTCGCCAATATCGGGCAAATCGGTGCGGTGGATAATTTTGCCGTAGGTGCTGGGATCGCCTGGGTCGGCACCGACCACGGCGAGAAAATCGGGATCGGCGCCGCCTTTGTCCACGCAGCCGACATATAAAAACTCTTCGCGCGGCGGATAAGCGAAATGGGTATTGGGCATAAAATCGCGATCGAGGCCCGGGGTGACCTCATGGGCCAGCCATGGCCGGGGGCCGCCGTCAAAGGTAAAGCTGTCTACGGCAAAATGCTTAAACCACGCCACCTTCGTGGGATGGGGCGTGCGGTCGGCCACCGTCACGAATTTATGATAATGGCTAAAACCGCGGGCCCGATAACGGGCGGCTTTGCGCTCGCTCCAGGTATCAATTTTAGCGATGACATAAAATAACAATTGTCCATCGTCGGCATCGGACGACCACCATTTGGGCAGGCCAAAGGGACCGGTATTAAATTGACGGCCGATGAACCATCCACCGGGCAGTTGATACCAATCGTGTCCGGGCAGGTCGCGGGCGCCGTCTTCGAGCGGGCCCTTGAGAAAGTAGTCTTCACCGTCGAGGTGAAACACCAGGCCCCGGGCAAAATAGCTGGACGTGTGGCGAGCGAAGCGCTGCACCCACGATAGATCGCTGTATTCGTCCGGTATGGCGGCGAATACCTCGTCTTCGCCCAGCGCAGGCAACGGTGCCGATGGCGATTCGGCACAACCCACCGCGACCCCCATCGCGGTGCCAACTATGAACGTCAATACAGCTGTGAGTAAATGGTTTCCTTGTTTCATATCAGACTTCCTCCTACATCTGTTTGGTTGTTGGAAACATAGAGTGAGCAATGCCCCATGGCGTATACGACGCGAAACGCACGTGTACACGCCTGGGCCGCATGCAGTGATCTCCGCCCCCAATAGGTCGATTAACGGGTTTGCCGGCTTCTACGGGAGACGGACGCCATTGCCAGAAGCGGACATAAGAAATTTGCCGTAACGGTGCTTATATATTTCTGCGTGTTTAATGGGGCAATACGGTTAACTTCTAGCATGGGTGCTAAAAAGCCGCTGTGAAATAGAACATGATGATTCAAAACAAATATTGATTGAGGAAACTTGCGTGGGATGTGTTACCGGCTGCTCATCGCTTGCTTGGAATAAGCGCACGGTCGCTGGCATGTTTTTGCCGCGGCGCAGACATTCGGCCGATCGCGGCTGCAACCGCGCTCCGGTGCGCGGTGTCCACGATGTATGCACCACTTTACTCTATGGGTCGCGGTCGCGGCCGCGATCGGCGTCGGGGCCGGCATGGATCTGCGCCCGGCATGGGCCAGTTCAGCGAATGCGGACTCTCAGGCGCCATCTCTCGGCGAAAGTCACCCGGACTGGCCGGCGGTTGTGCGCCTCATCGCCGAGCCGATGGCGCAGTTGACGGCGCCCAGGCCGATCAAGACCCTCGAACCAGAGCTCGCGGGCAATCGCGCCGCGCGCCGGGTGCTCGACGTGTTGCGCCGCATTGAGGACGGGCTGCAGCATACCCACTACCAGGGGCGCACCCAAGTGAGGGTGAAAGACGGTTACTACGCCTGGGATTGTTCGGGCATGACCTCGTGGATCTTGTCCCGGGCCGCGCCGCGGGCACGCAAGACCCTGCGCAGCAGTCGGCCGGTAGCGCGCACCTATTTGCGCCGCATCCAGCGGGCGCCGAGCAAGCGGTCGCGCGGTGGTTGGCGCAAGATCGCCAATATCGAAGATGTGCGACCGGGCGATATTTTTGCCTGGCTGCGGCCGACCGAATGGCCCAAAGGCGCCACCGGTCACGTGGGCTTTATTGCCAGCAAACCAGAGCCCGTCGACCATATCGCCAATGCTTACGTGGTGCGGATTGTGGACTCGACCCGCTATCCCCACCAGGACGATGAGCGCGAGACCGGGGTGCAAGATGGATTTGGCTCGGGCACGATTCTCTTTGTGGTCGACGACGATGGCGCCCCCATCGCCTACGGTTGGCACGGTTTGGACAGTTCGTGGGTGGTAGAGACCGAGATCGCCTTTGGCCGCGTGAGTCGGTAAGCGGCAACAACCGAATCGCATCGAAACGGCGTCTGCGCGAGCCGCGGCCCGGTGTCCTTGGCTTAGCCGCTATGCGCCATCTTCATGGCGTCCATGACAAAGGTACATGAGGGCAGGTGGCGATTGTGCCTCACACTCGAATGGATTTGCTCCTCCACCTCGGACGCCACCACCATGTTTCAGTCTGCTATTCAACGCAATAATACCCTCGTTCTCACGGCATGTCAGGCCCTTGGCATGCTCGTCATCACCACCTTGCTGTCCCTGGCCGTGGTCGTCGGCGCCCGCATGACCGACGATCCCTCGCTGGCCACCATGCCGCTCGGCGCCTTTACCCTGGGCGCGCTAGCGGCCTCCATTCCCGCCTCCATGCTGATGAAGCGGCTGGGGCGACGGGCCGGCTTTACCGTCGGCACGGTATTTGGCGTTGTAGGCCAAGGGCTGGCGGCGTTTGCCGTGTACCTCGGTTCTCTGCCGCTCCTTTGCCTCGGTTGTTTACTCACTGGCGGATACGGGGGCTTCATTACCTATTATCGCTTTGCCGCTGCCGACATTGGCGATGAGGCCTCGCGCCGACGTGCGCTGTCCTTTGTGATGGGGGGCGGGGTGGTCGCGGCCCTCGTGGGCCCGGAAATCGGCAAATTGACCGCCGAAATGTGGAGCTCGGTGACCTATGTGGGCTCGTTTATCGCCATGGCGGCGATTACGGTGCTGGCCACGGTGGCGGTCCAGGGCATCCGTATTCCCTTTAGCAAGGACGAGAGCCGCCAGCGCGGGCGCCCGCTCGTAGAAATCATCGCCCAACCAGCATTCCTTTTGGCCGCCATCAGCAGCATGCTCGGCTACGGGGTCATGACCCTCATGATGGGGGCCACGCCGCTGGCCGTGGTCGCGAGCCAGCACTCTGCCCACCACGCGCCCGCCATTATCCAATGGCACATGGTGGCCATGTTTTTGCCGTCGTTTTTTACCGGCACCCTCATCAACCGCTTTGGCGCCGTTCGCATGATGATCTTGGGCGCCGCCATCGAGCTCATCAGCGCCCTGGTGGGGCTGAGCGGGCAGTCGTTGCCGCTATTTTGGATCGCGCTGGTGCTGATGGGAATCGGCTGGAATTTCCTCTACATCGCCAGCTCGACGCTGCTCACCACCACCTATCGCGCGGGCGAGAAAGCCAAAACCCAGGCGATCAACGATTTTGTCGTCGCCATTGGCTCGACGGCGGGGGCCATGTCTTCCGGCCTGGTGATCGGCGTGCTCGGTTGGTCGGGGCTCAATGTCGTCATCGTCGGGATTGCGGCCGTGGTGCTACTGGCACTAGTGTACTATGCCCGCGGCGCAGTGGCGGCGAGACCGGCCAGCGTCGGGGTGTAGGGTTTGGGCACTTGGGTTCGAGATCCATGGCACTGTTTGTCGCCAAGGGGCGATAAACCAACGCGCAAAAAGCGAACGCGCAAAAAGCCAACGCGCAAAAAGCGAACCCACGGTAACATAGACGGGGAAGCGTTTCCCGGAGCCGTGGATACAAGTGCCTCAAACTGATATACGCGCCCAGGATCAGCTGGGATTTTGGATTAAGCAAGTTCAGATCGCCCTGCGCACCGAGCTCGATAATGCCCTGGCGGTCCATGGCATGACGGCGGCACGCTGTGCTGCGCTCACCTTGCTGGCCGAGAGTGAGGGGCCGCCGACCAGTGCGGAGCTGGCGGTGCGGGTCGGCGTGACCGCGCAGACCATGCACCGCGTGGTGCGCGATCTGGAAGCGGCGGCGCTGGTGGTGCGGCAGGCCCGTCCCGGTCGCGTGCGCGAGCGTTCGATTTTCCTAACCGACGCGGGCCGGCGCACGCTGGCCACGGCCCAGGCCGAGGTTTTGGCGGTCGAGGAACGCGCGACGGTGGGTCTGAGCCCGGAAGAGCGGGACATGCTGCTCACCCTCTTGCGCCGCGTGGCCCGCAATCTCGACGATTCTCTGTGACGGCTATTTCTCTATTACGTATTTGTCATTTCTCAGCGCGCCGATATGCGGTGGCCAGGGCGTCAGCGTACTCGTTCCAGCGGTTACCCGAATGGGCCTTGATCCACGTGAGCGACAGCTCGGGGCGTTCCTGGGCCAGGGCGTATAATTCTTTGACCAATTCCAGATTTTTGATTTCGCCACTTTTGCGTCGCCAACCGCGCTTGGCCCAGCCCGCGGCCCATTGATTAATGGTATTGACGCAGAGTTGGCTATCGCTCCAGACCTGGGCCGATTCGCCTTCCGGGACCAATTTATAGCCCTCGATGAGGGCCGTTAGCTCCATGCGGTTGTTGGTGGTGTGCTCGCTGTGGCCGTGGGCTTCGGCAATGATTTGGCCGTCGCGCACGTAGACGGCGCCCCATCCGCCGGGGCCGGGATTGGGATCGGCCGCGCCATCGGTAAAGACGCCGGTCTCCGGACCGCCCGTGTACCTGATTAAGACCTCGGCCACAGTGAGGTTTTGCTCGGACCTCGAGGCCCGCGAGCCCCCGGAGGCCCGCGACTGACTTGGGCGGCGGGCGCCGCCACCACCACGACGGGCGCCGCCGTCCCGGCGGACGCCGTTGCCCCGGCCGGACGCATTGCCAGATGTTTTGCGCTTGCACGTCATGCATACCTTGGGAACCCAGCCTTCATATTTGGCCAGGATGTCATCTTTTACAGAAAATTCTCTGCCGCATGAACCGCAGGTGAAGTTCGCCATGGCGGCAGAATACATAGATCTGGCCAGTTGGGAAGTAATTGGATGCGCTGTCTTCGTCTGTCGCCGGGCGAAACGTCGCCGGGCGAAACTTCGCCGGGCAAAATTTTTTTGCCGCTCGATGATGGGATCGCGGGCGCGTTTGCGTGGACCACTATGACGCGGCCTCTCGGGCATATCCCCCTTCTCCTACCCATTTGTGCGAGTCATACGATTGGCGTCGCATCATTCGATTTGAGGGGGCGCACACAGGGCCGCGAAACTGGACCAACGTGAAGGCTTTCGACCCGAAAGCTCTCGATGACAAGGAGCGCAATGATGAAGACTCAGATGTATCGACAATCGTCCTCGTCCATGGGGCTGTCCGCCGCCATCATCTCGGCGGCGACGCTGGTCGGATGTGCCTCGGTTCAAGGAGGGGGCGGCGATCCGACCACCGAATGCAATAGTGCCACTGCCACTTCCGACCAAGACAAATGCTCGCCGCCAGAGCCGCCACCCGCGCCGTCCTGTGTGGCCGGCAAGGACGACGACGAAGACGGGCTCGATAACTGCGAGGAACTGTCCCTGGGCACGGCCCTGCATCTGAGCGATACCGATGGCGACGGCTTTTCCGACTATCACGAGGTCGTGGAGCTCGGATTTCAGCCCGACAACAACCGCTACAAGTTCAATCCCCGCATCGCCGACACCCCGCGCATCCGCATCAATATCACCAGCGCGCCGCAAATCGATCTGCTCTACAATTCCAGCACCGGGGTGGAGCGCTCCCATTCGGTGGAGCGCTCGCAGGAATCGAGCCAGCGGGTGACCTCCAGCACGACCTCAACCCAGAGTCATGCGGTCGAATGGAGTTTGTCCACTGGGGCCTCGATTACGAGCGGCTATCAGATCGGCTTTCCCAAGCTCAGCTTTCAGGGCAAGCAGGAGGCCACGGTGAGCTACGAGACCTCGGTGGCAACGACCCAAGAGGTGTCCATGGCGTGGACCCAGGAGCAGAGTGAAGAGCACAGCCAGGGGCTGGCCGAGGCCCAGGCCATGGCCGAGAGCGAGGAGACCAGCATTCACGGCGGGCGTCTGGCCGTGAGCGTCGATATTATCAATGGCGGCGATATTGCCTTTACCCTGAAAAACGTGCTTCTGAGCGCATTCATGTCGACGCCGGGCGGCGAAGAGATTTTGGTCCCCGTGGGCGGTCTTTCCTTCGATACCACGCAAGTCGCGTTCCCCGCGCTCACGTACGCGCCGGGCCAGCTCAACGGCCCCTTCATCTTTCGCAACCCAGCCCTGCCCACCGGCATTGTCGAAGACCTCTTGACCGATTCCTCTAACCTGGAGGTGCGCGTGGTCGGCTATGAGCTGACCGACGAAAACGACCGCTCCTTTACCCACGATCAGACCGAGGTCGCGGCGAAGACCGCCACCGTGCTCATCGATTATGCCGGTGCGGATCTGTCGCGCGTGCCCGAGCGCTACGCGGTCGCCACCAACGCCGACGGCGATACCCTGCGCATCACCGCGAGCCAGGCGCTGGGCGAGGTGCTGGCCATTCCCTATGGCGTCAGCGAGACCGGCTCCCTGGTGAAAGTGCGCGATATCGAAAACGACCCCGACATCCGCGGGTATTGGGCCGTGGTGCATAAGAGCACCGATGGGGTCGAGGAACTTATCGACCTGCAGCGCGGCGACAATGCCGGCCATCGCTTTGACGAGATCGAGCTCAAATCGGGCGACGTGCTCCATCTAGTGTATTATGCCGACGCCGACGGCGATGGCCTGGGCACCCGACAAGAGGCCGCCTACGGCACCGATCCGCTGCTGGCCGACACCGATGACGACGGTCTGGACGACGGCGAAGAAGTCAATGACACCAAGACCTCCCCGCTCCTGGCCGATACCGACGGCGATTGTCTCAGCGATAGCGAGGAGCTAAAGGGCAGCAATACCTCGCCCTTTGAGCCCAACATCGGTGTCTGCGAGGGCTTTGGCGATCCCGTGGTCCGGTCGTGGGAAAGGCGCCATATGCGTTACAGCAATATTCGCATCAGCGGCGAGAAGCGATCGGTGTACTTCGCCGCACCCGGAGAGAGCGTCACCGTGGAGCTGAATTGGAATGAGAACACCGACGGGGGGACGATCTACTGTCCCTATTGCATTGTACAATTTTACCTGGGCATCCGTGATGTGTTTTCCAGCTGCCTGACCTCGCGCACCTTTCCCCCAGACAGCAATGCCTCGGCTTCCTTGGCCCATACCTTCGATGCACCCGCGGAGCCCGGCGTCTACTATCTCACTCAGGAACATAGTCTGCAGTATGAGTGCGTGAATAAGAATCACAACGAGAACCCCGGCCGCGCCATCGCCACCCTCGTGGTATTGCCGTAGTCGCGCGTTGGCGCAGGCGCGCGCCCGGTGCCGCTTGTGGCCAATTACATCACGCGTGTGTGCGCGAAACTGTGTATGCTCAAGCCCGGGGGGAATCAGTGCCCCCGGTCCCGCTCATCCTCGTGTTAGGGGGAGGCCGCTGCAACCGGCGTCATTCGGGTATATGCAGAGCACACATGTATGCTTTATCAGATTGAGAGCGAGCTTGTCCGCAACGCCCAGACCGTCGTCTATCGCGCCCGGCGTGTTGCCGGCGAGGTTAAGACCGATGCCGATGCCGCGGCGCCTGCTGTAGCGTCTACTGTCGCGTCTACTGTCGCGTATGGGGCAGATTCTGCCACGATCATCCTCAAGACCCATCAGGATGCCCACGCCCCGGTCGGCTGGTTGGCGCGTCTGCGTCATGAACACGAGGTGCTGCGGGTCCTGGGTGGTATTCCCTCGGTGGCACAGTTGGCGCGCGAGTCTCAGAGCGGCCTGGTCCGCGACGGCAGCCGTTATATGTTGGTCCTCGAAGACGACGGCGCCCGCGACCTGGCATCGTACATGGCCGACGGGCCGCTGGCCGTGGACGAAGCCGTGACCATCGCCCTGTCGGTGGCCCGTACCCTGGCCGCCATTCACCAGCGCCGCATTGTCCATCGCGATATCAACCCCAAGAACATTATCTATAACCGAGACACCGGCTATGTCGGCATCATCGACTTTGGCATCGCATCGCGGTTGCCGCGCCAGCATACCGCCGTGTCGGACATGAATACCCGTGGCTTGGCCGGGACCTTGCGCTATCTCGCGCCGGAGCAGAGCGGGCGCATGAACCGCTCTGCCGATTATCGCGCCGATCTCTACGCCTTGGGCATCACCATGTACGAGATGCTCGTCGGGGCGCCGCCGTTTGTCTCCGATGATGCCCTCGAACTCTTGCACGCCCATATGGCCATCCAGCCCGAGGCCCCGCACCACAAGCGGCCCGGGCTGCCGCGGCCCCTGTCGCAGCTGGTGATGCGGCTATTGCAAAAAATGCCCGAGCGCCGCTATCAGAGTGGTGAAGGGCTGGCCGCCGATTTGGCCATGCTCGCCAAGCGCCTGCACACCCCGCATCCGGCCAGCGAGACCGGCGCGGCGCCCGCGTGCGGCGGTCGGCCCAATGTCGTGGACGACGGCGGGGACCAGTTCGTGCTGGGCCGTTTCGATATCGCCGACCGGCTGCAGATTCCCGAGCGCCTGTACGGACGCGCGCCGCAAATCGTGGACCTGGAGGCGGCATGGGCGCACACGGTGCAGGGCGCGTCGTCGCTGAGTCTGGTCGCCGGTCCGTCCGGGCTCGGCAAGTCGGCCCTGGTTCGGGAAC
>JAAUYH010039143.1_pt1 | contig 12029 bp, 14 predicted proteins | sample 7278061 | NCBI WGS metagenome assembly JAAUYH01 (sample SAMN14350203, study PRJNA611818) | marine sediment metagenome | isolation source: surface marine sediment (0.6m) | place: French Polynesia: Moorea | collected 2018-08
CAGCCTGTATGCTGATCGGGGATCGGATCAAACGCGCTCGCCAGCTCCGGCATGGTCGTTTCCATCCGCCCTGAACGTAGGTTGCCAATCTGATTGCGGCCCATTTCAGCGACCGTCTCCGCAGCGAGTATTCTCGCACCGTTCAGCTCTCCGCCGCGCAGCATGGCTTGCAGAAACAGCGCATAGTCGCGCGCGGTTGAGACGAGCCCGCCGCCTCCGCTGTCGAACTCGCCGCCGCCAAGGAAGAGCGGCAGCGTAGTGAAGCCCCCTTCCGGCAATCGCGCATGGACAGCCGCCAATCCTTCAGGCGGTGCATCGAAGAACCCGGTATGGCCCATCCGGAGCGGCTCCAGCACGTGCTCGCGCAGGTAATCCCGCAAGCGCTCACCAGTTGCCGCTTCAATCGCAAGCCCAACCCAATCTGTTGAAACGCCATAGGCCCATTCCTCGCCCGGATCGAACAGCAGCGGCATTGTGATGGCCTTGCGTGTTCCTGGTTCCGGCATCTGCGTGCCCATGAAGTATTTCAGCACATCCATCTGCACGAATGGGTAGCCCATTCCCGATGTATGCGTGAGCAAATGTCGCAAGGTAATCGGACGTGCAGCATCGCGTGTCTGCGGCACGCCATCTACGTCAAATCCTGCCAGCACTTTTGGCTTCGCGAGCTCGGGCAGATGCAGCTCAATCGGTGCATCAAGATCGAACACGCCCTGCTCGACCAATTGCATCGCCGCCACCGAGACCAGCGCTTTCGTCATTGAGGCGATCTGGCAAGGTGTGTCGAGCGACATAGCAGTGCCGCATGCAATATCGGCCATCCCCTCAGCATGTTCCAGCAGGACCTCTTCGCCGCTGACGATCATGGCCACGGCACCGGGCAAGTCTGCCGCAGCTATAGCGGCGGCTAATTGATCCGAATTCATGCACCCTCCCAAAGTCCGGCAATGCGTCTTGGCACTAGGAGTAGCGCAATTTTCCGGCTAGCGGGAGCGACATGACTGTTACTCGCTTTGCCCCGTCTCCTACCGGCCGCCTCCATGTCGGCAATATCCGCACCGCGCTGCATAACTGGATGCTCGCGAAGAAAGCCGGTGGGCGCTTTCTGCTCCGGATCGATGACACCGATGCGGAGCGGAGCCGCGAAGAATATGTCGATGCGATCCGTGAGGATCTGGCGTGGCTGGGCATCCTGCCAGACGGGGAAGAGCGCCAGTCGGTGCGGCTCGATCTTTATGAGAAAGGCTTCGAGGCTCTCCTAACGGCGGGCCGGGTCTATCCCGCTTACGAGACTGCGCAGGAGCTTGAGCTCAAGCGCAAGGTGCTGCTCGGTCGTGGACTACCGCCGATCTATGATCGCGGAGCGTTGGAGCTGACCGACGAACAACGCGCGGCGAAGGAAGCGGAAGGCATTCAGCCGCATTGGCGTTTCAAGCTCGATCATAGCGCGCCGATCACATGGGATGACGGTGTACGCGGGCCGCAGAAATTCGATCCCACGCAGCTCTCCGATCCGGTCATCCGGCGCGCGGATGGCAGCTGGCTTTATATGCTCCCCAGCGCGGTAGACGACATCGACATGGGCGTGACGAGTGTGCTGCGCGGGGAAGATCATGTCTCCAATACGGCGGTCCAGATCCAGATGTTTGAAGCGCTCGGCTCAACGCCGCCCGCTTTCGCGCATGAAGCGTTGCTGGTGGGGCGCGAAGGCAAGCTCTCCAAGCGGTTGGGGTCGCTGGGTTGCGACGCCTTTCGTGAGAAGGGGATTGAGCCGGAAGCGATCATTGCGCTGCTCGCGCGGCTTGGGACTTCGCTCCCGGTCGAACCTATCGCCGATATTTCAGCCCTCCTTGAGACGTTTGACCTTTCCACTTTCGGCCGCGCGCCAGCCAAGTTCGATGATGCGGAGTTGGAGCGGGTCAACACCGCGATTGTCCATCAAATGGACTATGCGGCGGTCGCCGATCGCTTGCCGCAAGGCATGGACGAAGCGGGTTGGCATGCGGTGCAGCCAAACCTTTCGACCATTGCCGAAGCGGCTGAGTGGTGGCGGCTCGTGACAGGTCCGATCGAGCAGCCAGAGTTCAGCGAGGAAGATCGCGCCTATCTCGCTCAGGCTGCTGAAACGCTGACATGGAGCGATGACCCTTGGGGCGCGCTGACTTCTGCCTTGAAAGACAGCACGGGGCGCAAAGGCAAGCAGTTGTTCCTGCCGCTGCGTCAGGCGCTGACCGCAATGAACCACGGACCGGATATGGGCGAGCTGCTCCCGCTGATTGGTGAAGAGGAAGCGCGCAGAAGGCTAGAAACCGCTGCAGCGTGCTAACGAACAGAATCAAAGGCGTGCCGCACGTATCCGTGCTTTAACCAGCGCGAAACCATGCCCGGCAACCATTTGCTCGCCATGCTCGTAACAGGTCTGGCAAGCCTGCTGCGTTACTCCACAGCAAGCACGGTCCGGCGAAACGGCCCGAAGCAGTCGATGTTCGAGCCAGGAGCGACGAGGATGGAGCGCAGAAAAGACGACCGGCACCGCGCCAGTTACAACGCAGAAGTGCGGTACCGTTCAGGCCGCAAGCTGGAGCTGCCGGTGCTTGATATCAGCCTTGGCGGCTGCATGGTCGATGCGCGCGCATGGTCGATTCGTCCGGGCGAGTCTCTCTCGATCAAGCTCCCCGGGCTTGGCTACCAGCCCGCAGAATTGGTCTGGATTGAAGACGAACGCGCAGGGATTGTGTTCGAAGAGCCGCTTTACGAGCCGACACTGGAGCACCTCAGTCGCCTGGCTGCCTGACATGTTGCGGGCAGTCGCAGCCCGCCTGCATCGTCAGTCTTCGTACGCGTCCAGATAGCTTCGCCAGACGTCAAGCGCTTGCTTGTCCTCACCTTCGGCCGTCTGAAGGCCAGTATGGACCCATGCTTTGGCGACTTCGTCCATGGGTGATGGCAGCTTTTCGATCATCGGATCGAAATCGACCGCCACCCAATTGACGACAAACGGGAAATCCCTCTCCGTCGCATGGTTGAGCAGCCCGCCGACGAATTGAGCCTGGCCCGCTTCGTCAGCAGGCAGGCGGATCCCGAAGATCGTCACAGGAGCAGACATCGCGCCTGATTCGGCGATCGCGACGGGTTTGCCGAACCGCTCCGCGACATCGAAATAGTCAGCCGTCATCGGGTTGGGGTGCAAATCTCCAAAGCGATAAGTGCTCAGCGCCATCAGGTCGCTGTGCTGCATCAGCTCGCGCACAGCCGGTGCTTGCAGGGAGAGATTCGGCTTCGCTTCATCCTCGATCCCGCGCAAATGCTCGTATTGAACGCTCGTGAACACCGGCAGATCGGGATAGCGGCCCTTGATCGCATCATAGACGTGCGCGTTGAGCGCGAGATAGTCATCCCATTCTTCCGGCGCCTTGGTGATCATGATGTTCGCTTCAATTCCAATCGCGAGGAAATCGGGGTCAAACGCCTCGACCACTCTCTCAGCATAGTTGAGATAGGCTGCCTTGACGGCATCATCGTCGAATGACCGTGCTGCCCAGCGCCGCGGTAATGGCTGATTCTCCCCCTTGTCCGTCCACGCCGAGGCCAGATCAACGCGGTCGAAGTTCAACGGGGTTATCGCAACCAATGCCTTGAAACCATCGGGCGTGCGCGATTGCCGCATCTGCCAATTATCGCGCAAATGCTGTGGGAAGGGATCACCGGAAAGCGCTTCGTCCCACGGTATGCCTCCATCGAAGTGATGTGCAACGAGATTGCCGTTCCGGCTGAGGAAGTCGTATGCCCTATCAACGCCTTCCGCAGTGAGATCTGCGGGCCATGGGGTGAATCCCATGGCCGTCTGATGGGTTTCGGGCGCAATTATGGGGAGAGGCTGTGCAGGGCTTTCTTCATCGCATGCGGCAAGACAAATGGCAGCGAACGCCGCGATGAACAGTTGAGCGAATTTTCGCATTGCAAGCCCCCTATGAAACACACGAGGCCTGCCAGTCAGCGCTTCATCACCTGAAGCAACGCTTAACTCTTATGTCGCTCCAGTTCATCACCGGTCAGCGTGACCACATGCAGCAAGTTGGTCGCGCCCGGCGTTCCGAAGGGGACCCCGGCGAGCGCAATCAGCTTGCTGCCGGCTTTCCCCATGCCATGCCGCAATGCCATCCGGCGCCCCTTCGCGATCATCTCTTCAAAGCTGCCGATGTCCTTCGTCGCAACTGCATGCGCGCCCCACAGCAGCCCGACGCGGCGTGCAGTGCGCATGCTCGGCGTCAGCACGAGCATAGGCGTATCAGGCCGTTCACGCGCAACGCGTCGCGCTGTCGAACCAGAGGATGTGAACACGGTGATCGCGCTGATCGGAACAGTGTCTGCTATGGTCATGCAGGCATGGGCAAGCGCGTCCGATGTGGTCGCGTCAGGCGGCGTGTCGAGGAACCGGACGCGCGCTTTGTAGCCTTCGTCGCGTTCGACCTGGCTTGCGATCCTGTCCATCATCGCGACCGATTCTTCCGGCCATTCGCCCGCTGCGCTTTCGGCTGAAAGCATTACCGCGTCCGCGCCATCATAGACCGCATTGGCAACGTCAGAGACCTCCGCACGCGTCGGCGTCGGGCTCTCGATCATGCTTTCCAGCATTTGCGTTGCGACAATCACCGGTTTGCCGGCAGTCCTCGCGGCGTTGACGATCTTCTTTTGTAGCGGTGGGACTTCCTGCGGTTCCAGCTCCACGCCTAGGTCGCCGCGCGCGACCATGATGCCATCGGCGGCTTCCATGATCTCATCCAGGCGGCGAACCGCCATCGGCTTTTCAATCTTTGCGCACAAAGCGCCATAGCCACCCATCAGTTTGCGCGCTTCAGCCAAGTCATCCGGGCGCTGGACAAAGGAAAGGCCGATCCAGTCGACGCCTTGCTGCACGGCAAAAGCCAGATCCTTACGGTCTTTCTCTGTCAGCGCCGGGATCGGCACTTCCGCATCGGGTACATTCACGCCCTTGCGGTCTGAAATCACGCCACCCACTTCCGCTGAGCACAGGATGCTGTCAGCATCAGCTTTCAATACCTTCAGCTTGATCTTGCCGTCATTGATCAGCAGGCGCTGGCCCTTTTCAAGCAAGCCGAACAGTTCGGGATGCGGCAAGTGTACCCGTGTTCCATCACCGGGTTCTGGGTTCTGATCGAGCGTGAAGTGCCCGGAGTGGCGGATGACAGCCTGCCCGTCCTTGAAGGTGCCCACACGCAATTTCGGGCCTTGCAGATCAGCCAGAATGGTAATTGGTCGGTGAAATTCCTTCTCCAGCGCGCGGATCGCCTTGATGGTCTTCCCATGCATGGCATGCTCGCCATGGCTCATATTCACGCGGAAAGCGTCCGCGCCCGCCTTGAACAGCTTGCGCAGCATGTCGGGCGAGGAACTTGCCGGGCCCACAGTTGCGAGGATCTTGACCTTGCGGCCACGCGGATCGAATTTGAGATCGCCGGAATGGTTCAACGCGGGCTTTGTCATGGAAGTGTGCTATGGCAGCTCTTTGTGGCAACTCAAGGAATTGTATCAATGGATACGAATGCGCCAAGCCCCTCTGCGGATGCTCTCGACAGTCTTGATGATGCGGTGGCGGCCGCTGCCTTTCGCAGGCTCGTTCGGCATTTGCAGCATCGCCACGATGCGCAGAACATCGAGCTCATGGGGCTTGCAGGGTTCTGCCGCAATTGCCTGGCAGACTGGATCAGGGACGCAGGCTTTGACGGCGACAAGGCGGCCGCGCGCGAAGTCATCCACGGGATGCCGATGGATGACTGGAAGGCGACCCGGCAAACCGAAGCCACCGCAGAGCAGATCGAAGCGATGCAAGCCAGTATCGCAAAAAACCAACAGGTTTAATTGCGAACGCGGGTTCAATCGTGCGAGTTGGCTGGGTATCGAACCGCCAACCGATTCTCGTATTCACCGGAGTAAAGACAGATGGCTGAAGCCACCGACGACCGCCTGCGCCTGTTGATCGAACGCATCGAGCGTTTGGAAGAAGAGAAGAAGGGCATCGCTGACGATATCCGCGATGTGTACGCTGAAGCCAAAGCGGTCGGGTACGACACGAAGATCATGCGCCAGATCGTCCGCCTGCGCAAAATGAAGCCGGATGACCGCGCGGAAATGGAAACCGTGCTGGAGACTTACAAGGCGGCACTGGGGCTGGGTTGAGCGACAGCGCGAAGCGCTGGCGGCCAAAATCTGCCGCTCTCATACGGGGCCATGAAGAAATGTCGTCTGGCCGACAACTGGCAGTACATACACCCCGGCGCACCTGCCGTCCGGACACTCACCGCCTACTCTTTCGGCTTTACTACCCCGTACATCCTTGGTGACTTCATGGAACCTTGAGAAATCAAGCGAACTCTTGTCGAAAGCACCAGACCCTGCCTCTGAAATACAGTTACTCAGCCGCTCCATGATGGCAAGCGACAGGTAAGGCGCTCTCTCAACACCATGGTCATGCCTGATCGTTTTGGAAAGACTGCCCGCCAACCTGCTCTGGCAAATTGGCAAGTGCTTGCGTACCTGCGCTCGGCAGGTGTCCGTCAGGCAGGCTTTCTCGAAGACCAATCCCGGCTTGCTGTAATCGCACGTAGCGCCGCCGCCTGAACCGAATGTTCCTGAGGCTAGCAATACCGGGATTGCTAGAACGAAACCCAAGCTGCTTCTTCTCATAACTGCCTGATTAAACCGCGCGCCATTGCTGACCTGAAAAGGCAATTGGTTAATACAGCTGAGGCATGCACCATTGAGTTTTCAATTTCGTGACTTATCTTACTAATACACCAAGAGATCAGGAGGAAATATGGCCAGTCCGTGGAAAGATGCACGCGGGATCATCGTCACGACCACCCCAACCATCGAAGGGCGTCCGATCCAGGACTACCTCGGCATCGTAACCGGCGAAGTCATTGTCGGGGCAAACCTGTTCCGCGATCTGTTTGCCAATATCCGCGATATCGTGGGCGGGCGCTCCGGCAGCTATGAGCGTATTCTGGCAGACGCACGCAATCAGGCGATCGAAGAGCTTCAGGCAGAAGCGGCAAGCCGGGGTGGCAATGCCGTGGTCGCCATCGATCTCGACTACGAAGTGATCGGCGATACCGGTTCCATGCTGATGGTCTCAGCCAGCGGGACTGCAGTGAAGATCTGACATGCAGCATATTCGGCGCCTTGGTCCGGGCGATCTTTCCGGGTTTCGCGCCATGAACGCGGTATTTTCTGAGGTGTTCGGAGAGCCCGAGCATTATGCCAAGAACAAGCCCGATGATGCCTATTGCGAGGCGTGGCTTGCCAATCCGGCAAATGTCACGATCCTTGCGGAAGACCATGGTACGGCCATCGGCGCGCTTGGGGGCTATATCCTCCCTAAATTCGAACAGGCGCGCAGCGAGGGTTTCATCTACGATCTTGCTGTTGTTGAGAGCCACCGACAGTGCGGGATCGCGACGGCTATGATCGACGAGATGCGGCGCGTGGCGCGCGAAGCGGGAGCGTGGACTATCTTCGTGCAGGCGGATGCGATGCCTGAAGACGAACCGGCCCGCGCGCTCTATCGCAAGCTCTCACACGAAGAAACCATCGCGCACCATTTCGACATCGAGCCCTAGGCAGTCCGTCTCAAGCCAGCTGCTGCCCCAAGGCGAACAAGGTCAACGCCGATCCATTGTGCAGCGCGTGCAGCAAAATCGCTGCCCACAGGCCGTGCTGGATGCGGGCATAGCCAAACAATGCGCCGGCGATGACCTGCGGCAACACCAATGGCAGCATGAAGAGCCAGTTGCCCTCCTCGTAATTGGCCAGGTGGATCGCGCCGAAGCCCAGCGTGATGACCCAGAAAATGCCGGGAAAGGCCCAACCAAACCAGCCAAACGGGCCGGAATCGCGATGGGCGTGGTTGACTGCCACGATGAGCCCGACAAGCGCAAAAAGCCCGGCGGCCCCCATGATGATTCCATTGCTGCCGGCATCTCTCAGGAAAGGCAGTGTGAGTACTGCGGCAATTCCCGAGACGGCGGAAATGATGTGCCCCGGCCTGCCTGAAAGCCAGCTGCGGAACATGATCTCTTCGACCAGGGGTGCGCCGACAACAATGATTGCGATCCATTTGAAGGACAGCTCCAGCTCGTTTAGCCGGTTATTGGGCATTTCAAAGCCCGCTGCCATGGCGAAGAGAAGCGCGAGGATCAGCCCGCCCATCAACGCCACGTCGAGCGCATACAGCCGGAAGACAGAAGCTATAGCCTTATGGCTGACCCCGGTTGCGCGCTGTGGGAGCCTGGGACGACGGATGAACGCTCCAAAGGCTTTCCATTCGTCGACCATCGAACCGGGCTGAGTTAGGCTTGTGGTGGGGCTGGTCATGCGGCTATTGGGCTTCGCAGATCATTCACAGGATTCACAAAGGGCGATTCACAAAGAGTTCCCCCAAGGACAGACCATGGCAGGCCATTCCAAATTCAAGAACATCATGCACCGCAAGGGTGCGCAGGACAAGAAGCGTTCCAACCTGTTTTCCAAGCTCAGCCGCGAAATCACCGTTGCGGCAAAAATGGGCACGCCCGATCCGGATATGAACCCGCGTCTCCGGCTCGCGGTCAACACCGCCAAGGCGCAGTCCATGCCCAAGGACAACATCCAGCGCGCGATCGACAAGGCAAGCGCCGCCGATGGCGAGAATTACGAAGAAGTGCGCTATGAAGGCTATGGCCCGGGCGGCAGCGCGATCATCGTCGAAGCGCTGACCGACAATCGCAACCGCACCGCAACGGCTGTGCGCACCGCGTTCAGCAAGAATGGCGGTAATCTCGGTACGGAAGGCTCGGTTGCTCATGGGTTCGAGCGAGTGGGTTACATCGAATATGGCGCTGATGCGGGCGATGAAGAGGCGGTTCTGGAAGCGGCCTTGGAAGCGGGTGCAGAAGACATCCAGTCATCCGATGAAACACATGAAATCTGGACCGCTGCAGAAGATTTGCACGAAGTCGCGGGCAGCCTTGAAAAAGCGCTCGGCGAAGCGAAGGAAGTCAAGCTCGCATGGAAGCCGAACATCACCGTCGAGATGGACGAGAAAGGCGCGAGCACTCTGCTCAAGCTTATCGACACGCTCGATGACGATGATGATGTGCAGACCGTGTGGGGGAATTACGAGATCTCCGACGAGGTCATGGAGAAGCTCGACGCCGCCTGATTGTGAGAGCGTCGGCACCGTCCCGCTCATCCTGAGCCTGTCGAAGGATTGGCGGGTTTTGGCGCAACCAGTCGCACTTCGACAAGCTCAGCACGAGCGTTTAGAGCGAAAAGGCGCACTATGACCCTTATCCTCGGCCTTGATCCCTCGCTCAGCTGCACCGGCTGGGGCGTGATCCGGAGCCAGGGCTCCAAGCTCAGCCATATTGCCAACGGCCAGATCAAGACCGATGCCAAATCGCCGATTGCTGAGCGCTTGCATCACTTGCACGATGCCATCCGCGCTGTGATTGAATCGCATGAGCCGGATCGCGCAGCGGCGGAAGAAGTCTTCCTCAACAAGAATCCGCAATCGACATTGAAGCTGGCCCAGGCGCGCGGCGTCGTGCTTGCGGCATGCGCTGCGAGCGGTCTTGCCGTGAACGAGCATTCTGCGCGGCTCGTCAAGAAGTCGGTTGTCGGCACGGGCGGCGCAGACAAGACTCAAATTCAGGCCATGCTCAAGGTGCTGCTCCCCGGCATGCAGATTGCAGGAGCAGACGCCGCGGACGCACTCGCGGTCGCCATTGCCGACGCGCATCTCAGCTAAGCAGCCAACGTCGATTCCATCCAATCAGTATCACGGGTTAGTCGTGGTAAACCCACGTCACGGGTCGCGGACATGTTGGGTCGCCTAACATGGGGAGACGATACCGTGACAACTTTCGGCAAAAAGCTTGGGATCTCGATCATTGCTGGTGCGCTCGCACTTGCGAGCGGCACCGCTCATGCACAAACCTTCACCTATGAAATCACATGGGGGCCGGTTCAGTCGATCGGCGGTATGACGGGGCCTGATGGGCCGCAATATGGCGGTGGTATGGTCGAAGGCACCTACACTGCCACTTATGACGATGGCACCACCGATACAGGCAGTGTGACATGCGTGGGGATGGATCAGCCGGATGGAGGCATCTTTGCGATCCATCTTACTTGCAGCATCACGCCTGACGAGGAAGGTGCATCAGCCACTTCCGTTTACGGGTGCAATTTCCTCGGCAAACCGGGGCCAGAAACACCGCTTGGCTGCGTTGGCGGCATGGAAGGCAAGACCGGGCCATTCGCCGGCAGAAACGGTGCGCTGACCATGGAATGGTATTCCGAGACACAATCGCGCGGCACCGGACAATGGTATGGAAGCTGAACAACTCGCTTGACAGAGGGTGACAAGAGAGCGGTCGTCGGTCATGGACCGGCGACCGTTCTTTCATTCTCACTGTGGAGTTACTCGTGATCCATTTTTACGGCATTCCCAATTGCGATACGGTCAAGAAAGCTCGCAAATGGCTGGAGGCAGAAGGGCGCGACTACACCTTCCATGACTACAAGAAGGAAGGCGCTGATCCAGCCAAGCTCAGCAAATGGGCAGAGCAGGTCGGCTGGGAGGTGCTCCTCAACAGGCGTGGGACGACCTTTCGCAAGCTGCCTGACGAAGACAAGGCAGATATCGATACTGTCAAGGCGGTGCGCCTGATGAGCGAGAATCCCAGCATGATCAAACGCCCGGTCGTGGAACATGTGGGCGGCTTGCTTGTCGGATTCAAAGCAGAGGAATGGGAAGCAGAACTCGGATGATCTCGCGCACGTTCAGCACAGGTCCATGCGACCTGCGCTCAATCGCCCCATCCGCCGTCTTCCAGCGTGCTGCGACCGCTCATCTGCCCGGCTGAACTGTCCGCCGCACCGGAAATCATCGCGCTGACCGTCTCCATGTCGTAACCTGCCAGCCATAGGCCGAACACCGCGACAACGGTCAACAGGAGAAGCTTCTTGATCATGGATGCGCAAAATACCCGTAAGGCGCCCAATAAAGGGTTAAGCCTGTTCTTGACCGGATTCCTTGTACTTGCAGGCTGCATCATGCCTTTTGCGGCAGCAGCTGCGAGCGCAGACGACATGCTGGTGATCGCGCATCGCGGGGCCAGCGCAGAGCGGCCTGAGCATACGCTGGCCGCCTATGAGCGCGCGATCGACCAAGGCGCGGACTATATTGAACCTGACCTCGTAGTGACAAAAGATCTTGTGCTGATTTCTCGTCATGAGAACGAGCTGTCGGACACCACCGATGTGGCGAGCCGCGAGGAGTTTGAAGATCGTCGGCGCGAGAAAACCATCGATGGGCAGCGCGTGGCCGGATGGTTTGCAGAAGATTTCACGCTGGAGGAAATCCGCACTTTGCGCGCGAAAGAGCGCTTACCTGCTGTGCGCCCCGGCAACACCCGCTTTAATGGCCTTTATCAAGTGCCGACCTTGGCCGAGATCGTGAAACTTGTGCGTGCGAAAGAGGCGGAAACCGGCCGCACGATTGGGCTTTACCCAGAGCTCAAACATCCGACTTTCCTGCTGGAAGAAGCGGGGATCGACATGGTCGATCTGGTGCTGAAGGAACTGCGCGAGCAAGGCCTTGAGCCAAGCGACAAAGTCATCCTGCAGAGCTTTGAAATCGGCACTTTGCAGCGTCTCAATCAGCGCAGCGACTATATGCTGGTGCAGCTGGTGAAGCCAGAAGGCGGCCCGGCGGATGAGCCATCTATCCGCTATGACGAAATGACTACGCCATCGGGCCTGGCCGACATTGCGACCTATGCCGATGGGCTGGGTGCGCATTTCTCCAAGATTCTCAATGCAGATGGCTCAGCCACGTCGCTGGTGGCAGATGCTAAAGCAGCAGGACTGGAAGTGCATGCCTGGACCCTGCGGCCTGAAAACGCGTTCCTTCCCGCACCCCTGCGTTCAAGCGGCGGCGATGCGGCACAGGGCGATGCGATGGC
>JAAUYH010064394.1_pt1 | contig 12022 bp, 7 predicted proteins | sample 7278061 | NCBI WGS metagenome assembly JAAUYH01 (sample SAMN14350203, study PRJNA611818) | marine sediment metagenome | isolation source: surface marine sediment (0.6m) | place: French Polynesia: Moorea | collected 2018-08
TTCAGATAGCATTGCACCAATATTTCGAAGCCTTTCTGTTAAAATTCAGCTCGCTGCACATTTCGCTCATAGTCCAAAGAAGATTTGTAATGTTTCAATAAAAACAATCAATACTGCCGTAGCATTAAGGTAGGTTTTTTCTGAATAATGCATCATAAAACACAGATTGAACAAATGTCATATGAATCATTTGAGTTGAAAAAGTTTTGAACAGAAGACCCACATTTTGATCTACTCCATGTGTTTGTTTGTGACTACGGCAAATCTGTATCGATATACCAGATCGTGCTTGAGTAGAAAACTTGGATTTGCAACTAAGATAAATTTAAGTTTTTCCCTAAATTTTGTTGGTGAAGCACAGAAATAAATCAAAAAATTCGGCAGCTGTAACAGACTTTCTTTCACAACATAGCAAGTTAGTTTGTGATACCAGCAGCAGAATATTATTTTCCCATATTCATAGATTAGCCATCTGCCTAGTTCTCAAGCTTCAACTGCAATCAGACACTGAAGCTTCCAGAACTTACTCCAAAATGTCAAGAAATATTGAACTACTCAATGTTAAGTAGTTTTTCCCTTTTATGCATTCAATTGAATTTTCTGTGATTGTACAAGAAAATTTCGATACATACAGTGAAGTCTCCACTTTTTATGTGGACTCATGGCCAGTAAATCATACCTAAACTAGAGAACGGTAGAACCAGGTTCGTCGGACTCTGTTGCATGTGGTCAAAATAGATTCGATAATTTCAATTAATAGAAATTTATCATAAATTCTAGAGCAACCTGGTTAGAAAGCTATAGAATGTGACGTCAAATAGGGTTCATTTAGTAAAACCTTAATCTTAGAAGTGCAATCCTTTCGGTGCTCTTCTAACTTAATTTTCAGAACAATTATAAGGGTTCGTTCTTACCTGGCTAAGGCATTTGAATCACTTTTCGAAAATCCAATAATTCATTTAGCGTTTTTCAACATCACTATGCCATAAGCCTATTTCTATTCAAATATTAACGCAGTAAATTTAAGTAGAAGAAGGTCTCGGAGTAGCGATTATTATTCAACTTAGATACGTTTACTGTTTTCCACTTCGTTTGATTGCGCATTTTAAGGCCTCCGAAATCCACTAAGATGTGACTTGTCCCTAAAATAGACTTCTAGATACTTCTCGTTCTGCTTTTATGCGAACTTGTATAGATCTACGACAAAACCCCTAGCTTTTCGCATTGTGGTACACACAACTAGGGACTTCTAGAACTGAGTAAATCCCTCGCAGTCGGCTGTGAATTGCAAGCAAATCTAGAACGGAACCTAGTGCTCTCCCAATTGATACGGCACAGTTTTTGTTTACTAACCACACCATAACGTGTAGTATCTAGCCTTCTCCTCCGATTCACTAGCAACGAAACTTTCATTTACAGTTTCTGGTTTCTAAATTCGTCCTAATGACTATTTGTTCAACTAGTAAAAATTATCACAAGCTCCTATTCGTTCGCCTCGCTAATAGAAGACCTAGCTGAATCCGGCAACATATTCAGTATGTGACGGTGATAAATAGATGGCTGGAAATTCGAATCTCTTTTATGAGCTGTAAATGTAGCTGAAGAAAGTCGTATCAATTTTTCGCTACTACCCGTCTGCAATCATCGGGTTCATAAGCAAGCTGCGTAGGCAATCAGCCTCCTGTACATTAATTATAAGGTTCTTAATGCTCATTCTTACAGATCTAACGGTACTTAGAAGTGAATTTTCTATGCAAGGCATATTAATGATGTGAACCGAAATTCGCAACAGTATACGGTCTTCTATCTTACCTAGAATTTCCAGTAATCAGGCTTCAAAATACACTAAAAAGGCTTGTTCCAGACATTTATAAAGCATTGGCTTGTTTTCGTACCGAATCGCACCATATTTTCAGTATATTGTTCAATCCTTATTTCTATTATTCGCTGCATACATATAAAATTCAAACGTAAAAATTGAGAAGAAATCTCATTCAACTCAAACTATTATTTTTTTCGAGAATTCGAATTGTTTTACGATCTCAAACGATAAGCGCAAGACAAGAAAGCCTTTTTCAGTCTACATCTTTGAATTTACTGATTTAAGTATTAAATTTGTGAATCACTGCAACAAACGTGAATCTTCGAAATTCAAAAAATATTTGAACTAATGGGTATTGTGAAATTTATTAATTGTGCAGATTCAATAACTTCATGATAAAAGATTTTCGTTTCAGGATTAGGGGACTACTACCAATATGAAAGTAGGTGAACTATTGCAATTCCTCAAAAGAACAAATTATTACGATGCATGTTGCGATGTGTTTGGCAGTTGTTCTATTATATTAGACAATCTTCTCCATGGGTCAGGAAATTTGAGAATAATGCTTTAATAGTGAATTCGAAAGAATTTTGAACATTGATATGGCTGAAGAGAATATTTCGCTAAAACGAAAGTGAATTATGATTCGGACTAAACTGCCGTTTATTCTATACCTTCTACGATTTGTATGCGCTTTTCAGCATGTTCCGCTTCCAATCGAACTGTCGAATTCTTGAAATCATGTATGATCCGTCATCGATAGTTTTTTTAACAACAAATGCTTGATTTTGTCCGATGAGATCCAATTTTTCGTGAGAATGGCATGTTTGAACCTTCTATGTATTTCTTGCGCCGTTATTTTCTTATCTAAAATAGAAATTCTCACAGAATATGAAAGGCAACAGTAGTTAAATTTTCCGTTCTGAATAATTTTGTTGCAAAGTAATGATGAACTGGGCAAAAATGATGCACACAGTAAAATGAACTTGCGAACATTACTTTCGCTTTCATCTAAATCTCTCAGAAAGCGATCCACTCAACAAATTTCAGAAGCCGTCTTGTCAACAGGAAAAAAATGTGCTTAAGTTTGGCTATCGGGGACTGTAACTGCCAAACCGTCGAGATCTCCTTTTAAATATTGTTTGAAGACTATACTTCTTATTCTTAGAAGGCTTCGAAAATAGGCCAAATACTATGAGTGAAATTGTTTCAAGATTAATTTTACTTCTTAATTAATGGTGTCATCCCTACGAAGATTTCTCTCTCTCTCTCTCGCTCCCTCAATCACGCTTCACTATTTTGTGAAAATTTTCCTGGTTTCGATTATTATCTTGGCATCATTGTAAATCTGCAGGACATTTAGCTCTTCTGCTTTTCGTTACAAGCATTTTCATTTTATTGAATACTTCTATATGTTACCTTAGGTCTTTGTTGAAGTTTCTAGGCTGAATAGTATGTACATTTTTTACGATTCCAAGATGCTGCTTATCAGTTCCCATATCTATTATTCCAATCTTCCTGGCACCTTTTGGATTACGACAGCTATTTAATCCCTCATAATGATCAATTATTAGTTTTGCAATCCATGAAGATGCACTAAGTCGGTATATTTCTTTCGAAAAGTGAAGGAACGTCATAGAGAGTAAAGAAATTGCACAAGCCACCAATATTGGAATGAAGTATTCGAAAAAAATTTCGGTTTTTGTTCCTAAATTAATATATTCCGGTTCAAATTTTTCTCTGTACATACTCCAAATTCTGTCCGCTTCATGCACTCCTTCAGCTAAGAATCTTGTCTTTTCAAGCTCTTCTAAGCACATTTTTTGAACAGCACTCCCATCTAAGTCGTCAATATCACCTTTTCTGATTTTAACTCTCGATATTATTTGCCCGATATGGCCAGAATCACTCCAAACATTGTAGTACAACTCTTTTCTCCAATTGGATTTCTTTTTGTACACCCTTTTCTCCCCTACTTTAACACAGACAACTGGGTCGTATGCTTCAATGGCAGCATCTTCAAGCATTTTATCAGTTATTTCGGTTACATCTTCGGTTCTGTCCCCATTAATGTCTACACACTGACCAACTAGAGTTCCGTGCCGTATTGTCTCGTCTTGATTCTGCCAAACTATGTGATGTTTAGTTGTAGAGCTTCGAATATACAATTTACTTGGCTTATCTCCGACTCGTTTTAACGTTGTGGGATTTGTTCTCACAGTCATAGGCCTTATTTTTAATGCACACATGTCATTTGTGCTGATTACTTCTGCGTCCCCTTTTTCCAGAAGATTGGATCCAGAAACTGTGATCATTCCTCCTTGATTGATCAGTTCTAACTCTTGCCAGGTAGAAAGTACCGGATCCCACCGAACCTCTCCGTAGCTTTTTGGTCGAATTCCTATCTCTGCTATAGCAATCGTTTGATTCATAACCAAAATTATTACAGTAGCAGATAAACCAACAATACTCAACCTTTTACCTACCACTACATAATTTCCTTTTTGTAGCTTCTTAGTGATGAAAATATCGGCTAGAGCTCGTGAACCAATCGAAAACAAAAATGCAGAGAGAGCTATCTCAAAGAAAGCTGTGAAAGCGGCCGCTATTAAGTAAGGTTGAATATTCAACGTTGTTCGATACATCTCGATATTATGCAAACATGCAATTATGTACTGTTGTCAAGCTATTTGCTAATTTTTCATGGATACATTGATCAAAACAAATCATCAACCTTTACAGTTTTACCTAATCGTTACTCATTTTATGAAATTCAAAGTTATTTAATTACGGAAAATTTTAACTTCCTGACTAAATCACAATCAAATACTCTATCTATTGAAAAAATAGCGTTATTCTATGTCTAAAATTATAAAAACCATTCATATAACATTATTGAAAATCTAGTTTGAGAAAGCAGTGATTTCTACTGTATAGAGTTTTCTTTGCACCATGTATACGATATGCTTCCATAGGGGAATTTTGAACTGTAAAATTAGGTGTGCTGTCTCAAATAATTCTAAACCTTTACTGCATGTTTCTGAAATCATTTGGAAAATGAGCATATCATAATGGTTTTTGTGCCTTTGAACCCGAATTCAACGATTTTGATGCATAGGCTGCTTATACAAAATTAATCTCCAGGTAGATCCGTCGTGTATTTTGTAAAGACGCAGCGAACTATTGTTCCCTTATTATTTGTGAAGCTTGACACATAGCTCGGAAATTCCAGGCAATATTTTTAAATTTTGATTTTTTTTCAAGAATTTTTGTATCTCATATTTTCTCAATGCGCGAAATAAAGTGATACATGAATCATAGAGCACAAAAAATTGTTTTTTAAACTAATTCAACAAAAGGTCTAAGTAAAGCAGAAATCGATCCTTGATAAATCCGAGACTATTTCAGACCAAATTGCATATGCTGTCTCATCAATAAATTAAGCAATTTAGTTTTATTCTCAAATTGATTATTTCTTTTGATATTGCCTATTATTCAATAATAGTACAGAAATGCTCATGTATCTGTTTTTAGTTCGCAAATTGAGATATTGTTCTCATTTTCAAAATATTTTTGATAAAATGTATTTTTTATTTTGAATTGTTTTTAGATTTCAGAACAAGTACTCTTAATATTTCCCTTGACGAATATATTCGTACCGCAGAATTATTGTAAATTAGACTCAAAACAATTGGCATGATCCAATTTTCTAAAAACATCTAGTCCGTCGCACGCTTGCTGCATCTCGCTCAATATTTTTATCATTTTTAAATGCTGAGTAGATAATTATTACAATTCGAAATCTCACGCCGAATACAACGGCCCTTTTCTAGTTTGCTGGACACTTTACATTCTGCTATAAGGGTGATAGTACGTGGCACTCTCTTCCTTTCTGGGTCTAGTATTAGACTTTGATTGTGTTTTTTCATTGGTAAATTTCCATGTGATTTAAATTACTGACAGTATAACAAACTCTAATGTTCAATCAAGATATTTAAGCACAATGATCCGCGAGACGAAATAGGAAAATCTCGTACCGTGCCTGTTTCATTGGGGATTGAGTAGATGGTTTTGTATACATGAGAAAATGAAACCTGTTTTAAAATATCCGTTGCACTCGCCGAACACCTACTAGAATACTGTCCTCAGTACTCTCACGACATCATAGGGCTTTCACCCGAGTCGACTAGAAAATGAGTCAACGTTTATTTTTTTCAGTGCACTAAAAACAGTTTGATCCGTGCTCCTGACAGTTGCAGTAACTGTCATGCAGAGGAAAAGTTCAGAATCCAGGAAGGAATTGCTGCACGTGTTGTTGTGCTCGACAGGAAACAGATTCCCGTTACCGAACACGCTAACTGGCGTGCGCACTGCGCCCGGCTGCATGCGACAGTTAGTGTATTGAGAAAAGTCGGCACACGTCGCGAATTCGTGTATCACCTCGTTTTATTGGCGGCGATTCGCAGTGGACACGGTTCGAGGGACAGTCCCGGTGCAGTGCGGTAGCGAAAGAATGGCTGAGACTACTGTACAGTATCGAGGAACAAATGGGTTGCTTTCCTTGTATGGCAAGGAATTCACCAGTTGAGTTTAACCCTACCGCGGCTGTAGGCATGTTCTTATGATGCGTCTTTTTCTGATGTGGACATCGGAGAAAAATCGTAATATTCTCGGATTGCGTCGTGCTTCAATTACGTGGTTGTTTTGGGAAACGAGCATTAAAACAGGAGACATCCAAGTGCCTGACTACTTTGATCGATTGCCGCCCCTATTGCTGTGAGCGATTCGAATGGCGTGGCACCAACAATAAACATGCAACAGCAAGGTTGGGAATTTCGATACGGCGGAAAATGACACATGGAACAATGCATGTTTTTGGCAGTAGTTGTTCGGTATAATTATAGACCTACTACAGTCCGAGCAAGCTGAGAATCACCTAACGCTTAGTTTATCGGTTCGCCATGTACGTAAATACATGTTACGAAGCGACTAATCACGGGAAGCAAGAGGAATAGAGGGGGCACTGCGTGGAAGGTCTACGAAAGGAAAAACTTAAAATAGTTGCGTCGCAGGAGAAAGCGAGTAGGTGGACGGGACGAGGCTACTGCGGTAGCGAAAAGGGAGGGGGAGAAGAGAGAGGACAGAAGGGATGGCGTCGGGCAGGAAGGAAAGGGGATACAGTGGAAGTGAGCGGCAATGTAGCGGCAGCAAGTGTATTAGCAGGCCGCAGCAAGAAAAGAGGGAAGCAAAGCACACGTCGAATAGAAAAGCGGGGGTGTGATAGGCGTGATCAAAAAGGGGCGGTGGCCAGTGGGGTGGCAGCAAATAAACGAGTGACATCGAATCAGCGTGGCACAAGTGCGCGCGTGTGCCACGTGCAGGGCGGCTGCGGTCCACCGCAGCGAAATTCCGCAGTGCGCCGTTTCTACCAGGTGTGTATTATTTGTGTTGGCCGTGTTGTCGGCTGTGCGTGTACCGCGCCGCTATCGCGCGCGCGAGGACGGTGTCGTGCGGAGACCGCGGGACGCGGACGGCTTGGTGTGGCAGGGCGAGGGCGAGGCAGGGCGAAGGAAGGCGCGTATGCGGGTTGGTGGGTTCGATGGCTCGATCGAGCCGTCGCCTACGAGCGTCCTGGAAGGCGTGAACGTGTACCCGCCCAGCGCGCAGATCGTTGTGGTCGCGGGTGCCACGGGCGCGGTCGTGGCGCTGCTGGTGGCGGTCAGCCTGGCGATGCGGTGCATGACGTGCGTGAGAAGACGACGCGACGGCAGCGACACGGATTACGTGCCCTTCGACGGCGGCCCCGACGGCGAGGAGACCTTGCCCGCGCGACTGAGCACCAAGGCGCTGCCCGGCGGCATGAGCCAGAAGAGCTCCGACACGCTGTCGTCCACGCGCGTGTCGGTGGCCAGCCTGGACAGCGCGATAGAGGCGCCTGAGATCGCGAACCACGAAACCGTGGGTGGATCCGGCGTGGGCTTCCTGGACGAACGCGGCAGGCCCATCGTGCTGACCAACAACATCATGGAGGAGGAGTTGGACGACGAGGGCGACTATAGAGAGGAAACTTTCCTCGGCGAGGACGATTTTCGATAGCGTTGTTGCGGGCGATGCTGGTGCTGTGCGTGCGCTTTCTTTTCGATTCCGGCCTGTGCTACGCGTCGTTCCCGCAGTCCTGGCTTTATAAACTGTCTATTCTATTCTCCAACGCGTGCGACACTTTTTTGGGCGCGGGCTGCTTGAGGACGAGCAATCGATTGTTGGGGACAACCCGAGGGAGCGTGCACATGGTGATGATGCGTTGTTGATCATGTCGAGGAAATGTGGGAAATGAGTGAGAAATGTTGATGTCAGGTGCGACTGTAAGGTTTGTGTACCCGCACTCTACTTGTTGCTGTCGACTTCGATTCAAAGTACGAAAGCGAGAACGCTTTGTAGCGCGTCTGATGGCGTCGTGCTGAACGAAAGCGAAAGATGGCGCGGATGGGAGGATTCGGGCCACATATTCGGCCGACGTGGCGCGCCACATTACTGCAACGTTCGACACGCGACGATAGCTTGTAGTATCGAGCGTGCGACATATCGTCGCAACGGAACATGTGCGACATGTTCGACACGCACATACGTGGCGTCTATTTTCGGCTCTTGCGTCGCGCGGGTCATGCGGATGCGGGCTGAAAGGCCGTCTGCGCGGCGCGGACCGCCGCGCCGCTCGCCGGTGGCACGACCGTTCGCACAACCGCCACGCGTTACCGCGCGAGCAACCGTTTGCGTTTGGGCTGGCACCTCGTCGCATGGCTCGCCCGGGGTGCTGCAATCACTACCTCCGCCGAGCCCGAACTGCTCCTGTTCGGCCACGACACTGATTGCGGCGCGATGTGAACCGAAGCGAAATGGAACCGTTCGCTTTTGAATTGCAACACCCATACCTGCCACCGCATTCTCCCTCGCGCTCAGCGCCAATTCACTTCCATTCACCACCCTTTTTTGTACCGGCACTCAACATACAACTCGACCGCAACTTGGGATTCGCTGCACTATCTCGACCAATTTCCACAAGATGCATCGTGCTGTTCTCCTCGCCTTCGCTGTGGTGCGTGCCGTCTACATCGTTCTTGGGGAATCGAGTTTCTCGCCTTCGTCATGCGCACCACTACGAATCAAACACTCGTCCGACTACTCCTACGACATGAAAGCACCGGACGGCCCCACGCACTGGGGGTCGACCTGTCGAACCGGACGCCTCCAATCGCCAGTGAATATCTTGCCCATTTCATTCACACCGAACCGCAACTCGAGCGCACCTATAATCCACACCTTCCCCTCCGTCCTAAGCTACCACCCGAGCACGCACAACTTCAAGTTCAGCTGCGTCGCCTCATACGGGTCGTGCGGCGTGCTGCGCTACGAGGGCTCGAGGTACAAACTTATTCAGGTGCACCTGCATTCGCCCAGCGAGCACCACATCACGTCGCGCGCCTATCCACTCGAGCTGCACTTCGTCCATATCGCGGACGACGACTCGGGCCGTCTCGCGGTGGTGGCGGTGTTTTTCGTGGTGGGCCGGCGCAACAGGGCGTTGCAGGCGTTGCTCGACGCGGCGCTGGCGGAGTCGCTCGTCGTCGCGCCGCTCGACGAGCTGCAGACCGCGTCGCACGGCGACGTTTGCGTGACGCAGGGGTCGCTCACCACCCCTCCGTGCAAGGAGAAGGTGACCTGGGTGTTCGGCCTGCGCACGCTGGAGGCGTCGCTGGCGCAGGTCGGCAGGTTCCGCGAGATGCTGGGCGAACTACCCAACGCTAGACCGCTGCAGCCGCTGAACGGCCGAAATGTGCGCTGTTTCGAACGCAACCCCACGGATGCCGGCATCCCCGGTGTTGTTCGGAGCAGTACCGATGTGGAGTTCATGGTGTGAGGGACGGCAGGGTGGGGATGTAGTTTTGTGTGTGGAATTCTGTTCGGTATATCGAGGTGTGGTGATAACTGTTGAATCGTGGTGTTCGATTCTATGACAATGGAGAACGCAGTGTCACTCGAAAATCTAGCTCTAGCGATTCTACTTCGATCTGCCGTACTGTACAGGGGAGACCCGAGGGCAGGGATAACAAGCGCGGGAATAAACGACTGTTCATTGATTTGTTTCGCAACAGACCGATCAAACTGTCAACCTCTACTTGAGCACTCAGCTCTCTTTTATCACGCCATCTCATTCACTCGCTGCCTTCTACAGCGGACCTCGCATTCTATTTCTGGAGCAAAAACAATGATAATCTACCACGTTCAAGTTGTATTTCTTACCGATCCACGTACCAAATTTGTCATACTACACTACTGCCACAATTGAGCGGAGAAAGGTGCACGTCTTAAAGAGTTTCGCACGAACCGAGGCGCCTTCTCGGGCATTTGATGTCGATTTCGTCGGGACACGGAAGCAAGAGGAGCAGTTGATATAACGCGGTTCCGATCTAGTGAAACAACGGAAGAATGAGACAATGATTGCGGGGGCATCTCTCTCGCCGATTACGGAACGCTTACGTTGCTTTTTCTGGTAGTTAGGCATGGTGCTGAACTTCGGCCGCATACATCTCTTGGGTGACCAGTTTCAGAATGCATACCGTCGATGTCCTTGTTAGCTGCGGTGCAATGCTGGCATTATTCGTTCAGGCGCTTCTGAACAAAGCGCTTAGTTGCGTCACTGGGCCTAGTACAGAATGCGTTGGATAGCGATGTGTGCATGACGCACTGGTGCTGTGCAAACCGCTGGACTCAAGATCACTTCTGCGCTTCTGTGGCGGAATTGCATCCTCTGCCCAACAACCTGATGATCATGCTGGTAATATTGGAATCGGGTGATAGGCGGAGAGAGTTGAGGCAGTTTTGGGCGATGGCAATATGTTTCGTGGATTAGTTGCGTTTATGAGGGAACGCAAGTGAAAAAGTCGAGTTTGCGGTCTACGCGCTGTACGAATGATGAGTTCATGCTAGTGAAGGCCGATAAGCATTCGATGCCCTTCTGTAAGTCGCATATTTCACACTTTTCATTTTGCACAATACTGCATGATCATAACTGAAAAATCCTTACGCGATATCTTACCATCTCCGAAGCCCAACGCGAATCCCAATCTGTTCAACTTCTTCTGTGAACATAAGTCTCTTGCTAGCTGCTAAATGGGAACAGGTATTAATTCCCAGTTCCAGGAAGAGCAGAAAAAGATTTTTACGATGTATGTAGCAACATTTTGAACTTGTCCGGCTCACAAAATAACCATCTCTTTTCGTTATCGTGCTTGATGCTTGAATTTGTATGATCTTGTTCTAGCTGTAATACTGGGATTTCAGCCGGTTCCGAGAAAAAACGATGACATGGAAATCATAGTTGCGTCGGTGTTTTCACTTTCAAGGTCTCAATGAATTAATGGGTCATGCTTGCCAAGATAATACAGTGAAACAATGCATTTCCCGCATGGATGGAACGCGTTGATCGGCATCAGTCCGTGACGCAGCGCCATCATCATTTCCGTTTCAAATGATTTCTTCCTTCATTTTCGCTCCGCATTAGATACCGGAATGGCCAGGGCACTGAGTAACATCAGACTCCAGCTTGGATTTGTAGCGAAGACACTTCAAAAAAATAGACTCAACAATAACTGGCTCGAAGAAATGTCAAGATGCGTAACAGATGGTCGCACACTATAAAATTTCCACACAACAATGGTACAGCACGAATCTATTTTCATAAGGTACAGTTACTGTAACAGTACCATAAATTCCTGCAGTTCGATCAAACTGCTGCATTTTTATTATCTCTTATTCACAAGTAGTCTTCATTCGGTTCAGTTCTATGTTTGATAGGGTACACGGTAGGTTGTACGACTGTTCACAGACTTCCCGAGTAACTTTTAAAATCTTTATTTGCGAAAGAAGAATCTTTATCCTCTTTTGTAACATTTATCGAAATTTGCGTCACAGCAGTTGATGGGGAGAACTCTAGGATTATCCTCCGGTACTCTGATATAGTACGAAATAAGTCATGGGACATGTTACATGGAATTTCGTTTTTCAGGTTTTCTTCGATTGCTGGACAAACTCTGTTTTGAGGGTTACTTTCTGGAGCTAAGCAAGACTAGAATCTACTATACTTCGAATTTTATCCGAAAAAACATATTACAAAGAAGAAACCTGACTGAAACTAGATAAAAA
>JAAUYH010081454.1_pt1 | contig 12021 bp, 10 predicted proteins | sample 7278061 | NCBI WGS metagenome assembly JAAUYH01 (sample SAMN14350203, study PRJNA611818) | marine sediment metagenome | isolation source: surface marine sediment (0.6m) | place: French Polynesia: Moorea | collected 2018-08
CTCAAGATAAGAGCGAGACATTTCATTACTCAGATCCGTAGGAATAATCCGTTCCTGGGAAGATGTCATAGAATAAAAAACTCCAAAAACAGGCAAAAAGTAGATTTATTAGCCAAAAATTAGTTTTTAATAATTAACTTGATCAATAATTTTCTTTATAATGGCTTTTTGTTCTTAAATTCTACCATAAATAACTGTCATAATAGTTTTAAACTAAGATCTTGTACTAAGTTTAAAAGTTACTTGTAAAAATAGGAAACTGGAAGGAATGGGGCACAGTGACAAGAGTTTACTATTAGAGTATGGCAATTAATTGTTATCATTCATTATTAAGTTTTTTTGTACTGATCCAAGAGCTCAACTACATCAATTTAGAAAATAAATCTAGTATTTTTTTCAACCCGAATTAGGCCAAGAATTCCACTTGACATTCAAGACAATCACTAATAACTAACCCCTGATCTAGGTTTTTCCAGTCAGCGGTACTCCGCCGTCCCCATTCGTCCCATCTACGTGGGATAATAAGGATAAATAAAACGACGGAGCCTGTCTTGGGCAGCATTCCCTTGCGCGACGCGAAGCTAGTCCTTTAGGGTCTTTCGCCGACGCGGGGTCTGCCCGCTGCGCTGACCGCATTCCGCGGTCAGAAGGCAAAAAATAATTCTCCTGAAACAAGAGCTAATAAACCTGTTGCAAAATAGCTTTTCTCAGATTCATGAGGTATAACTTGGTGTTATCCATTCTCTAAAGCAGAGCCTTCTGCATCTCACTAATTTGAGAAGGGCTCTATATAATAGTAAGTAGACATAGAAAATGAATTGCACATATTTTTTTTCTAAAACCTAGCTATCGTATCTTCAATAGGTAAATTTATTTGGCACAATTACTTAAGAATTTCAGAAATACACATATATAATACGTAACAAGTCGGTTGCCGACTTTTAATTACTTTCTAAATATTTGACAATTATTGCAACTGCTTGATTAGATTTTATTTCTGTCCCTTTCATCTAACTTATGAAGATTCAAGTCTGCATAACTCTTATAAAATCATGAAAAAAATAAAATATAAAAGAATATTGTTAGTTATTTTGTCAACAATATTGATATATCTTATGATTATCAGTACTACTAATCTGACCGTTGTTAGCCAATCAACCACCAGTATTAATGCAGAACTTAGTAGCTTAAGGTCAAGAATTAATCGTTTAGAGTCGGAGATTCGAAGATTGAGCCGCGCTGGTAATTTGGCCAGTCCCAGAGACCCAAATCCTCCTAGAAATACTTCTCCTGCGAATATTAATGGTAATTTGGTTGGAAGTAGCGACCCTCTTTTTGACCGTTTTGCTACTTTACTAATTGAATTAAAAGAGGACGTCAGAGATATTAATAAAAGATTAATAGAGGTTGAAAATAAAATAAAATAAACACCAAAAATTAAGTAATCATGAGTAAGAACCTACATTAATTAATTGACTACGAACCTTATCGTAAAAATTTAGGACTAGGTTGCAATTTTTGGAAATATTTTTTCGACGATCGCTTTTAATTCCCTAGAGAAAAAGTAATCGCTCTTCGGGAATTTAAAATATGTTTTTAGAAAAATTATGCTAAATAATTTCCTAATCGCCAATGATATCTGATTGGGTAAGTTCGTCAGACATTTCAATAATGGCGCGAATAGGAGGCTTCATCACTGGATCATCAAAATTATCTACATCTTCATAACGGCGTCGTTTGGCTCTATTTGCTACTTGGACAGTTATTCGATAACGATTGGACGCAGCATTCATTAGTTCGTCAGCACGAAACATAATTTGCGAAGAATCAAAAGAACTTTTTCTATGCATATATTATTAGTGAGCTCCAAAAAAAATTTTAACAACAACTCCCTAGGAGTCATTGAGGCAATATAGCAATAGCTACTCAATATCATTTATTTTAGCAGTAATTAGGTAATTAATCGGTCTTAATCCTGAAGATCTGTAATTTTTACTAGTTGATTTTTTTAGTTATATTCATATATTCAGTGTAATTACGCAAAAATCAAGATTGTTTCATCAAGTTTATTACTCTAAGCTATTGGTTAAACCGCTCTTAAGTTAATAAAATGTACTGAATCATCATCCAAATATTAAAATTCTCTTCAAATACATGTCATGGTAAAAATCGAGACTTTTCCTGCTCATTGGGCATGCGACAAGTAGAACGTCTTCCAAATAGTTGATATCGATTGCGAGCAATTACTCTGTAAATATAATCTCGAATCGAACGAGGAATAATCTTAAATAAGCTCAAAATTGACCAAATACCACCAAGACGACGACAAATATTAAGGAAAGCATCTGATTGAGCTGAAATTTCACCTTGATCAATATAAAAAATTGACCATTCTTCACGATTGTTCGGCAATGGCGGTAATAATTTTGCTGCTGTTTGACCCTGAAGCGGTGCAATAATAATAGCCCCTGCTTTGTCTATATTGAGCAGAATATCGACAAATTTATTACACATAATGCACTCACCATCAAAAAAGACAATGGGCTTATCTATTTTATTCATTTGATTATGGGATATTCTGTCATTCTAAATTTAATCCTCGGTATTAAGTTACTTCCCGATTGGGATGGGTTGAAAGCCCCGTGCTGGATCGAGATACCTACATAACATTCATCGTAAACTATAATCATGGTGGTAGTGAACTAGTGGAGGTTTGCGTAAATACGCCTACCATTTATAAAACCTTGAGAAATAAAAATTGAAGGGCTTCTAATGGTGGTTAGACTTAAGCCCAGCTCCACTAGCCAATAGCGATCGCTTAAATTAATACAAAATTTATCTAGCTATCAATCAAAGTAGTTTACTATGCCCTCAGCAATTACTTTACTCAAACGTTTTTGTTCTTGGGGGTCGCTAATCCATTCATACTCCCAAGGATTGATGGCAAAACCTAATTCTAAAAGTATCGATGGTGCTGTATGGGGACGAGTTAGCGCCAGATTATTCCAAAATACTCCATAGTCTGGACGGTTTAATTTTGTTACTAAATAATTATGTAAAGATACCGCAAAATTATGAGCCTGAGGATGATACCAAAAAGTACTAATTCCTTGGGTATTTTCAGCATCTCCGCCATCGGGTAAAGCATTATAATGAATCGAAATTGCCAGATCTGGTTTGATATTATCAATTAAAGTCATTCTATCTTTTAACGATAAATCGCGATCGCTTTCTCTAGTTAGGTAAACAGTTGCCCCCAATTGTTGTAAATCTTTTTCTAATAACTTAGAAATCACTAAGTTCATCTCTTTTTCTGGATAACCTGTAGGACCTTTAGTTCCTGATTCTGAACCGCCATGTCCAGGATCTAGTAAGATCCTAATTCCTTGCAGAGGCAAACTACTATTACTTGATAGCTTGGGAGGATGACGTAAAGATAAAACTAAATTTGTTCCTTCGTAACGTAAATCATAACCCGATTGTTGGGCAGTCTTGAGATGAAAAGTATAGGCAATTTCTGTAGGAGTTACTTGTTGCCAATCCATCCGTTTGATGAAAGAATCATCATCAAGACGGATGGTATCTGTTTGGGCAGTAGTATTGTAAAGAGTCAGGGTTATTTTCTGATCTTCTTGCTGAATTTTTACTGGCACAGGGACTTGTAGGGGCAAAATTATTTCTGTAGCAGTGGGCAATTTGCGAGATGTGATACTACGAATCAGCGATCGCGGAGGTACATTAGTAGATAGAGTTTGGGTTTCCTCGGCCTTAATCCAAGCACCATAATCTAAACGTAGCCACGCTCCCTCTTTTCCCGTGACACTAGCTCTGGTTCCCTGAGGTAAAGGAGTCAGACGGGAATAATCTGTTGAAGGCCCGGTTCTGGCAGTTCCAGTATCTGCTATAACTTCAATCACCTCGGGAGTATCAGGAGAGATAATTTCGATGGCACCAGTTCCCTTTTGAGTTACTTGTTTGCCATTTAAGCTAACCTTAAATTTAGGTACTCCTAAATTGCCAATTCTCGAAAAACTGGTACATCCTTGATAATTACTGATATCAGCAGTCCTCGGTTGATTGTTGTCAATTAACACCGCAGAATTGGCGGGTAATTGTACCAATTCTGGTGGGGAAACTAAGGTCACTAATCTATTTCGTAAGCGCACTGATACCTGAGCATTCGGTGGCGCAACTGCACCGAAACAAATTAGTTCTCCTGGTAATCTGGCGATATCTTCGGCTGGAGTTAAGGAGTTTTCCGCAAAGGAAGCTCCAGTTGGAATAGTTGGTTGTTCACTAATTCTGGTAACTGTGACTGTTTGTTCTTGATTGCCTCCACGCAATGTAAAAATATTCTCTCCTAGTTTTAAAGGAAAACTTGGCGCAAAATGCCCTTGGGGGCTTCTTCTGATAGTTTGACCATTAATCAATACTTCTGTTTTGGGGGATGAAGTACCAATAATAAAAATCTGCTCGGCTGTGGTTTGATGTTCCTCGGGGGGATAGACAACGGATAAAGATTCTTGGGCATTAACAGTAGTTGTCAAACCTAAAGTTCCACCAATAACTATGGTGTTACTTAGTAAAGGAATAATTGCTCTGGAAATATTGATAATATTCTGGTGCAAGTTCTCAAATTCTCCTAGATTGAACATCTGCGTCCAAATTATAGTCTGATATTCTTACCAAACTTCAAATAAACTTTAACAAAGATTATTTTTTATTATCAGAGCTACGCTTCAAAGGTGGCAGGTATTAGAGACAAAGAAATATGGTTCTAATACTTTTCAGAGCAATTTGGTTGCTATAACCTACCATCTTTGTGTTTTCGACAATTCGCTGGAGTAGATTACTTATCCAACTGAACCTAAAACCTAAACTCTAAAACCTAAAACTTTTTTAATAATTTTGTCAGTAAATTCCCTTAACTTTGCAGTCGTATAATTCATTAATGTACTAAGAATTATAGATAAAAGGTAATTTATTATCTTTGATAAATAGTTAGAATTACTCAGGACTTTTAAACTCAGAAGAAGTTACTTTATAGAAAGTAAAATAATTTCTACACTGCAGTGATTTTTTAGCTGATTTTGCTTGAAATCAACGGTATTTATTTAGATTCTCGGATTTTTGTAATTAATAAGATCTTACTTGCCAATAATGCCAGGGTGAAATAAATCAGAATCATTATCATTTTAAGAGACATATAAATATTAGTAAAATTATGAATACAATTTCAGCAAATAATGAAATTTTACATGGTATCTTAGAATTAAACGATGAGTTAAATCCCAATCGTTTAGATGCCTTTAAAGATGATTATCTATTAGTGGATTTAACTCCAGGAAAAACAATAGTAATCAATTTATTTTCTGAAGAATTTGATCCTTACTTACAGTTGATTAATAATGATACTGGTGAAATTATTGCTGAAAATGACGACGATGATGGCCTAAATCCTCAACTGATATTCATTCCTGAAGAAAATATTAATTATCTTGTTCGTGTTACTAGTTTTAGTTCACCTGAAACGGGAAATTATACCCTTACTTCTGGTAATGGACCCGATGTAGATTTAGTAATTGAAAATGCTAAAGCGACAATAGTATCTGACGACAAATTTTATGAAGATACTTATGACATTTATAATAGCCAAGCTTACATAAATGTAGATCTTTCTTTGACTGTAAAAAATCTGGGAACGGAAATTGCACTCGTTGATCTAGATAATGATGATAATAACTATTACTCTCATAATGGTTGGTCTGATTCAGTTTACCTCTCCAGTGATGAACATTTCGATCCCCTAGAAGATTACTGGCTGAATGAATATTGGCAGGAATCTAATTTACAAGCTCAAGAGAGTTATACAAATAAATTTGAGGCTTCAATTTACAAGCCTAATGCTTGGGGGTTGGAGAATACATATTTAATATTCGTTGCCGATAGCAACAGTAATCAATTCGAAACTAACGAACATAACAATACGTTTGCTATTCCTCTAGATCTAAATCTAACTCCTCCTGATGTAGATTTGGTAGTTACAGATGCTCAAGCTCATCGAACATATTCACATTATGGCGCGACTTATCTAGATCTTTATTTGACCGTAACTAATCATGGTACGGAGACTGCTTTATTTAATTCACAATATTATGATGATTACTATTATGGAATGGATTGGTATAGTACAGTTTATATCTCTAGCGATGAACATTTTGATCCACATAAGGATTCCTGGCTCACTGAAATATGGCATTACTCCAATTTAGAAGCTGGAGAGAGTTACACCGAATATTCCAGTGCTTATCTCTACGACTACGATCTACAAGATTTAGAAAATCACTATCTCATATTTGTTGCCGATAGCTATAATTATCAACACGAAACTAACGAGCATAACAATACATTTGCTATTCCTCTAGATCTAACTCTTCCTGATATAGATTTGGTAGTTACTGATGCCAAAGCTACCCTCGCATATTACGACGAACATTATGGCGAAGCTTATTTAGATCTTTCTATAACTGTAACTAACAAGGGTTCAGATGCAACAATTAATCACCACTATGGTTACGGTTGGTCTGACAGAGTTTACCTCTCTAGCGATGAATATTTCGATCCTATAGGAGATTACTGGATCGCTGACCTTTGGTACAATGGTTCTTCTTTAGAAGCTGGAGAAAGTTATACAACTGAATATTTTGGAGCCTATCTTTCTGCCGCACAATTAAATGCACTAAAATCTGGCGAACTCAATCTATTATTTGTTAGTAATCAATATGGTGGACAATACGAAACAGATAATACTAATAATTCTTTCTTTACTTCATTAGATAGCGTATTAGCGACTCCTATCTATAGATATCATAATCAAGATATACCTGGAACATACTTGTTTGTAGGAGCAGAAGAAAGTAGTAACATTCATTCTCACTTCCCTAATTTTGCTGAAGAAGGTATGGCTTTTAAAGTTGGCAGTGAACCTCAACATGATTTGATTCCTATGTATCGCTTTCAAAATAAAATAGTACCTGGAACTTATCTCTATGTAGGAGAAGAAGAACGAAACAATATTAATCAAAACAATCCTAATTTTATTGAAGAAGGATTATCTTTTTACGTTTACGGAGTCGGCTCAGGAAAGGGATCTACTTTTTATAGATTCAGAAATACTAATTCAAATCTGGGCTCAAACTATTTATTTGCTACAGGAGAAGAAGCAGAGTATATTCGGCATAATTTTCCTGATTTGATCGAAGAAGGTGCTGCTTTTGAAGCATTGATATAATAATGTACTATATTTTTTTATTTCAGTACATGCTGCAAACATTTTTGAACTATAGCAATCAAGCCTAATCTTGCGATCGCTAAGTCGCGTTGTTCTCGGGCTACAGAACCAAAAATACGACAAGCTGCAATAAATTTGAGACAAGCATCACTTAAATTTAAGGCTAATTGAACCCAGATTTTAGGATTTGTAGCCTGGCACTCTTGTAGTAACTCGTTCTCAGTGCGATCGCATATATAATCGATCAATAGTGATATCTTGCGTAATAAATTAAGTTCTGCAGGCTCGTAGCAATAGTTAATATTTTGATCACAATAATATTGGAAAGGATTCGGGTTGGCAATTTGCCAAATATGCCTGGAAAAAGCACCATCGTTTAAATTAATTAACCCTTCTCGTTCTCCCAAACGCAAGAGAGAACAACAGCGATCATGGACATATTGCCCAGGAAAAACATTATAGTCTCCTCCTCTCCCTATCTCCTGAGCCCCCAGGCTCCCCATCTCATCTCCCCAACCTCCCATCCTAGACAGCCACAAACCAACGGAGCGATCACCTAAAACAAACTCAATCAATCCGTTTTTCTTAACTCTGACGGTAAATTGTAGGGGAGATTCCGTAGTAGATTCTTGAATATTTATCGGTAATAAAGCGATTAATTCTTGAGCAACTTGAAGAGATGGCAAAGCACAAAGATTCGCCAAGGGAAAAGCGATCGCGCAACAATAAACAAGAGACGGAAAATTAGAATTATCTTGCAAGATTACTTTGTTTGGTAATGAATTTAAGACTCGATCCAGGTTTTTGGCAATGGAGTTTTCTGTCCGATAACTAGCAATCGCATCTTGTAACTGTTTAAGTATGATTTGCTTAAGGGATATTTGAGGCAAAATTAAATCTAATTTAATTGATCGAGAAAAAAACCTGTTTTTTGGTAGATTATTATCCATAGGAATTTTAATCATATATTAATTTAGTTATTTTGCCTCCTAGCCATGCAATATTCTGACCTTTCTTCCGAGGCATCTCGTCCTTTTCTAACCTGGCAAAGCATTGCGGAATGGGCGCAAACTCATTATCGCGATCGCATTTTTGGTAAAGACGAACCAATTCCCGTGCGCTCGGGATTACTTTATCTAGTCAATCAAGGAGTAGTTCGTTTAGTAGGAACGAATCAATCTGCATTGAAAGACGAAGAACCTGAGATCCTAGAATCAGCAGAATCTAATTCTGATTTTCCTCAAGATATTTTTTTAGGTTTTGTCAGCCCAGGTCAACCTTTTGAAATCGTTTCCCAGCTTGGCTTTAAAATCCAAGCCTATGCTCATGGGGAACAAACTCAAGTTATTTGGCTCTATTGGCAAGATTTAGACAATTGGGTCCATTTCCGCCAGGAAGTTTATGAGGCTCTGCGATATCAAAATCAACGTCGATTATTGCTACTTATGGCTTTAGGACAAAGAAAAACCATCGACCGTTTATTAAGCTTTTTAAAGATCATCATCGCCGAACATGGAGAATTGTGCGATGAAGGTTACTATCTTCCATATTTGCTTACTCATGCCCAAATTGGTAGTACAATTGGTTCAACAAGAGTGACGGTAACTCGTTTGATGGGAAAATTGCGTCGTCAAGGATTGGTTCTAATCCGCAATGATAGCCTAATCTGTCTGCCACACCAAGAAAGCGATCGCTAAATAACAGTTTCAGGAAAATTATCAATTCTTATTTTTTACCAGCGTTTTACCCCATAGATTCCCCACTATTTCCACAAACACCTATAAGTTTTTCCACATTTTACCCAGATTTTTCCACAAGCAGGTACGGCATAATCAATCTTTGAATAACCAACAGGGGATTTCGCTATCTTGGCTCAATCATCATCTTTCTCTACCGATTTTTGTAAACAAAAGTAACAAAAATCAGTGGCAAAGATTCATTATTTCGTTAGACTACTATAGCCATCAAGAAAATATTAATATTTTGTAATATTGACAAACCCACCCCCTCCCAGATGAAAATAGTCCAGCTACCCCATAGCGATCCTAAAAATTATTCAGCTAAAAGAAACTCAAAAACAGCGTTTTGCCCCAGAGGGCATTGCGCAAATTGCGCAAGCAGTCACTGCATGCACTACTTATAGAAAGTGCGACCAAGGGAGCTCGGATCTCTCCGAGCCCACCAAAAAATAATAAGTTTATTTTACTAGTAGAACCAGAGGTTAATATGAAATCCGCCGTTAGCATTTTGGCAGAGATTCCTGAAGAAATTCATCAATCCCTCAAAACTTACTTAGATACTCATCCTAATTGGGATCAGGATCGAGTTTTTGCCGCAGCATTATCTTTATTCCTGTTGCAAAATAGTGGCTCAGAAGCCGAAGATTCTTCCCAAAATTACCGTGCTTGTGCCAGAGTATATCTCGAAACCTTATTTCAACAATACTAACTAAGGAATAAGGTGTAAGGAGCGAGGAACGAGGAATAGGGATTTTCCTCATTCTTCATCCTTCATCCTTTATCCTTCATCCTTTGCAATGAGTAACAGTAACTTAATCGTCCCCGAACTTATAGTGGGTTTAGGAAATCCTGAATCGAAATACGACCAAACCAGACATAATATTGGCTTTGATGCCGTAAATAGCTTAGCTAAAGCTTGGAGTCTATCTTGGCAAGACAATAAACGCTTTCAGGGATCAATTGCTGAGGGATTATCACCCTACGGAGACAAAATCCGTTTACTCAAACCTCTTACTTATATGAACCGTTCAGGGCAAGCGGTAAGAGCAGTTATCGATTGGTATAAAATAGCTCCAGGTTCTGTATTAGTTATTTACGATGATATGGATTTACCCGTAGGAAGATTAAGGATGAGGCGAGCGGGTTCTGCTGGGGGACATAATGGGATGAAGTCAATCATTTCTCATCTCGGTGGTCAAGATTTTCCCCGTCTCCGTATTGGAATTGGCAAATCTGATGGCAAAAAGCAAACTATTGGCCATGTACTAGGAAAGTTTGCTCCAGAAGAGAAGAAGGTTATTCAAGAAATATTAGCTATTTCTGTTGATGCTGTCGAGAAAAGCCTCAAGGAAGGAGTTGAAAAAGCGATGAATATTTATAACAGTAAAAAATTAATAATTAATAATTAACTAACTAATGTAAGAAGTATTGATTTGGGTCTTATATTTCAGTAATTTAGCTTCTTTTAATTTCCCCTTATCCTAATCATAGTTGTCTTATTTCCACCCACAGCCACTAGGTGGGTGAAGCCAGGGAAAGAGGAAAAACCCGAGAGATCTAGTAAATAGGACCGAAAATTTGGTTGCTAGCTAACTGATAACTGTTACCAATTTCCTATTTATTATATCCATCAAGACCGATCCTAAGGTCTAATTTTTCTCTGGCTGGTTTGTCTTGAGGGATTTTTATCATTCTCAATCATGAAATGTATCAAGCGTAAACTTGAAAAATCTCTCCATCCTCCTCATCTTCCTTGTCTACCTCATTCCTCATTCCTTCTTCGACGCTGCTTTTCTAATCTCGGAATAAAAGAAAGTATTCATGGTGCCATCCCCGTTTTTAGTAACACTCGTTCGTAATCTGAGATTATCACTAGCAAACCAGATCCGTTCTTCAACAGATTTATCTTTAATTTCAAAGGTTAGAGTTAAAGCCGAGTCATTGCCTAAAACATATTTCCCCATTACATTTTGATTAGCTGTATTGGAGATTATTGTTCCTGTTTGCGGCTTGTCTTGATCGGGAATGATTACGATCATAGAAGAACCTTGTTGTTTGGGTTTACCCCAATCTACGGAATTATCCCAACTATGATGGAGTCCCCCCAAACTTCTTTGAGGAGCAATACGATTTTCCTGACAAAGTTGATTAACTCTAGAATCATCCGTCCCAACGAGAGTGATACTAAGATCAGCTTTGTTACTTTGGGTTTTTTCCGTTTCGACTTGATAATTAGTACGTTGACTGAACCAGTTACCTGTACAGAGATCAATAAATTTTTTTATATCCACACCTAATAGTTAAGCTAATGTATATTTGTCACTATAGTTACAGAATATCAACTGGGAGGCACATCACCATAGATTAATTCTCCATTATTGTATAAAGCGATCGCGATATTGGCGATCAGTTGCGATAGGATCTGTTTAACTTGGGAATTGTTATCGCGATTAATAATACTTTGTCAGTAATCGCACTGTGGATTTTTTCAGGTTTAGCGATCGCTTAAGAATTCTCGTATTATTTGTGGCAATTTTTTAGTTTTTTCTTGATATGTTAATTGCAATAATTGAAGTCCAATTGTCATGACGCGATCTCGATTAAATCTAGTTGCTAATTTTTCCACAGAGTAAATACCACCAAAAGCTTCTTTAGCTGCTTCTAAGCTGGCTAATTCTATCGCTTCCTCTAAGTAATCATCCCAATCACTTTCTTTGATGTAATAGCGGTGCGACCCTGCTGTTTATCCAGAGCACCGATCTGGACAAGCCCAGCTCCGTGTTCTGGGCTTCGTAAGCAGCTAAGGAACGCGCACCAAGACAAGATTTTTTATCTCTGAGGTTTAGTTTCTTAATTCCCACTACTGCATTGACAATTGAAGCCAACCAAGAATTAGTCATCCTTTGTTCGGCTTGATGTTTAATTAAATGGGCTAACAGCAATACTGGGACAAGAGGAATTAATTTGGACGGAGCGAGTGTTACTAGTACA
>JAAUYH010104493.1_pt1 | contig 12020 bp, 7 predicted proteins | sample 7278061 | NCBI WGS metagenome assembly JAAUYH01 (sample SAMN14350203, study PRJNA611818) | marine sediment metagenome | isolation source: surface marine sediment (0.6m) | place: French Polynesia: Moorea | collected 2018-08
ATCGATGAATTTCCCGAAATTATTAAAAAAGTACCTCACTTAAGAGGATTGAATGTCACAATACCTTATAAAGAGGAAGTACTGGATTTTTTAGATGAACTTGATGAAACGGCTAGAGAAATCGGTGCGGTGAATACAATTAAAATACTGCGAAATAAGAAGCTTAAAGGATATAATACAGATGCTTATGGTTTCAGAAAATCGCTGGAACCCTTATTGAAAGAGGGTCATGGAAAAGCCTTGATATTAGGTACAGGAGGTGCTTCGAAAGCTATTGATTATGTATTGAAAGAACTTGACATAGAGACTTTATTCGTTTCCAGAAAACCGGGGAGTGATGATCAGATTTCTTATACAGAATTATCTAAAACCATCTTTGATGAATATACAATAATTGTCAATTGCACACCTTTGGGGACACATCCTGATTCAGAAAAGTATCCTGATATTCCCTATCAATACCTCGGTAATAAACATCTACTATACGACCTGATTTACAATCCCGTGAAAACAGTTTTCCTTACAAAGGGAGAAGAAAAAGGAGCTACTACCTGTAACGGTCTACGAATGTTGGAGCTGCAAGCCGAAAAATCGTGGAAGATATGGGTCGGTTAAAATGTTAAATTTTCGCGCAACGATTCCACTTTTTTTACATCTTAATTTAGTAGTTTGGTTTTGCATTGTGCCAAGCTATTAGTATCTTTCGATACTTTTATTTATTGAAAGAGGAACCCTAAACATCGTGATATGTTAGAAAATAATACTGAAAATATTCCTGCTGAAGAGGCTGAGAAAAAACCTGTTGAGAATACAGAAGATAAAAACACCGAGCAAGAAGTTGAAAATGAAACTGTAGTTGAACAGCAAGAAAAGGAACAGGTAGCTGAAAAAAAATCTGATGTTGAAGAAATTAAGAAAGTTGATTATTCTTCACTAGATCTTGAAGGTTTGGTAAGGCAGCTTCAAAAACTATTGAAAGTTGAAGCGGTCTACCGTGTAAAGAACCAGATAGAAGAAATTAAAAAGAACTTTAATCATAAATTCGGCACCTTACTACAGGAAAAGAAAAAAGCTTTTTTAGAAGATGGAGGCAATGAGATAGATTTTCAGTATCACAGTCCAATTAAATCACAATACAACGATTTACTATTTGAATATAAGGTTAAGCGCGATCGTTATTACAAGCAACAAGAAGTACTTCAAAAAGAAAATTTAGAAAAACGCCTTGCGCTGATTGATGAATTAAAAGAATTGATCAATACTGGTGATGCTTCTACCATGTATAATAATTTCAGGAGCTTACAAGACCGGTGGCGTTCGGTGGGCAAGATTCCCCATTCAAAATACAATGATGTATGGCGCACCTATCATCATCATGTAGAGCGCTTCTATGACCTATTGCACTTGAACAAAGACTTCAGGGAACTGGACTTCAAACATAACCTGGAAGAGAAAATGAAGCTGGTAGAAAAAGCAGAGGCCTTAGCCGAAGAAGAAGATGTGAATAAGGCTTTTAAAGAATTACAAGTGCTTCACAGGTTATGGAAAGAAGATATTGGTCCTGTAGACCGTGAACATCGCGAAGAGGTTTGGGGCCGTTTTAGTGAGGCAACAAAAAAGATCCATGGTAAACGCCATGATGCCCAAAAAGAACTTGATTCTAAATACGAAGAGAATTTAATTAGAAAGCAAGCTTTAATTGAAGGTATCAGACAGTTGGCATCCGTACAGCCAAATTCGCATTCAGAATGGCAGAAGAAAATCCGTGAACTAGACCAATTACGCCAGGATTTTTTCAAGATTGGTCGCGTTCCTCGGGCCAAAAATAACCAGACCTGGCAGGGATTCAAAGATGCTACACGCGATTTTAACAGGGCTAAGAATGCGTTCTATAAAGAGGTAAAGAAAACCCAGCAAGAAAATCTTAGTAAAAAGATAGCCCTAGTCGAACAGGCAGAATCTTTGAAAGATAGTGATGATTGGGATACTGTCACTCCTGTAATGAAACAGATTCAAATTGACTGGAAGTCTATAGGACATGTTCCGAAAAAATATTCAGATGAAATTTGGAAACGCTTCAAAGATGCTTGTAATCATTATTTTGACAGGTTGCATGGCGTACAGGATGAAGCGAATAAAGAACAAATAGAAATTTTCAATAAAAAGAAAGAGTTACTTGAAAATCTAAAAAGTCAGGCTGAAAAAGATGAAGCTTTAACATTAGAGGTGATTCAATCTTACAGTAATGATTGGAAAAATTTAGGTGCTGTACCCCCCAATATGCGTCACATAGAATCTAAATTCAATAAAGTTTTGGATAAGCTGTATGGAAAATTAAATATGGAAAGGGGAGAAATAGCCCTATTGAAATTTAAGAATATAGTAGATGCCTATGTAGCCAATAAGCAGTTCAAGAAATTAGAGGATGAGCGGTATTTTGTACGCAAGAAAGTAGATGAAACTACACGTGAGATTAAGCAGTTGGAGAATAATATTAGTTTCATTTCCAGTGATTCTGATGACAACCCGTTACTAAAAAATGTTCGAAAAAATATAAATAATTATTCGGAAGAATTGAAGATTTGGAAAGACAAACTCAGCTATCTTACGAAGTTGGAATATTAATAAAAAAGCGCTCTTTTGAGTGCTTTTTTATTTAATTGAATTATAAGACAATAGTTACCACCTTATTACAACGCTTCCCCATGTAAATCCACTTCCAAAAGCTGCTAAAACTATCAGGTCATTATCCTTGATTTTTCCAGCTTCCCAAGCTTCCGTCAAGGCAATGATAATCGAAGCCGCGGTGGTATTTCCATATCGCTGAATATTATTGTAAACCTTACTGTCGTCTAATTGAAACTTCTGTTGAATAAATTGTGAGATACGTAAATTTGCCTGATGTGGAATCAGCAAATCGATATTATCCTTCGTGAGATTATTGGCCTTTAGTCCTTCTACGATAGCCTCCGAAAAACGTACTACGGCGTGTTTAAAAACAAACTGGCCATTCATATGTGGGAAGTAAGAGGTGTCATCAGGATCGTTTGCCGCTAATATTTCCGGTACCCAACGCCCTGTGGCGGGTCCCTCTAATGATAATTCTTTTGCGTGTTTTCCCTCAGAATGTAAATGTGAAGATAAAATACCCTTTTCTTTTTCTTCAGTACGGGAAAGAACTGCCGCTCCGGCGCCGTCACCAAAAATAACGGTTACACCACGACCTCGTGTAGAACGCTCTAAACCTCCGGAGTGATTTTCAGAGCCAATTACCAACACATTTTTATACATACCTGTTTTGATGAACTGATCAGCGACCGATAATCCGTAAATAAAACCTGAGCATTGATTGCGAATATCCAAAGCACCAATTGTTGGCATCTCTAACATATCTTGTACACGTACACCGCCACCCGGGAAGTACATGTCGGGGCTTAAGGTAGCGAATACAATAAAATCAATATCGTCTTTTGTCAGTCCGGCACGTTCAATGGCGATAGTAGCTGCCTTCGCACCCATACTCGAGGTGTTATCATCTGTTCTTGGATCAATCCATCTTCGTTCTTTAATTCCGGTACGTTCCTGAATCCATTCATCACTGGTCTCCATCCATTGGGTAAGATCATCATTGGTGACCACATTTTCAGGCACATAGTAACCTAGGCCTGTAATCTTTGAATTATACATAAATATTAGGGTTACTTCTTTAGCGGTTCAAATATAATTAAATTTATTATGCAGTGAATAATAAGTGATTTGGCTCCTTTATAAGGATAAATATTAGTAACTTAGAACCTCTTCATTAAAAATCGTATCGCAATGAAAAAATTAGGCTTATTTATTTTGCTTTTCACCTTAGTTTTTTTTGGCTTTGCTCAAGAAAATCTGACCTATCAGAAGCCATCGAAAGAGATCCTTGAATTGGTTGATGTACCTTTAGCACCCGCTGTTTTGATGGATGACACTAATGAAAACATGATTTTACTTTATAGGAATGCCTATAAAACGATCGCTGAACTTTCAGAAGAAGAATTACGCTTAGGTGGTTTGCGTATCAATCCGAAAACTAATATCGGTAGCAGAACCACTTATTACAACAGCGTAAAGGTTCGCAAATTATCAGGAAAAGATGTATTAGATGTCCGCGGCCTACCAGAAAATCCCAGACTGGCTAATTTCACCTGGTCACCCGATCAAAAGAAAATAGCCATGACAAATACTACGCGTGCGGGGGTCGAAGTATGGGTACTAACTATCGAAGAAGCTAAAGCAACGAAGTTGACAGATGCTCGCGTAAATGCCAATATGCGCGATGTGATTAATTGGTTCGAAGATAGCAATCATGTTTTGGTGAAGATGCTTTCAGAAGATAAACAGGAGCTCATAAATGTCGCTCAGGCGGTACCAGCAGGCCCCACAATCTCGACCAACGATGGTAAAAAAGCACAGAACAGAACCTATCAAGATCTGTTAAAGAATAAAAATGACGAACATAATTTTGAGCAACTTGCTTTAGCTGAATTGTACAAAGTTGATCTTAATGGAAAGGCGATACCCTGGAAAGGAAGTGCCATGTACGGTACTATTAGTTTTTCTCCTGATGGGGAATATGTAATGGTAACAACTATCAAAAAACCATTTTCTTACCTGGTGCCCTACAGAAGATTTCCTTCTGAAACTATTATTTATACGAAGGAAGGCGATGAAGTACAAAAAGTTTTAGAAGTTCCGTTAATTGAAGATTTACCTAAAGGATTTATGGCGGCCAGAAAAGGTAGAAGAAATTTTTCCTGGCGTGCAGATAAACCATCTTCCTTAATCTATGTAGAGGCTTTAGACGGCGGTGACCCGAAAAATGAAGTCGAATATCGAGATGAAGTATTTTCATTAGAAGCACCTTTTGACGGTACTCCAAAAAGTTTGGTAAAAACCAGGAACAGATATCGATATATCCAATGGGGTAATGACGCTTTCGCTATGGTACATGATTTCTGGTGGAATACGAGAAATATAAAAAGTTATGTGTTCAATCCTTCGAACACAGAGCAAGAACCTGTGATTGTAGTTGACAGAAATTATCAAGATGTATACAGTGATCCAGGGAATCCGGTCACGAAGAGGAATAAATATGGTTCGTATGTCCTGGCGATGGAAGGAGATCATATCTTCACATTAGGTGATGGTTATTCTAAAGAAGGGAAATTTCCTTTTGTCGATAAGTTAAACCTCAAAACACTAAAGAAGAGTAGGTTGTACCAGTCTAAATTGACGTCAAAACTTGAAGATTTAAGAGATTATGACATTAAGAAAAAACGGCTGCTAGTTCGCGTCGAATCGAAAAATGAGTACCCTAATTATTACTTCAGGAGTATTAAGAACAAAAAACTAAAGCAAATCACGAATTTCCAAAATCCATTTGCCAGTATTCAAAATGTTCACAAAGAGGTCATAAACTATAAGCGTGATGACGGATTAGACCTTAGCGGAACGCTCTATCTCCCCGTCGGATACGATCAAAATAAAAAAGAGAAACTACCGATGATTCTATGGGCATATCCAAGGGAATACAAGGATAAGTCAAGTGCTTCTCAGAGCACCCAAAACCCAAATGAGTTTACCTATCCCTATTGGGGGTCACCTTTGTATTGGGTGACTAAGGGATATGTTGTACTTGATGATGCGGCTTTTCCAATTATTGGAGAAGGAGATGACGAACCCAATGATACCTTTAGAAAGCAGTTGGTCGCAAATGCAAAGGCGGCCATTGAGGCTGTTGATGCCAAGGGCTTCATTGATAAAAATCGAGTAGCCGTCGGTGGTCATAGTTATGGGGCCTTTATGGTGGCAAACCTGTTATCACATTCAAATTTGTTTGCCGCAGGTATCGCTCGAAGTGGCGCTTACAATAGAACACTGACTCCTTTTGGCTTTCAGAGTGAAGAACGTAATTATTGGGAAGCACCAAATGTATATTACACCATGTCACCATTTATGCATGCCGATAAGATGAAGACCCCATTATTACTGATTCACGGCAGTGCCGATAACAATTCAGGGACCTACCCTATGCAAAGCGAGCGTTATTTTAATGCTTTAAAGGGCCTGGGAGCTACTACGCGATTGGTTATGTTGCCAAAAGAAAGTCATAGCTACAGGGCCAAAGAAAGTATCCTGCATTTACTGTGGGAACAAGATCAGTGGTTAGAAAAGTATGTCAAAAATAAAAAGAAGGTTGTTGAAACGGCTTCTAATTAATTTATAAACTGCCGAAAGGCAGTTTTTTGTGTCATCTTGTCACACTTTATCTTTTGGTATTTTTTTTGACTTGAAGCCATAGAAAACTAAAAATATTTATCATGGCAAAAGGAACAATTAATGTTTCAGTCGAAAACATATTTCCATTAATCAAGAAATTCTTGTATTCAGATCACGAAATCTTTTTACGTGAACTGATTTCAAATGCAACGGATGCAACACTAAAACTAAAGCATTTGACTTCTGTTGGTGATTCAAAAGTAGAATATGGAGAGCCAAAAATCGAAGTAAAGATCGATAAAGATGCAAAAAAATTGCACATTATTGACCAAGGTCTAGGAATGACCGAAAAAGAAGTGAAAAAATACATTAATGAAGTGGCTTTTTCGGGCGCTGAGGAATTTTTAGATAAGTATAAAGATGCCGGAAAAGATACGGGTATTATTGGCCATTTTGGCCTTGGATTCTACTCAGCATTCATGGTCGCCGATAAGGTTGAGATCATTACGAAATCGCATATCGCCAAGGAGCCCGCGGTACATTGGACATGTGACGGTTCACCAGAATTTACTATTGATAAAGCTGATAAGAACGAAAGAGGTACCGAGATCATCCTTAATATTGCTGAAGATTCAACCGAATTCTTAGAAGAACAAAGAATACGTGAACTCTTAACTAAATACAATAAGTTCATGCCGGTGCCCATTAAGTTTGGTACCAAAGAGATCAATGATCCGGAGCATACTCCAAAAACTAGTAAGGATAAGGATGGTAAAGAAACTACCGAGCCTCAAAAGAAGATAACGGTAGATGCGATTATCAATAATCCGAATCCGGCCTGGACGAAACAGCCAAAAAACCTCAAAGACGAAGATTACAAAAACTTTTACATAGAACTGTATCCCATGCAGTTTGAAGAACCACTATTCAATATCCATTTGAATGTTGATTATCCGTTCAATCTTACCGGAATATTATATTTCCCGAAATTAACAACGAACTTAGATGTTCAAAAGGACAGAATTCAACTTTACCAGAACCAGGTATTTGTCACAGATAATGTTGAAGGCATTGTACCCGATTTTCTTCAAATGTTACGCGGTGTGATCGATTCGCCAGACATTCCATTGAATGTTTCACGTAGTTATCTACAGGCAGACGGTGCAGTAAAAAAGATTTCGTCTTATATCACTAAAAAAGTAGCCGATAAATTACAGTCGTTATTTAAAAAAGACCGTGAAGAATTTGAGAAGAAATGGAATGATATCAAAATTGTCATCGAATACGGTATGCTTTCTGAAGAGAAGTTCTATGAGAAAGCCCAGAAATTTGCGTTATATCCCACCGTCGATGATACCTATTTCACTTTTGATGAACTAATTGAAAAGATCAAGCCAGTTCAAACAGATAAGGATAAGAATATTGTGGTTTTATATGCTGGTAATAAGGAAGAACAGCATAGTTACATTCAAGCTGCGAAAGAAAAGGGCTATGAAGTACTGCTATTAGATTCGCCTATTGTTTCACACTTAATTCAGAAGATCGAAAGTGGAAATATGGAATTGTCTGACAGTAAACAACCAATCAAGTTTGCACGTGTCGATTCTGACCACATTGATAATTTAATTAAAAAAGACGAAGAGCAGATCTCTAAATTATCTGATGAAGAAAAAGAGAAATTAAAAGAGATCGTCGAAAACATTGTACCAAAAGATAAATATACAGTTCAGTTGGAAGCCTTAGATTCTAACGCGAATCCATTTATAATTACCCAACCTGAGTTTATGCGTAGAATGAAAGAAATGCAGCAGACAGGTGGAGGGGGTTTTATGGGCATGGGTGGCTTTCCAGAAATGTATAACCTGGTGGTCAACACCAATAATGACCTGATGCAAAAGATTCTCAAAGCGAAAGCTAAAAAAGAAGAATATGTGAATCAAGCCTTAGATTTGGCTCGCTTATCTCAAAACTTGCTACAAGGCGAAGACTTGACAAGCTTTATCAAACGAAGTTTTGAATTGATGAAGTAGTTTTCAATACTGCTAATTGACAAAGACGAGATAAAAAAACCGCCCCATTTTTTGGGGCGGTTTTTTTTATTAGTATTCAAAAGATGTGATTTCTAAAAGTTTACTATTGCCTCAAACCAAGTGCTTCCTCCTTTGTACTTAAAACAAATTCAAACTCCCCATCCAATACTATTTTTACTAACTCTCTATTATCATTTACCCAATAGTGTGTTGCTTTCATTTTCACTCCTTGATGAATGAACTTGTGTAAGGTCTCTTTGGTACCATTAATATCTTCAGAAACTTTGCCCAAATAACTGATGGTTTGATTCTTTTTCACATATAATTTTGTTTCATCTAAAGCGTGAAATCGAAAAGTACCTTCTTTTTTATCGAAAGGTAATTCAGGTACGATGGCCCAAACATTAAATGAGGGTATCGTATGTTTTGGCATTCGAATCATTGATTTATGATGGGGCTTTAAGAATTGATTTACCTCTTCGTCATTAGTAATATCGCTTTTGTAATCTCCTGTAAAACTCCAGAAAGATCCGTTCTTGTCAGATTTAACACGTTCCCCCGAGTAAACAATCGGGTTGATATTTGAATCAATAGTTCCGTCAAATTCAATTTTAGATGCATTTGCCAGCTTATGGCTATCTGAAGTTGTGGCTAACGAAAAGTTCAATTTTTCTTTACCGAAAAATGCATTTATTGTTGTTTTAAGAATTGACTGATTTGATGGAGTCTCAGCTTTTTCAACGCTAATGTAACCTGCATTATTTACAGATTTATACCAATAGGTTTTCGTATTTTTTTTATCTGAGAAAGAGAATAAAACTAAGGCGCAAATAGGCACTAGTAGTGTGACTTTTTTCATTGTCTGTAGTGATTAATTTTTGGTTAATATTGCTTTAAATTCGGTATAAAACAACCTAGATTGATAAAGTCCTACCTCATGCTGTTTTTATTTCCTAAATTAATTTGAAATAGCGTCTTACATGCGAGGTATATTGTAAATCAAGACCAACGTCAGACAAGTATTTTTCATTTCATGTAAGGGCCGAATTTATTTAGAATCAAATAGTATTTTTATAGGATGAATGATGCATCAAAAACAGTTCTTATAACAGGAGCGAATAAGGGTATTGGCTTAGAAGTCGCTAAGAAATTGGGGAAACAAGGTTATCATATAGTACTGACATCCAGAAACGAGTCCAAAGGTCTAAAAGCACTAAGTGAGTTAGAAGCTCAAAACAGTAGAGCTTTCTTTGTTCAAATGGATGTGAGTGATCCGGAAAGCATTAAAAGGGCTTTTAGTAAAGTCAAGAATAAAATTTCATCATTAGCTGTTCTTATTAATAATGCAGGGGTTCTATTAGACAGCAATATTAGTATTCTGGATGTGCCTCCTGAAAAGGTAACGGAAACAATTCATATCAACGCTTTGGGGGCACTATGGGTAACTCAGACCTTCATGCCATTATTGAATTCAGGATCGAGGATAATAATGGTTTCCAGTGGTGGTGGAACCTTCTGTGGTGAGATCGCCACTTGGTCTCCGATTTATTGTGTATCCAAAACCTTAATGAATGCATTCACAAAGCAACTTCATGCAAGTTTGAAGGATCAAGGTATGGTTATTAACGCTATGTGTCCGGGTTGGACGCAAACCGATATGGGAGGGAGTGGTGCTACCCGCAAGGTATCTGAAGGTGCCGAGACTATTGTTTGGTTGGTTACAGACGCTCCAAAATCCATTAATGGAATGTTTCTCAGAGATAAGAAACAAATCAGTTGGTAATAAAAAACCACTCATCGGAGCGGTTTTTATTCTCTTTTATTCTATTAAAAAGTCAAAATACTTATTCGGATAGGGCTCTTTTGCCAGCGTAAAATGCCACCACTCTTTAGGGTGCGATTTAAAGCCATGCTTTTCCATTCTACGTTTTAAAAGCAAACGAACAGCATGCTGGTTTCTGGTAATATTCGGATAATCTATGGCAGATTTTTCATCGAATAAGTCATAAGGACTACCCATATCTAATAAATGGCCGGTTGTTAACGAAACAATGGTCAAATCCACTGAACTTCCTCGGCTATGACCAGATTTTTCAGCGATATATTGCTGAGTAATCAAGTCTTTCTTGTCAATATTCGGATAATATTTATCTTTCATCGCAGTATCGGTTGAGTCATTCACCCAAGCAATGAATTGGTCTACAGCGCGTTGTGGTCTATAGGCGTCATAAATTAATAACCCAAAACCTAATTTCTGCAACTCTTCTTGTACATTGTTCAGGGCTTCAGCGGCCTCTTTAGTAACGATGCACTTAGGTTGTACGTAGCCGTTAATCGGTTTTCCTATAAAATTATTCGAAGAATAATAACGTAAATCTGTACGTAATTTCGGGATTACTTCTTTGGCATAGACAAACCCTTCAGGCAATTGAGTTAATGCCTGTTGGGCATTCGCTGGAGCCAAAAAACTGGACACAGCAAAAAATAAAATAGCTAGCAGGCTAATTTTTTTCATAGTCGGCGATGTTTAATCTTCTAGCTAAAGTAACGAAAATCTTTGAAATATATTTTATTATTAATAACCGGAATCATTTCGCAAAAAAAATAAATGAATAACAAAATAAGGGCTTATAAACCAGTGTGCTATGTTGATTTGTATTCTTTAAAATTGTGTAAGAAATGATTTCATTCTATCTTTAAAGTGATTTTTGAGCTATGAGTGAAAAGTTAATGTCCAAGAAAAAGCCTGCGTATCCAATTACGCCTGAGCTTTCAGCATATCTCACAGAGCACAGCAGAAATATAAAAATTCCCATCTATTATGAAGATCTGTTGCGGTTTCAAGGTGCCGTGGAGATTTATGATAAAGATGGCAATGATACACTTTGGATAAGTACTTATTTTGCTGAGCACGAGCGGGAAGAAATTGAATTAAGCTTAAAGCGAGTATATACTATATTACATTCAGATGGTAGTGATGCGATTCTACCCTTCTTAAGTATAGATTCCATTGACTTTTGCACCTTTGGTAATTCGAAGCCATTTCGAATTAAGGTTCGAAATGTATTGAACGATAATTATATATATCTCTATATCAAAAAAGCGGATGCCTCTCGTATCTATGGACTGGAACTTGAGCACATGCTCTCACCCAACCATATCAACTTTTTAGTACATAGAGATACACTTATTGAAGAACATATTTCTGGAATTCCGGGTGACGTTTTTATTGCCGAGCAGCTTGACAGTATTTCTGATCAGGACAAAGCAGCTATCGCTAAGGAATTTGTAAAGTTCAACGAGCGCAGCTTCGTGCGCCTATTGGGTGATATGCGATCCTATAATTACGTAATGGTTCTGACGCATGACTTTGACAGGATTCAATACCGCATACGTGCCATAGATTTTGATCAGCAAAACTTCGAGGGCAATCCAAAAGTGTATAAACCACAGTTTCTGAAGGAAAATAATAAACTGGTGGAAATGACTTTAAGCATCTTACAGGAGGAATCCATAGAGCAATATAAACTTGAGGAGCGGTCATTGCTTGCTAAAAGAGCCAGTAGCGAAGATGACCGGTTAAAGCACTTGTTATCCTGTATGAAAAGCGATACGATCTCTACCCCAGAAAAGGTGAAAGAGCTAAAAAGTGAATTGTATCAATTAACGTCAGACATCAATTTTAAGAGGTCTACAAATATGGGCGACATTTTAGAAAGTGCTTTAGATTTCATC
>JAAUYH010055958.1_pt1 | contig 12013 bp, 7 predicted proteins | sample 7278061 | NCBI WGS metagenome assembly JAAUYH01 (sample SAMN14350203, study PRJNA611818) | marine sediment metagenome | isolation source: surface marine sediment (0.6m) | place: French Polynesia: Moorea | collected 2018-08
GGCTATGGGAGCGTCTTGGAGTGCAGTTTACGTAACGCAGCAAATCGCAGAGAATAACCAGCCAGCTCAATTGATTCAAGTCGCCGCATATCCACAAAAACAAGAATTAAGGCCCGAAAATAACCGCTTAGAAATATTACCAAAAGTTTGGCATCGATGGCAAAAAACTCCGAGTTTACCTTCAACAGAGGAGTTGAAAAATTCAGGAAAAAAAAATGCAGTCAACTTTACTAGTTCTAAGTCCTATCTGGTAAAACAAAGACAGCTAGTATTGCCTTTAGTATATCAAGATCGGGTCGTGGGGTTATTGGTAACGAGGAGATCCGATCGCGAATGGAACGAACAAGAATACGATCTAATTGAGAAAATCGCCGCAACTATTGCGATCGGCTGTAAGCTAGCCAGAGAGAGAGATTGGTATCGAGAAGAATTACAACAACAGCAACAAGTAGCTAAAATCGAGCGCAACCAACTAGAGGATTTATTGCATCAGTTACGCAATCCGATTTCAGCCTTGCGAACTTTTAGTAAACTGTTACTCAAAAGATTTATTAATGAAGACCCGAATCGAAAAATTGCCACGAGTATGTTGAGAGAAAGCGATCGCCTTCAAGAATTAATCGCCACCTTTCAACAAAATACAGATTCGCTAGCTTTAAATATCGCGCCAAACTTACCATCTTTACCCGCAAAATCTCCTTTAATCTCGCCAACAAAAAATCTCCAAGTAGTACCGACAGCGATCGAACAAGTTTTAAATCCTTTGTTAGTTAGCGCAGAAGCGATCGCAAATGAAAGAAAAATTGAGTTTACTAGCTATATTAAGGCTAATTTACCACTCTTAGAAGCCGATCGCGAAGCTTTGCGAGAAGTTCTCAGTAATTTAATCGATAATGCTTTGAAATATACCCCTGAAGGGGGAAAAGTTGAAATTGAAGCCGGTTTGTCTCGGCACAAAAACGATCTCGATTGGCTCGGAATTGCAGTTAAAAATACTGGTACTGAAATACCATCACAGGATCGAGTTAGGATTTTTGAGCGACATTACCGAGGAGTGCAAGCTCGAGGAGAAATCCAGGGAACGGGTTTGGGATTGGCGATCGCCAAAGAATTTGTTGAAGCAATGGAAGGAGAAATTGAGTTAATCGTTTCTGAAGCTAGCGATCGCAGAGAACAAAGCAATTGGCAAAATATTTTTATTATTTGGTTGAAGCAAGTCGACACCTAAATTACTTCGACTTTGACAATGACTATCTTAAAAATTGATGGATAAGTTTATCTTAGCTCCTAAAAATAGCTTAATCTAAATATTAACTGGACATAAAGTGTTTCTGTTAATCTACTTTAGTCTAGATCTATTGTAAATATTAGCTAGCGGGGCACAAAGAGTAATTCTTTGTCCCGATAATTTTGATTAAATCAATCCAAAATAGTTACAGGAAATTGGTAATCAATGACGCAAATAATTGGCACGAGTATTTCTCAATTGCCACTGATAGCACAAACATCGAGAATTCCTGGTTTAGATGGATTATTGGCTTCTTTAGGCGATAATTTAGGGGGTTCTTTAGTTAGTATTCTCGGTGCAATCGCAATCTTAGTCTTGGGTTGGATTATCGCTTCGATCGTTTCGGGAATCATTTATAAGGTTCTTAACAAAACCGAAATCGATAACAAAATCGCTGAGTGGGTAACAGGAGGAAGTTCTACTGGAGAAAAACCACCGATCGAAAAGTGGATTTCAAATACAATATTTTGGATTATCATCCTCTTTACCACAGTTGCAGTTTTAGACTCGCTCAAGTTAAATGCTGTTTCTGAGCCTCTCAATCAACTTTTAGGACAAATTAGCGAATTTGTGCCTAAACTTGGCGGTGCGGCTGTTTTAGCTGGAGTTGCTTGGGTGCTAGCAACTATCGCTAAATTAGTAATCACTAAAGCATTAGGTACTTTACGACTTGACGAACGTTTAAACCAACAAGTTAGCGACACTAACAATCAATTTGGTTTGAGCGAGACTCTTGGTAATGCAGTTTACTGGTTTATTTTTCTAGTATTTTTACCCTCGATTCTGAGTATTTTAGGCTTAGAAGGTACTTTAGAGCCAGTACAAACTCTCCTCAACAACATTCTTTCTTTCTTACCGAATATTTTTGCAGGATTGTTAATCGGTGCTGCTGGTTGGTTAATCGCTCAGATCGTACGTCGAGTAGTTACCAATCTTTTAGCAGCTACTGGTGTCGATCGCGTTGGCGAAAAATTTGGACTCTCTGCTAGTGCGGGAAGACAATCTTTATCTTGGATTATCGGCACGGTTGTTTATGTTTTAATCTTAATTCCGATCGCTATTTCAGTTTTAAACACGCTCAAAATTGAAGCGATTTCTGCACCTGCAACTGCAATGCTCGAGCAAGTGCTAGAAATTCTGCCAAGAATATTTTCTGCTACTGTAATCTTAGCTATTGCTTATGCTGCCGGACAGTATATTTCTGAACTGGTAACAAATATTTTGAGCGGTGTCGGTTTTAATAACGTTTTTGTTTGGCTGGGCCTTTCTAAGAAAAATTTACCCTCAGATCCGCAAGCAGAAGCAGTAGAACTAACTAAAGAAGGCAAAATACGCACTCCTTCCCAATTGGTAGGAATTATTGTCTTAGTGGGAATAATGCTAATTGCAACTCTCACTGCGGTTGAAATTCTTCAAATTGATGCGTTAACAACTGTAGTAGAGTCAATTCTAGAAATTGCCGCACAAGTTTTAGTTGGCTTGGTTGTCTTTGCAGTCGGCTTATATTTTGCTAATTTAGCATACAATCTAATTGCAGCTTCTGGTAATCGTCAGGCGAAAATTCTCGGTCAAACTGCTCGTATTTCTATCATTACTTTAGTTTCGGCAATGGCATTGCAACAAATGGGCATTGCTACTAATATTGTTAACTTAGCTTTTGGTTTGCTTGTAGGTGGTATTGCTGTGGCGATCGCTCTTGCTTTCGGTTTAGGTGGTCGTGATGTTGCTGGAGAACAGCTAAGAGAATGGATCGATTCTTTTAAACAACAATAAAAGATTGACAAATGCGATTTATTTAATGACAATTTCAAGCCAAATAATCAAGATTATGCCTCGACTAAAATCGAGGATTTTTTTGAATCAATTAACTCAGTGCCAATCAATGTTAAATTAGAAAATAATTTCAAAATTAAATTTAATTAACAACAATAATGATCTTTTCTATCGATAACTTATTAACGCCAGAAAACTTATATTTTATTAGCGATCGCATTGATAATAAAGATTTTATTGACGGTAAAAAAACGGCAGGTTGGCACGCAAAAACAGTCAAAGAAAATACTCAATTGTCTCCTGAAGTGAATTATTCGCAAGCAATAAAAGATCTGATTAGAACAGCTTTGATTGAAAATCCTCTCTTTAAAGCAGCAACTCAACCAAAAGCAATTCATTCAATGTTAATTAGTCGTTACGAGTCAGGAATGTCTTACGGCAAACACGTTGATAATGCGATAATGGGTAGGGGAGCGCACCGCTATCGATCTGATATTTCTTTTACCGTCTTTTTAAACAATCCTAATAGTTATGAAGGAGGAGAATTAGCGATCGAAAATACCGAATCGGAAACCGAATATAAATTAGCAGCAGGATCTGCGATTATCTATCCTTCTAATAAATTACACGAAGTAAAATTAGTCACTAAAGGAATTAGACTAGTTGCTGTTGGTTGGGTTCACAGTTTCGTTCGCGATCCAAACAAACGAGAAATATTGTTCGATCTCGATACTGTCAAGCGATCGCTGTTTCAAAAACAAGGAAACAGTATTGAATTTAATTTACTCTCTAAAACTCATTCTAATTTGTTGCGACAATGGTCGGAAGTTTGAAAAAAATGATTTTATTTTTCAATTACGATCGCGATCTTAAATTATCTCTTCTCTAGCTAGAAAAAAGTTTTTTTAACTAATATATTTTTGTAATTCCTGTTGTAGATGTGCTTGAGAATTTACGACTATACCTGATAAATTCTGATTATTCCCAACACTAACAGATCCAGAAGCAAAGATAACAAAACGACTGCCAACTGGTAAACTAGAAATGCTAGCAGGATTGTGAGACAGCCAAATTAAAGGAAATGGAGGAAGTTCAGCAGTTTTATTATCTTCAGTTGGTAAAATCGCGGCTAAAGTTTCTAGAACTATCCTTTTACCCGATATTAAACCAGTAGAAGCAGTCCATAACTTGACATTTAATTGAGATTTATAGGCATAAAAATATAAAGATGCTGCTGCTGTTACCGCGCGATCGAACGATTCTTCTTCCCAATCAGAACTAGTATCTAAACAAATAATAACTTCTTGACCTCCAGTAATTATTTCTAATTCCCTAACTTTAAATTCTCCCAAACGCGCGCTAGTGCGCCAATGGATCAAACGCATCGGATCGCCGCTACGATAAGGACGCAATGCTCTAGTTAAGCCTTGGGTAGCCGTTTGATAGCGTTGCTGACTTTGCAAGACAATACTATCATCTTGCCCGATACTATCTACTAAAGGACAACGATTTAATGGTAATATTTGCGGATATACTATTGCTTTAGCTGAAACTTGACGGCTGCGACGACACCAAAATAAACCCAATGGGTTGCCACTTCTAAGCTTTATTTCGTGCCATTGATAAACACCTCGTTTTTGAGTATGGCAATAATAACTCCAGCGATCGCTACTTTTTGGCAAAATAACCTCGATCGCTTTTTGTTGTGGTTCGGCTAGTACGTAGGGTAAGATATCTTGTATCTGGAGCAGATTTTTCGGTTTAGAGGTGGGATTAGCTATTTCTAACTCTATGCTGAGTTCGTCTCCCGCGCTGACTGGCTCGATCGCGAAACGACGAATTTCCAATTTTTCGATCGCCCTAATTGGTAAAATCGCTCCGAGCAATAGTAAAGCGAAAATAGCTCCACTCATTACATAAAGCCATCCTGCCATTGTATTCGTTGCTGCACCAAATAAAGCCAGGGCGATCGCCGCTAATAACCAACCTCCATAAGAAGGTGCAACCCAACGGTTTTCGAGCCAGTCGCTAATTCGAGTTATTATTTTCATATTTGCTGAGTGAGGATTTTTTCTAGGGTAGAGACCGGCGTAGTATAGAAGTATTGATATTGAAATTGTTCTTCTGCTACTGCCTGTAGGAATGATGAGATAATATTCTCAGCTCCATAAGATAATAGTTCCCCAGAATAAGTAATTTGAATCATTTCCCCTTCTTTGCTCGGCAAAAATCCTACTTTTTCTAATACTTGAAATCCTAACTCGAGAGTGCGATCGCTTAGTTTTAGTTTATCTTTAATCTTTTGGATAGTTACTTTTTTCTTGGTGCGACTGAGATATTTAGCTATGCCGATTAATTCTTGCCAAATTTGTTGGGACGATTTTTTTTCTGGTAATGAATAAGTCAGAGCTAATTTTTTTCCTAGCTGGAGTGTTTTTTGATATTCTTGACTGATTTGATTCCAGTTTACCGGACATTTTTCTAATCTTAGATAATTTCTATCTAGTAGCTCTTGGTCTTTAATTTTTCCGCGCCAATCGATTAAATTATCGAGGGAGTGATTATTTTCAATTAATTGATTTTCTTGGTTAATTCGCAGGTCAATTAATCTCACTTCATATCTTTTTTGGTAGGTATTAAAATCCAATTCAACGATCGCATCGCATAATTTTTTTTCAGGCAATTCATTTTTATAATGCCCCCACCAAATTCCCGGAAATCCCTCTTTAATCGTATCATCGAAAATTTTGAAAGTAGTTCTAATATATTCAACTTTGCGATTAAATCGATCTTGAAGTTTTTTGTGCCAAACGTTTTCAAACCAACAATTTTTAATGAATAATTTTGGAGCTGGATTTCCTGCCCCGCAAGGTTCGATCGCTTTTAATTCTTTAAATAAATTTTGACCTAATTCTGCTACAGTAACGGTCAGATCTACTTGAAAAATTGCCCCCATCAGACTGGGATCGATTTGCTGTTGCAATTGGCGATCGATTCCAGCCTGAAATAAAGGGATATTTTCGATTGGCAAACTCAAACCAGCAGCAAAAGGATGACCGCCAAAACGATGCAATAAATGAGCTTGAGATTGAACCAATTCGTAAAGATTAATATTATTAATAGAACGAGCCGAACCTCTAGCAAGATTATCTTCAGAACCCCTCGTTAATAAGATAGTCGGACGACCCCATTCTATAGCAATTTCCCCAGCAACTAAACCCAGGACACCAGCTTCCCATTGCGGATCTTCAAGGACGATCGCGCTAGTTGTAGAAAGATCGATTCGAGCTAATTTTTGTTTTACTTTTTTAACAAGACTTTGCTGCAAAGATTTGCGACGAGTATTAGCTAATTCCGTATCTTCAGCTAATTTTTGGCAGAGTTTTGAATCGCGACTGGTAAGCAATTCGACAACATCTTTAGCATCTCCTTTAATTCTACTTACCGCATTAATTCTCGGGCCGATTCCAAAAGAAATATCTGTCGGGCGATCGCCATTTCTACTGCATAATCTTAATAATTCTGCTACACCGGGACGAGTTGGGTTAACAGTTTGTTTTTGTAATTGTGTGATGCCAATTTGTGCTAAATAACGACAATCGCCCTTTAACTCTACTACATCAGCAATCAAGCCGATCGCGACTAAATCTAATAACTCTGCTAATGGTTGTTGGGGAAGATCGGGAAATGTTTGATACAGTGCTTCGATTAATTTATAGGCTACAGCTACCCCAGAAAGATGATAAAGAGGATGCTCAGAACAAAAGTAGCGCGGATTAATAATTGCGATCGCTTCGGGTCTTTGGGGCGGTAATGTGTGATGATCGGTGATAATGATATCTATGCCCAAATCTGCTGCATAATCGATTTCTTCGATGTTGGTACTGCCAGTATCGCAAGTCACGATTAATTGCGTACCCGATCGCTTCAGTTTTTCAATTCCGGCAAGGTTCAAACCGTGAGATTCCCTAAAGCGATCTGGAATGTAATAATCTAGCTGTCCTTCGCGGGTAAAAAACTGTCCCAGACCTTCTTTAAGTACGCTTGTAGATGTGATTCCATCGGCATCGAAGTCCCCCCAAATAGTTACTTTTTCTCCACTTAAAAAAGCATTTTCGAGGCGAGCTACTGCCAACTTCATTTCTTTGCCAAAAGCAAAAGGATCGCTCGATTGATAGAGATTGGGATCGAGAAATCCTGGTAAGCGATCGAGATCTCTAAATCCCCTTTGCCATAAAAGTTGAGCTAAATATTCACCCCCTGCAGGAGGTTTGAATTGTTTAACTGCGGCGATAAATTCTTGAGGAATTTCAATTTTAGTTGGGATTTGCCATTGCGATCGGGACATAATTTTTGATAGATATGCTCAGATTTTAAGAAAGTTAGTTCAATAAAACTAACCTTCTCAATTAAATGATTATCTTAATCTAAATCTAAAAATCTTCCTAAAGCTTCAACCATTTTCGGCGGCCAGCGACGGATTTGTTCGACCCATTTTAGATCTTGATAGCGATTATCGACACCTACTGCTGCTACCCAATTGCTTTCTGCTTCACCTTCTTTACCTTTTTCCCAAAGTGCAGCAGTTAGAGCAGCACGCACGTCTGGAAACATTGGGTATCTTCTGACGATATTTTTCATACTTTTAATGGCTGCGTCAGTATCGCCAATTTGATATTGAATTAGAGCAGCATTAGCGCGAGCAAAAGCATAATTGGGATCTAATTCTGCTGCTTTCTGATAATCGATCAGAGCTTCATCCCAGCGTTGTTGTCCGGCTTTAGCGTTGCCTCGATTATTATAAGCCATCGGATCTTGAGGATCGATTTCTAAGACGCGATTATAATCGTCGATCGCTTCTTGATAAAGTCCTTTTCCTTCTAAAGCTGCTCCTCGATTTAAATAAGGATCTGGAGCGTCGGGAGCTATTTCAATCGCTTTATCGAAGTCTGCGATCGCTTCGTCTAATTTATTTTCGCTGATGCGGATATTTCCTCTGTTGCTCCAAACTGCTGGATTATTAGGAAATTGTTCGATTAATTGACTCCAATATTGTTCTGATGCAGCAAAATTACCTTGTTGGGCGGCTTCAAATGCTTTTTGGGCGATGTTTTCGGCTGCTTGTAATTGTTCTTCTGTTATGGTGGGTGTTTCGCTTTCCTCGATCGCATTAGCTGGTAAACTAAATGTCAACAACGAGACTAGGCAAACTAAACTCAAAATCCAACGTATCATTATAGTTTTTTATCCCGAGTATTTCTTGTGATTATTGGGTTATGATACTAAATTTAAGTTAAAAATGTTTCGCGTTGCCAACAATCGCGCCTAGGAAATTAGACCGAGCATGCTGTATTTGCTTGCTTTTGGTAAGTAAATTTTTGCGGTTGTGGATCGCTTGGGAATGCTTTCAATTGATAATTCCCCTTGATGTAATTCGGCTAAACGTTTGGCGATCGCTAAACCAAGTCCGATCCCCTGTTGTTCGTGAGTTTGTCGCTCGAATTGAATATAAGGGCCGATACTGTTAATTTGTTGGGCTGTCATTCCTCTACCCCGATCTTCGATCGCAATCACTAAACGATCTTTTTCTTGGATTGTTTTTACCGAGATCGGCGTACCTGGTAGAGAAAATTTACAAGCATTATCGATTAATTCTTCGAACATTTTCCCTAAATTGTTCGTTCCCATTTGAACGGGAACATCTTCTAATTTAAGCTGAAGATCTGCTTGTCTGTTTGCTTTTCGTGCTTGTTTTTTCGCTTTGTTGGCGATCAGTTCGGCAAGGGAGGTAGTTTGAGAATTGCGGAAATTTTGGATTTTCTGGGGATCTTTGCTGGCTTGCTGCAATTGAGAATAGAGTAAAAATTTTTCGATCGATTCGTTGAGGCGATCGGCACTGAGGCGAATACATTCGAGCATTTCGTGGATTATTTCCCGATCCAAGGTTTCTATTTCCCCAGTGATGAGAAACTCAGAAGAAGCAATAATACTGGTTAAAGGGGCGCGCAACTCGTGGGGTAAAGTAGTGGCAATATAATCTTGTAATTGTTGAGTTTTTTGTTCTAAACGTTTGCGGTGGACTGCTTGTTTTCGTAATTGAGCCGCGATCGCAGTTCTAATTTCGGGGATATTTTCTATACTTAAGTAGTCGTCTGCACCCAAAGACATTACTTTACGCCAAACTGACAAATCTATATCTTTGTCTAAAATAATTAAAGGAACTATTTCTGTTTGAGAATTTTCCTTGAGTTTTGTTAAGAGATTGTAATCTTGATATTTTGCCGAGGTGGCGGCGCACAAAATGAGATCGATGTTTTGTTGTCGAACCGCTTTCAAGGCTGTATCGCTATCTTTAGCAACAATTAAGAGCCAATCGTCGTTAGCAAGTATTTTCGCAGTTTGTTGACTAGCTTTTAGGTCTTTATCGATTAAAAGGATTATTTTTTTAGAAATGCTATTCATTGGATTAATTTTATAGTTGAGCCGCAATTTTTCGATGTTACTCTCGATTTATTGGGCTTTTATAATACAAATTAATTTAGATATCTACATTATTTCGATTGCTTGCAATAATAACATCGGGAGATCTGCCTTTAGTTGTAGGCGATTTGGCTCATTTTTACAAAAAAACTAAAATGTAATATTAAAATATTACGTATATTGTATATTTTTTCTATTAACTACTCAGCGAAATTGCTTAAGAGCAATTCTGTATTTAAATAAAAAGAAGACTCATTCGAGACGAATAATAATGGTTGTCTATTCCTTGACTAATAATTCTTTAAACTTCAATCGAGTTCGCCACAAAATTAGGGAATTACAGCCCGAAATAGTGAAATGGCGGCGCAGTTTGCATCAACGACCCGAGTTGGGTTTCCAAGAACGATTAACGGCGCAATTAATTAGCGATCGCCTCAGTGAGTGGGGCATCGACTATCAAGCTAAGATTGCTAAAACTGGTATTGTGGCAACAATTGAAGGTAAACAGCCGGGTAAAGTGTTGGCAATTCGTGCCGATATGGATGCTTTACCGATTCAAGAAGAAAATGAAGTACCCTATCGCTCTCAACACGATGGTATCATGCACGCTTGCGGCCACGACGGACATACGGCGATCGCTTTGGGTACTGCTAAATATCTAGCCGAACACAGTCAAGATTTTCACGGCACTGTTAAGATTATTTTCCAACCTGCCGAAGAAGGCCCGGGAGGTGCTAAACCGATGATCGAGGCTGGGGTCTTAAAAATTCCCGACGTAGATGCAATTATTGGCTTGCATTTGTGGAATAATTTGCCTTTGGGTACTGTAGGGGTTCGCCCTGGGGCTTTAATGGCTGCTGTAGAGTGCTTTCGCTGCACTATCTTCGGCAAAGGAGGCCACGGAGCTATGCCCGATCGCACGATTGATTCTGTGGTAGTTAGCGCGCAAATCGTTAATGCCCTGCAAACCATCGTCGCTCGCAATATCAATCCAATCGATTCTGCAGTAGTTACCGTAGGAGAATTACACGCCGGATCTGCTTTAAACGTGATTGCAGATACGGCAAGAATGAGCGGAACGGTGCGTTATTTTAATCCCGATTTAAAAGATTTTATTGGCAAGCGAATTGAAGAAATTATCGCTGGAATTTGTCAAATTCATGGAGCAAAATACGATTTAAATTATTGGCATTTGTACCCCCCCGTAATTAACGATAGCTCGATTGCAGAGTCGATTCGGTCGGTAGCTAACGAGGTTGTTGAAACTCCGGCCGGAGTAGTTCCAGAATGTCAAACAATGGGAGGGGAAGATATGTCTTTCTTTCTCCAAGAAGTGCCCGGTTGCTATTTCTTTCTGGGTTCGGCAAATGCAGCTAAAGGTTTGAGTTATTCGCACCATCATCCTCGTTTTGATTTTGATGAAACCGCTTTGGGGATGGGCGTGGAAATGTTCGTTCGCTGTGTTGAAAAAATTTTAAATTAATTGTTTTGTTAGTTACATAAATGCAAGCAATATTTGCTTGCTTTAGTTTTTTAGATTTAATCGATCGCGATCGCTGTTGGGGCAATTTTTAAAAGTATCACAAGCTTTACCTTCACATCCCGTCACTTTAAGTAATAATAGTTATTATTGCTTAAGTATTATATTGCTCGTAATTGAAGGTATCTTTGTCGGAGTTTAAAAAAATATGTTTAAAAAAAGGATATTAGCCTCGCGCTATCAGTTACTTAAAATTCTAGGTAAAGGTGCTTTCGGAACGACCTACTTAGCTAAAGATATACTTTTACCAGATACCCCCCTCTGCGTGGTCAAAAAACTGAACCCCGTTGTTAAAGATGATGATTCATTAACTATAGCAAGACGTTTATTTAGTACGGAAGCAGAAAGCTTGCAAAAATTGGGCGAACACCCTCAAATACCTAGGTTCTTAGGTTTTTTTGAAGAAAACGGACAATTTTACTTAGCTCAGCAATATATAGAAGGTCATAGTTTAAGCGAAGAATTAAGATCGAGCAAAATTTGGTCAGAATTAGAAATAATAGAATTATTGTACGATTGTTTGAATATTTTAAAATTTATTCACGCCCAAAATGTAATTCATCGCGATATTAAACCCGATAATTTAATTCGCAACAAAGAGAATAATCGATTAGTATTAGTTGATTTTGGTGCTGTTAAAGAAGCCATTTCTCAAAGCGAAATAGTTCCAACTATAGGAATTGGCACTCAGGGCTATATGCCTTCGGAGCAAGCCATGGGCAAACCCCGTTTTAATAGCGATATTTATGCACTCGGAATTATTGCAATTCAAGCCTTAACTGGTCTTAAAGTTAGTAGTTTTGGAGAAGATAAACAAGGAAATATTCTTTGGTACGGTCGCAAGGATATCAATCCAAAACTAACTAAAATACTCAATAAGATGACTCGATATCATTTTAAAGAACGCTATGCATCGGCTGCAGATATTTTAA
>JAAUYH010162995.1_pt1 | contig 12013 bp, 6 predicted proteins | sample 7278061 | NCBI WGS metagenome assembly JAAUYH01 (sample SAMN14350203, study PRJNA611818) | marine sediment metagenome | isolation source: surface marine sediment (0.6m) | place: French Polynesia: Moorea | collected 2018-08
AATGTTATCAAACACAACATATCAGGACGTGAAAAATCATGAATTTTGATATTTTGATAGTCATTTTAATTTACATATTTGCGTGAGGCTCGTTTCTGATCAGAATGACAGAAAAGTAATGGCTTTAACATATTTATTTCTGTCTCATGCTACCAGTTGAATATTTTCATATGTGCAAAATAGCTTCATAATTGTATAATTTTTTACGTATATTGAATAAGGAATATCGGATTTCCAGATGGAATAGAAGAACTTTCAGTACAAGTATTCAGTCTCACTTTGTCGTGTTAAAGCTAAATAATAAACTGAATTTATCTCTTCTAAGTAAGAGCGAAGCCTAATACAGGAATATTACGATCGATTTTGGTGAATAAATGATGTAGGCTGAAACTCAAGTTGTCTATGATAGTAAAGTAGAGCTGTATTTCATACGCTGTATCCTACATGTATTTTAGAATTCGGTTGCTCGAAACTATGGAAGCCATTTTAGCACTTCAAATTAAAGAGTTTACCATGCTCTGATCAAATGGTTTGTACTATGGTCTCCTAAGCCGCTTTAGAACCGTACAACGTGAATAGGGAGAAGCAGAATTATAATAAATACATGGAATCTATTTTCTGCTGTAGAGAGACGAGTTAACTCGATTTTGATGTTTAGAATGATACACACAGACTGGTACAAGAAGTAGATTTAACTGCAAATGAATAATTAGTTAATTACTGAAGACGTATGGAGAGCGTACGATCAAAAAATCAGTAAGCTTATTTTTTGAGGAGTAAGAGTGGATTGAACTGTGGCATAAATTTCGCGTTGCGTTGGTCCACCCAGCATTATATGTTTGCTGCAATCTCTCGTATCAAGAAGTGAGTTCAAATTCAAATAGAATCAATGGCACTGTCACCTTCGAAATCTAGCCTTAAAAAACAGCAAAGTGCGCATTAATTTGCAATAATGGATGTTTCATAGATGATTCGTAGTGTTCATTTATGTGAAAGCAATTAGAAGTAAGTAGCCTAGCGCTTAAAGATTCTTTTCATGTCGGATTGCAATTTCTCGACATTCGTTACTTGAATTATCACTAAACATCCTCTGCGTGCTTCTGATTTGAACGACATAAAAACTTATCTTGAAAGATCTGAACTCTTCATTGATCTTCGATATTACGGTAACTGAGCAATCTAAGAAGAGTTTGCGTTGTGATATTTCCCTAAAAGTAGATGCATTCGATTGTGAAAGAAGAAAGGTATTACTTTTCGTTTACCAGAATTCTAAATGGGCGAAAATTGTGCTATATTGAAAGATAGCCGTAAAAAGCACTTCAAATACGGAAAGCAAATTCGGATTTTGTAGAAGGGTTAATTTGGCATCCAAACATTTTATTATCTCAGAGTCTAAAGTTTTGTGCGGTAGATCTATTTTTCCAGGCTCCTGTTTTAAATAGAAGCATGATATAGGGATGATTGGACATGAAATTTAAATTCTTATTTTCCCAAATTCTCTTATAGACCGTTAAATCTAGCATTATACAACTGGGGGCTGACACAGAGTGCTATGGAATTCGTTTTTAATTTTCTCACTGCCGAGAAGGTAGCTTGACTTGATGCTCATTCTTACATCTCTGAATCCATTCCAGCTAAGAAGCGCAGCAGATTCTTTCACAGTTCTCAGAGAAACAGTTCAAGAAAATTTCTTACTAAAAAGACGTAGTTTTGCTTGATTTCAAACAATATACAGTATATACATATATATATAACAATATCATGTGTTTTACGGTGTAGTACAAAAACTATGCTGTCTTTTGTGCTTTTCCAAAACCGTAGCTAATTCAGCAAGTGAATTCATCATGAATCATTATTTGAAATTTATAATTAGTCTGTTTTTTCGAAGACGGAGAATTGTCGCATCTTACACGTTCTGCTCATTTTTCACCAATGTAGAATTCTCTTTTACAGAAGAAGCAGTGAAAGCGTATCGCACAGCTATTTTAGGCTTCAATTTATCTCGAATAGTGCTTTTTATTTAAAAGATTGAGTCTTTGCATATTTACTTTATTCTTCGTCTGTTGTGCTTGACGTTATCCAGTTTTCGTTTGCCGTCTTCTGATTATCGGCATCACCGTGAAATTAGTACTTCTTTAGCGGTTGGGACAAATTAAATCGCTCAAGTTCTTAATAGTCTACCTTCGTTATGCTATTTCAGAAGGATTCTTTGCTTTCAGCAATCTTTTTGTATAATTCGCACAATATGCCGCAGCAATTTGGGAATTTCTTCTTCGTTTCACATGCAAACAACGTTTCTGATCGCTCAATTGCATTCTAATGAAAAAAATGACTATAATTAGAAAGAATTGATTATGCTTTGATTGGTTCCTCAACCGAAGTCTATTCCTCGAGGAATAGAAAGAAAAAGACAGCAAGCATTGTGACAAGCACCGAGGGAGCTAGGTTCTCGCTTCGTACAGGCGAATATGCAGTGACAATTTGTCAGAAAAAATGTTTCTTTCACTTTCCACGGTTTCTCGAGAAGGCCATACTCCAGGGTTTGAGATTTGCCGAGTTTTGGTCACGATCTCACAACGATGCTTGATTGCAAAATTTTTTGCTTCTCCATAGGTAGGAAGGCACTGAGAGCACGATTGCACTACGTCTTCAGAAAGCAAGCTCCTGGAGGGCGCCAGGAATATTCCTTGGATCTCGGGCGGCATTAATCGCCATCAGCAAGGATTTCGCAGGCTTGAAGCAGCCCTAAAAACTTCTGAAGCATGTGCAATGCAGATCGAGTACAAAATTAGTCTATTACACTTCCTGCACGTACTGCGTGGACAACAATCAGAAACTCAGCGAGGAACAATTAAGGAATTTGAAAGTATTCGTCAAGAACTGCTTTCCATGCAGAGCAAAGTGGTGAACGGATCATATTTCCGAAAAAGTTTGCTTGCACCGGAAATACTTGAGAACCTGAACGAGATTGCATCTCGGTTAGCGAGGGAGGACGACACGTTCAATTTGGTTGGAATGGTAGGCGCCTGCAATGTTGGACATCCCCAAACTGTGCTCAGATTTTTAATGAGGTCAAATCGATGGGTTCCAGTTTGAGCTCGCCTGAAGGCAAATTGGAAGAGTTTTGCCGAATGAAAGTTGTTTTAAAAGTCATGAAGGAAATAACTAAGCAGACCAAAAGGTACAGCATGAATCAAATGGCTGGACTCCTTAACTTATCTACAGGAGTTTGTTTGTACAAGGCTGAGTTCGGAGTGCAGAACTATAAAATGGTTGCTCGGTGTTTCGATTCTGTAGTTAGAATGGGCTGGACTCAGGGGTATTACTATTTGGGGATGTTGTACAAAAGTGGTCTTGGAGTGGAATAGTGCGGCATCACTGCTAAAAACTTCTTTCAGCAAGGAACCGACGCAGGCGTTCCTGCTGCTATGAGCGAGTTTGGGCGATGCTACGACGAAGGGATTGGTGTTGAAAGAGATCCTGTTGAGGCTGTGGAATATGTGAAGAAGGGTGTTGCAGGAGACGATCCGCGGGGATACTCACTTTATGCTTGGTATAATTTACATGGTCACAATGAAAGGCAAAGGAGTACCGAGAGATTTACACACAGCCATCGACATTTTAACACCGGCAACACGAAGTGAAGATCGTCAAGCTAGACGAAAATTACGACTTGCTCGGTTCCAGATTCTGTTTCAACGAAGTCATCCATAGCGAATGAGGACGTCATGAGGGTGAACTGAAAGGAGTCTAAATGCCAAAACTATAATGGGAAGAATTAAGTGTCCAATTTAATGCATTCACAGAGACACCGTGAAGACTATTGAGATCATGGTCTCTTTCGTGCCGACTACTCGTGACCATTGGAAAATTTGAAGAAGTACCTTGGTTCATTTCCAAAGGGTACGTGATGCTGCTCGACCACTGCGAATCTCTCTAAGTGGAGTGATAGGCTCGCCGCCTCAAAGTAAATTGTAATTTAACAATTGAGTCTATTCTATTGATTTCGCGAGTATGAGAGAGTACTTCATTTATTTCTCGAGGCACATTTTAAAATTATTGCTTCACGGCTTTTTGTGCCTCGACTTTACTAAGGAGTCATCCTCCAGTCGAGAAGCCCCCAAAAATTTGAGATTTCATATAAACTGGGTTACTGATGAAAATTCGAGGACATAAGATCTATCTGGATGTGCATCAAAAATTCACTCTCTCATAGTAACGCATAATACTTAATGAAAACAGTAACACACTAAACTAGGATACATGTTGAATGCTTTTTATTATACGCATGATTTCATTATAGAATTGTGCGCTGTCATTTTCTCGGCAACCAATTCGGAATATGCTTTTGAAGGGGTCTGATGACGAAGCCACATTATTTTCGCGGCAAGTCATTATATCGATAAAGCAATATCTGTATTGGGGTATGTGCTCGCGCGGAACTTGAACACTAATTATTTTATGAAACGTTTAAAAAAGTTTCTACCTAGTTGATTTTGGGACACAGCCATGTTAACAAATGGGAGGTGAGATGGAGCGCAGGAAAACTAGCTGAGCAGTCATCTTGATAATATTACTGGAATAGAACCCTGCCAGGTGTCCTACTTAGAAAAGAGCTTAATGCCCACGACTGAAACGCGAACTTATTCGAGGACCGGACCTTATGTGGATCATGTAGACAAAACGTGTGAACGTTGAAAGCTAGTGGAATAGTGTGATTGAAAATATTCTGCACGACATAATTAATTCAAATATATACAAGGGCAATACAATGAATGAAAATTGAGAAAAAAGCAGGTTCGGATCTCCATACCACGGTTTACAGATAACGTAAAATTATTAAACGCTTAATGTTTTGAGCATTGGACAGTTAAATTGTGGTGATTTGGACGGAAAAATTTGTTTTCTCGATTTTGCTTGTCATTGAAAGAACAGTAAAGACGGTAGAAAGTTTAGTACGTAATACTACAAAAAACTAGCCACGCGAAAAGCGTTATGGTTGGCAGCTGAAATGTTTTCTATTTGATTTAGAATTTATTGGGCGAAAAGGTAGAATGTGAAAAAAATGATTCATGTTTTTTAAGTACACACGACATTTTTGAGAGAAAGATACAGTTTATAATATATTTCATCAAGCATCGTTACCGATAGAAACGAAACTGTAAAAAGTAATCTGATTCCATTGAGTAATAGATTCATTTCATACCGTTCTTTGTGTTTCTAAGGATTTATTGTAATGCAATCAAAAACGATATTATGCATTTATAAAAAATAGTACGAAAGTAGAAAAAACTGAAAGTAGAGTGACAAACAATAACGCTTCTGACGTCAAGGAAAAAATTGCTGAAAGCATTCCAACCTTACAACAAAAGTAGGAAGCGTCGCGGAGAAAGCGCCTTTAAAGCTCTTCGTAAGGTATAATGTGGAAGGTCCGTGAAATTGGTGACAAGGTCAAGAAAGGGTTGCGATGGATCCCAAAACTATTGAAGCTTTACATTTCAATAGAGAAGACAACTTACGAGAATTATTCGATTAAGAGCGTGCTGCTGCCGAGAATTGTCATAGGAAAACCTGAAGGCCCAGACATTTGGGTCTAGTTCAAAAAGTAACTAAAGAAACTTGCAGTTTTTTCGCTTAAGTCACATTCACTTTAACATAAATTTTCAATTGATTTCGCTTTAACTGACAAATTACATAATAGTATGAGCCATGACTGAGTTTTGTTAGAGCTAAACCTTTTAATCTTTATCAAAATTAACTACTGATATTACAATATTTAATTAGTAATACATTACTCTGAATTACTATCAGATTATCTACTAACTAACGTATTGGAACCTCTTCTTATTAATGTATTGTAGACACATCATTTTGGGGAAAGAAAAATTCAGGATCTTGTTTGGGGCTTTCGTTATTTGAACACTCGAGTAATTTGAATCTTCGTTCGAAGTAGAATATCATTTTCTCGAATCAAATAGCTCTCTTTTGACCCTTTTTTAGCTGCTGGTCAACGTGTTGAATAAATTTAAACTTCTTTTCCAGCCCGTACGCTCTTTGTCAACAAGCAGGATACACACAGCATGGAGCGTAATCCTTTTTCTGCAATTGCGCTTCTGAAGAATTTAGGTAATTAGCCGCTCTACTTAGAAACAAATTTACATACCTACGTATCTTACCCCCATTTCAATACAGTTTTCTCCAATCGTATCGCGAAAACCCAATTTCTGAACCTTGATGGCTCGAAAGCGATTTGCTCGGAGCCACGACCATCTCTGTCTCTGTCTCTTGACGTTTACGGTGTATCTATGAGTTCCGCTGAGCAAGTTTGTTCATCTGAGACTGAAGCAACGCTACCTCTGCGGTGAAGTGTGCGCCGTTCATATTGAGCATAGTGCTACGACTCTAAACGTAGTTTCTTCTAATCTTGGACACTCGAGCCAACTATCTCTTCTATTGCAGCTGTCAAACAGCTGCTCTGCAAGTCGCGCCCGTTCACTTTCCGACAATCAAAACCATGTCGGTAGAGTACGGGGAACCGTTATCGATTCACAGGAAATTTAGAAGTGCCAACCCAGAAGGGCTCCGAATAGTCTTACAGACTTTCTAAATGACGTAGCCAATCTCTGACTGGCTCGAATACTTTTGGAATCCCTTTAGAAACTTTCCCTCGGGCCTAACACACTAAAGCACATGTTAAACGGAGGACGCAGTGATCAAATTTATTACAGGATTGAAGCTGACAAGGCTTCTGCGGGGACTCAAGGTACTGGTTGTGTCCGAGCACAGTGAATATTGCTGATGTACACCGATTTCGCCCTTACGTTGACGCCATTTGGTTTTAAAACAAATTGTGAAGTTTCACCAGATTACAAGTTAGGCGTCCCATGACGCAACGCTAATATGGGGATAGATCGCATTCACACTGTTTTAGTTGTACTAGTGATACAACTACTCTCACAAAAAAATTTTCCTGGCGCTAGCAGCAGTGATATTTAGTGCCATCATCGCAGAGAAAAAGGCTTCCATCCTGAATTGAATTACGAGCGTCAAGGAGTAAATAAGAAAGGGGATAGCAAAAGCACGGTGGTCCGGGATGAATAGAACACCTTTTACTTATGCGCTTTAGGGTATCTGCAACCATTTTGAGGTGGGAATGGTGGATAAACCATTTGGATCCATCGATTAAGAGAGGAACTTGGAGACCAGAAGGCGAATCTACATTCAAAGAATGCAAGGAGAGGTTTGGCGATAAGTAGTCAAACATATGGCTGTTCATTCCGGTTTGACAAAACTACGGAGTTATGCTCGAGCGGGCTAAACCGGTGACTTAGAAATGGGCAGCATGTTCGTTTACAAATTACGCTAGTAACGGCTAGTCGGCAGTTCTAGCTTTGCTGACAGAACGACCTTGCTGAATAAATCATGAAAAGTTCAGGTTCAAGTGCATCTGTAGTAAATATAGATAGATGTATGATAATAGATAGGAACTAGATCTGTCAATACCTGCTTCATCAAAATCTTAATCAACGAAAGTTGATCGATTGACTCTAAATAGGAACAGAAACAAGGTTTCTAGCGTAATAAGAATAATCTTGCTTATAGAACAGGGTGTCCTCGTTATAAGGCACTCCCTGTGCCAGTGCCTTTTAACGAGGAGTGTCGAGTACCGAGCACATGAACGCTTTTGCAATTCTGCGCGCTATAGAGCACTTTAAAATATTAATAATTTTGGGGGCTGATTTGTGTGTAACAATAGTTTGAGCGTCTAAAAAATAATCACATTAAACCTAAATAGTACTATGACGCACTAACTGATAAAATTGTTCAATAGAGTTTCCTTGTGATAAACTTATATGCTGTATAAGTCTAATCTGCTTTTTTCTTAGCTGGGTCATGTAGGAAAAATTTTACGGTAATCAACACGAAGGAAAGAATATAGCTTAGTGGTTTCGCATAAAATACCGGCGAGATGTTATAGTCAGGAAGCAGCAGCAGTGGGAATGATAAGGTTGCGAGGTCCAATTCTAGAGCCCAGAGATGGAACAGGCAGCAATGAGTTACTAAGCCCGTGCAACTTCGTTTGCTGCGTGCAATACTTTTCATTCAAAAACCAGAGACTGTGGAATTCTACTCGCAGCAATGCGTCATCGTAATGACGGGTGCTTATGACCAATACTAAAGATGTTTTTTTGCTTTCCAGATGCGTATTTTAAAGGTTTTTTCGTTGAGGTAGTACTAGACCGAAGAAATGTAGCACGAAATTAATCAATTAAATGGCAACTTCAATATTCAACAGATTAAACCGATAACATTTTATCGGAAACAACCTTTGACAACTTTACTTAGATTGATAGAACCCTAGATCTATTATATTAAAATTAGTTTTTGGATCGACTGATAAAATCGGACACGGCAGTAGATAGAACTGGACCTTCTGCATGTTTCATGACGTCCATATGATACTTGATATCATTGACATGAGTGGCTATATCCCTGTTATTATTAGTAACAAAAAGTGAAGAATCTTCTTCAAGAGCATTTGAGCTTCCACGATGGCAGTCAAATAGATTCTGCAGTTGAGAAATAGATATCTGCTCACGTGAAGGTTCAATATCAAATTCGGCTGATGAGTTGAGCATTGTAGCCAAATTGATAGCATTTTCAATTCCACTCACCTCTGCTAATATATCGTTCAAAGGAGTTTCGGGAACATTCAACGCTTTGATTACTGCCAAGTCATTAGATATGACCGTAACTTCACCAGCATTGATTAGATCGGGCATAGTAATAGTGTCCATATTCAAATCATTAAACGTCATGGATAGATTTTCGATTAGATGGCGACATTTTTGAACTTGAGTCGGGTGTAGGCATTGACTCATCATCCAACGTTTGATAACTGTGATCTTAGATGTACGAGATCGCGATTCATCTAACATCTCTATGGCATTACCGACGTGTGGTAAAACCCATCATTTATGCCCAACATGCCTTGCTTAGATGATGGAGGACGAGTTTCATCGTTTTCATTCATCTTCAATGTAACATCAATAGACTTCCTTAGCAGAATCGAGCGAAATCGTATTTTGCATTAAGCAATTAGACCTAAGCATAAAGGCTTATATTTCGCCGTCGATCTGTGAGGTAACTGCACGAATGTAACTCCTAAGAGGTCTCATTCAATTTCATGGCCACCACAATTGCCTATAATTAAAATCTAAGGACCATTCGAGTGCTTCTTTACCTCAGCATACGACCATTTCAGCCAATGATTGAACCAAATGGAATCCATTCATCCGTTTTGCTGCGACATGCATTGACGTAATTGTATTTCACACTCGCCAATTCCAAAACACCGGGGTCTCTTCGAATGACCGATAAAGAACACTGTCAGCACAATAGAACCATCCAAATTGCACGACAACACGATAGTTACACGTTCCTTCTGTTTACCAGGTCCCGTTTCTCTTACAGCTTACTGATCTCCTATAGCTGATAGATAGAACCAGTTAGATATCTGGCGATAGAACAAACCAGATTTGTCCAAGTTCGAAATATTGCGAACTTGAAATTTCAGCGCTTCTCCACGAACTTCTGCCAAAATTTCAGCATGTGTGATTGGTACTTGCTACCCAACCTTCCCGTACAACTTCAAAGATGGTTGGATGTTGTTGCGGAGAAGGAATTTTTTAAGTCAGCCATTGGATGCTGAGAGTTGGATCAAATTCATTTCTTCAGCTGTCATTCTAGCACGTTCTTGAATGAGTGATTTAGAGACGGGAAGTCTCTGATCACCTGCAATCTGAACGAATTCGCATATCCTCTTTTGCAAAGCAAGATATATTAGTTTGAGGCATTGCTGAATAGAGAGTGCCACTTTCAGTTCATCCATTTTCAAATCTCAGCGCTCATATTCTTGATAGGATAGAACGAGTATTTGCGGATTCCAAACTCTTTGCAAATTCCAAGTACAGTGGATTCACTTTCAATAGAATGTAGTACACGGAGCTTGTCACTCAAGGGCACAAGCTTCCGATTTGCGAGTGAAGAGGAAGGAGTCAGATTCTGAGCTGGTCGATTCAACACGTTTTGCACCGCTGATTGGCCGACGCTGTAGTTGAGCCCGATATTGACTGATGGTAATCTATTCTAGTTATCGAAGAGGATGGACAATAGGTTGCCGAGAGTGGGTTTACCTCGTTGAGCTTGCATGCTGCGGTACAAGATTTTTCGGTTATCAAATTGTTTACCTTCTCTTCATTTGAACTATATATATAGAATACAGATCTATCCTCGCCGCTTGTCCAATGTAATACTCGATGTTCTATACATACACTTATATTTGACACTTGTTTTTTACAGCCCTGATGGTTCGTGCTCTAATGCATGCAGTGCCTTTCACATTTTTGTGCAGCATTGTCATAACCGTTCCAGTGGCACTTTTGGATGTAAGTCAATAAGTGAGGGTAGCTTAAAACGACGACACCCAGTAATCGAAAGTCAGGTAGAAACGAGTCTGTTTTTTACAGATCAATAACCTTCGAAACCATGATCAACTGTGGGACGCTTCGTAGTTGTCTGCTCAGGGTATCCGAGATTACTTTGAAAATAATAGGTTACTATTATGACTTCTTGTGAAATTTTCTGAACTAGGTACCTTGGAGTTCGTCAGGCCGCTAATAAAAGAGAAAAGATTTTCATCTGTACGGGAAATTTACTTGCACCGACTCATGTTGCGTGTGGCAAGCAGTATCAGAAGCGTCCTGCAGAGAACAGCGCGAGCACTTCATGCAGGAGCATGCTGCGACAAGACAATGCGTATTGCGAAGTGACATCAGTTTCCTTGATTCCGACTGGACGGCCTCTGGGGAGAAAGCACCACGCGCGCATTAGTTACACTATTAACTGTATCTGCGAACGTTGTGTGTACGACTATGGTTAAGCATCTCCTTATGGGATTCCGTCAAGGCTCTTGCGCAGCTATCTCCTCCTAAGAACCTGATTAAATACGCCTAAAGCGCGTGTATTAGCGGTGAGTTCAGAGTACTGGAGAAACCCGAGTACTAACACGTGAGACACTTGTTCCAGCTTCTGTTAAAGGTAACCGTAAGCGCACAGAGCTAGAAAGACTAATTAATCGTTGACTTTTGTGAACTTTGGGCTACTGCGCACTTGTGAAGCAAACCTACTAATAAAAGCAAGAGTACTCTGGTAAGAAGCTCAGAAAGATGTATTTACCGTAAGTACATTCAAATTTTTGTCCCTGTACTCTGGTACCGCATCTAACTGCAGGAGCCGGTTTACATCACAAAAATGAGAGAAGAGGGTCACAACCATAGATGATCTACATACAGTGCATTTTTCCTAAGTGTGCTTGCACAGAATAAATAAATTTCTCCATACTTATGCTTCAAGGCTGCTCCATGTTTTAACAGATTACTTTTCAACGAATTTCCTTAACATTCATGGTTCCGAGCGACGTATTGGTCAATCAGTTGTTGTTGTTCATGACGAAATGAAAGAAAAGGCTAACAGCCTACAATAATCTGTATTCATTGCACCGTTTTAGAGTATAACTTTACTTCCTGGCAGCGGAGTGCAATTAGAAATTCTTTTCCAATATATTTGAATGACTTCTATTGGTGTTTTTTTATTGATCAGAGTAAGAGCAATATTTAGTTTTTCTGTTACACCAATTACTGTTGTTTTATAAATCATTGTATGGAAGTCTATTTTCTAGACAATTTTCTCGGAATTGACTAATTGTTGGCATTTTGATGTCTTATTTCATTGCATTCAAAAATTCTAGGTGTCATCATACTGCTTACTGGGTTTAGAAGTCAAACATTTTTTCGAACTACTCGGCATTATGACCTCATGCATTGCATCATGAAATAGGTCGTAATGCCCAGTAGTTCGAAAAAATGTTTGACTTCTGAACCCAGGAAGCAGTTTGATGACACCTAGAATTTTTGAATGCAATGAAATAGGACATCAAAATGCCAACAATTAG
>JAAUYH010030316.1_pt1 | contig 12012 bp, 7 predicted proteins | sample 7278061 | NCBI WGS metagenome assembly JAAUYH01 (sample SAMN14350203, study PRJNA611818) | marine sediment metagenome | isolation source: surface marine sediment (0.6m) | place: French Polynesia: Moorea | collected 2018-08
AAAAAAGAGAAAATAAGCTACTACTGCTCTATTTTGATTCAAAATCGCCATTGAATCTTTCAATTGGTATCAGAAGGATTGCTATTTTTTGATCTGATTTGTCACGTATAATTTATTCCGATAGAAAATCAAAGATTCTTTAATTTCTGCAGTATCCAGTTTCAGTTACAGAATCTGAAGTGAAATGTTTCATAATCAAATCAAGACTATTATTTCACAAAATATATTACGGCTAAACAAAGTTAGAAATAATTTGGATCATCTTCCATGTGATTGTGATGGTTTTGGAAAGCTCGATATTTTCAAAAATACATCATGCAGTTATTCTTCGAACCACGAACCAAAATTATTTGCTGCGGCCAACTAGGTCTAGACTTTTTTTCCAGGTTCATTCGGGAATCAAACAAATTAATTCAATGGTGCATTTATGAACGTTCCATTAGTCACTATTCTAGCATCGTAGAAATTAGAAGAAAACAACTCTTTTATTTCTGTGCTTCTACCGAAGGCTGCTGGTATTTCGTGGATATCGCGAGATTTGTTTACAATCATACCTCGTAGAGTCCTGCACACGTCCTTGTTTCCGTAGAAAGTTTATGCACAAGTCAGACATGGATACAGTGGTAGCTTTTGACAATCATTGCACAGAAACCAGCCGTTGCAGCTCATCATTTTTTAAGTTCTTCATTACATATTTCACAAACTCCCGAAATAATGGAAATATGTTATTCCGAAATTAGTTTTGATGCTTATGAGGTACAGAAATAGTTTCGTTACTGACCGATGTTCAGATAATCGTGATAAACGTTTTAGGGTATGTCTCCACCGCTGTAGTAGAATGGGCTATTTTTACGGTCGATACAACAAGCGGAAGGTTTTCGAACTACTCAAGATTTTGGAATGTAATTTTTCGATTAGTTTAGATCGGCTCTGTAAGCACGGCACGCCGGTAACTTAAGTCACCGACAACGCCGAAGTAAAGCGACAATAACCTTTTTTCTGACCAATTCCGCCTGGTGCAGACATAGCCGGACTACCGACCGCAGCGTGGACGGGTAGTTCTAAGGGCACACTCGACCAACTCTGTCGCTTCCGTAGCTACGTGTCTCGCATTTCCATAACTTCTCGTAGGGGACAGGCCCCGTGACAACTGTCCTACCGCTTGCAACGTCACATGGGCGACCCTTTCTGGAATATCCCAATTCTGGCCCCGGCCAGTGGTCTCACACATTCAGCACGCTCGCAAGGCGTGCTGTCTGACGCATCCAGGAGTTTACAGTCCTCCGAACGGCAACCGCCGTTTTGCTACAACCGCAATTTCCTCTACACTAATTTAAATGATCCGATACACTACGCCCATTCATTCGCTGTATATGTCTCCAAGTACACATCCTCAAATTTTTTTAAAATCAATACCATAGGTGTCGAGCTACAAACAAAACATGCAAATCAACAGATCTAAAATAATTCAAATAATATTAATCGCCATCGCCGCCGATTCAACCACTGGCAACCAACCAACCCCCTTTGTCGCCACCGCTGCCGGGCCGAACACCGACAACCAACCGATAAGTTTGTTTTTGTGCACCGCGTCTGTGTGTCTGCACTGAGTTTTGTTTGTATTTGCACAGTTTTTGCTGGTGTGCACTTTGTCCGTGTTTCTGCACTGAGTTTGTTTGTCAGTCAACTGCATTTTTTGCGAGCTTTGTTTGTTTACAAGAACTTATTTTTTCATGCTTACACTGTGCTTGTTTGTAATTGCACTCAGTTTGCTTGTATTTGCACTGTGTTTGTCTGCATTTGCACCGAGTTTATTGGTGTATCCACTGTGTCTATTTCTGTTTGCACTGTGTTTGTTTGTGTGCGTAAGTGAGCGTGCCGAAAGTGTCAATTGGCGACATTCACTTGCCTGGGACTGAGCAATTTACAGCTGTACTTTCGGCTCACTGTAATAAACGTGACCAAACGGAGTTAGCTACCAAACTTTCTGCTTATTGTAACTGCGAAAAGAATTTCTCTTGATTTGAATTTAGCTATGTACCTAACGTTTTAAATCCGTGCTACTGAGTACAAGAAGAAAATCTCCTAGGGTGGTTGCGAATTTTGCAAATATTAGCCAAATCTGCAAATCTGTTTTTTATTGCGTCGGTTGTTCGTTTTGAAATAGAAGTTCTTGGTGTGATTCGTTTAATCCCAGACAGCTTGTTATCAGCATTCTATTTATCTGACAAAATTCTGTATAAATTAGCAAATAAGAAAAATTGTGCGATCTTACGTTTGCTTGTGACGATTTCGGAAGACCGCATATTTTCAAAAACTTTTCATGTAGTTATTATTATAATTGGTGAAAAAATTGTTTGCTGCAGCTAAGTAGGTCTAGAATCTTTGTCCTAGTTAAATTGAGAATCAAAGTAATTCAAGCCTTAACGCATTTATGAATATTTTCTCCCTTGATAATTTTGAATAAAAAATTAAAAGAAAGCACTTCTTTTTTCAACTATCATCCCAGTATAGGGCAATTCAGTTCGTTTGAGGCGCTCAGCAAAATTTTTCATCTGCTTGTTACTCCCTTCATGTTGCATTGACAATGAGATAGTGCAGTTAGATACGGCGCTGAAAATTAATTCGATTCACAGCAACAAATCTGGAAACCTGTTAATTTGATTTCAACCATAATTGTACTGTAATAGTCCAGAAGGGTATAGAACAGTAAAGATCTAGTTCGAATTTGGGCATGTTCCGGCTGCTTCCGTCGAACCAGGTTTCATCACTAAGTTATTAGGTGCCTTAGAATTGAAAAGTGAATTCCGACCCTGTGGGTAGTGATGAGCAATTCTTCTATCATTCACTATTACCCAAAACTGTTGTAAGAAAGGGCCAAAAAAGTAATAGGATTTTAACGAGCACTATGTTTGGTAGGAGGATCGAATTTATTGATTTTGCCGCATAGTGATGCAATCTATTATTTCTGTGTCTACTCCAACCTACCGCAACTTCCCGGGTATCCCAAGATTCGTTTAGAATCATATCTCGTAGAGTAATCTGCATGTTTTTAATTCTCTAGGAAGTGTATCCGCTTGAAAGACATTGCTCCAGTTTTAGCTTTTTACACTCGTTCCACGATAACCAGCCGTAGCAGCCGATCATTCTTTGTTCTTTCCCGACATATTTCACGAACTCCCAAAAAATCGTAATGCTTAATTCCGAATTATTTTTGATACTAACGAATTACGGAAATAGTCTTGTTACTAACCCACGAACTCCCAAAAAATCGTAATGTCTTATTCCAAATTATTTTTGATGCCAACGAATTACAGAAATAGTCTTGTTACTAACCGATGCTCATAATTTGGTGATGAACGTTTTAGGGTATGTCTCAACAGCAATTGACCACTAACTATAGTGCAGGTACACCCTACACCTGTACTGTTTGAGCTGACGGTCCCACCTACCTCCGACCTCAAGTTCGTCACGGTGTAGTACGAGCGAAACCAATCTACGATCTGCGACAACGAAAGATAATTCAATTAAGGATGGAGTTGAAAGATAAGCTCGACCGGGTTAGAAGACGGCAACTTGCTGAGATGTATAGAACAGGTCAGTATATGTTATAACATTAACGTAGCGCGAGTAGAATGCAATGCAAGTAGAACTCAGCTATGGCATCTAAGTGCCCCTCACCCGTTTCGAGCGCTGGAGATACGGAAATGATTGTATTATTTACGTCAAAAGAGACGGTTTTTTTGAAGTACCATTAATTGACTCTAAGTAGATGAAGTGGCGTGCAAGTCATGACTCTGTTCAACTGCCTCGTTCAATTCACGTCGAGTGCACGAAATCTTCCGCCGCGAGGCTCCCCCTACTAATTTGGTAATTCAGCGCTCGCCGAGACACCCTGTTTTATCTGGGGTTAAGGAGATGAGACACACTAGGTGTACGCGCATTGTGAAGATGACCAAGTTCATCTATCAACAATAATACTTTCGACGCATCTCAATTGTACATTACATTACTAAAACGCATAGAAACGAAAGCGAACGAAGACGCTAAATTCCGAATAGATCCCTCCCAACCGGCGCAACGCCACAACCGTCCCTATCATTTGCTCGTCTGCACGTTTCATCTACGTTGACGGCACTATTTGCACCCCATAGTACGATAAAGACTGCAGATTCGGGCACACTGTTCGCGAGGCGAGAGAACGGGCTTTCCCTGTTCGACGGGGACGGCCACAACGTCGTTTGGAAATAGATCATTCGATCCCTATGCAGCGAATCCAATCAAGTCGCTTGCAGGACAATAGTCCACACGCACGCGCGTTCCATTTGCAAGTGTGAAGGAATCGAAACGAGAGGGTCAAAAAGCGGAACGTTTACTTCGCTCGCGCTCGCGCGCCAACGCAGCCGCCCGCACATCGTCTATCTTCTGTGTTTCGAATTCGCGCCACCGCCGCCTTTCGCAGAGAGCGGTGGGAAATCGGTCGCGTTGTCCAGTCCGTACGATGGTGTTGCGGCGGCAGCAATGTGCTGCAGAGAAGAGCTTGTCGCCGTGAACCTCGCACCATTCGCCGTAGTCGCCGAGTTTGTCATGGTTGGACTTGCCTGAGCGAAGTATGGGGGTGGCGGAGGCGGGGGTTGTGCCGCCGCCGCGGCAGCCATGTGGTACATTTGCAACGGGAACTGCGCCTGTGCCGCCGCATGAGCATGCGCCTCTGCATGCGACATCGCACGATGATGGTGCATCGCATATGGGTACATGGTGCTTGGTGGTGGCGGAACACCATACAGCAGCGGCGGATGTTGTTGAGGCAGCGGACCGGCCGCCTGCGAGCGTACTGCCCATTTATCGTAACGTCGGTCAAAGTCAGGGTCATCCTTGTCGGCGCCTTCGGTCCCGCAACTCGCCTTTGAGCCCGCATTCACAGAAGAATCCATTCTGTGATCTAGTATAGAAGAACGCCCGCCATTCGTCGTGCCGTTCCCGGAGCGACCCCGTCTTCGCGCAAACGACTTTCCCTCTTCGGGTCCACGCGCAACACCGCCGCCAACAATACGCACGTTCACATTTGTCGCATGTTCCGCGCTATCCGGATTAGATGGTGCACCACTAGAAACGGAAGATGAAGCACTCAATAGTCCCCCAGCCGATAACTTGCAACCCGCCGCCGACGTCCCACCCGAGCTCGAAGGCGCCAACACGTCGACTGAGCCACGCGTCGTCGTATTCGCACCCGTACCAACAGCGCCGCTAGCACCACCACCGCTCGCTCTAAAAATTCGCGCACGTGCCCTGCACAAACAATTAAGTCAGTAAGCGGAGATCGGGTCGCCGAAGGCAGGCCGCATGCGTAATTGCCTAACGTACTGTTCGTATTCTTCTTGCGAAACTTTTTTTAGTGCCGCGCTTGCGTTTCCAGCAGTGCAAGACCCGGTGGGACCGTCGCCGTTCGCGCGCGGTCGGCCGGTAGGTCGTTTCACAAGCACAGGTTTCTCGTTCGGAGGCATTAAGCTGGAAAGCATAGTGGTAGGAATGGCAGACTGCGGGCTCTTCAACAACACCAGTAGCACAGCATCAGGGTCAGTCGCATCAGGTGGACGATCCAGACGGTGTTCGAGGCGGAAGCGCTGCGCGACCTCGACATACACGCGACGCTTGAAGCGGTTACAGGGCGGAAGCTCCAAGTGAACTTTGTCTCTGTCGTGCATGAAGGTAATCAGGCCGGACTCGAGCCGCGCCAAGGTGTCGCGGTTCTTGGCGTTGTTGAGAAGCGCGGCGAGCCAGGGCGAGGTCGGGGGGTCGTTGCGCGGAACGAAAGGATCGCTGCCCGTCGTAGCGGGCGGGACGGAAGTCGCAGACATGGTTCAAACACCTTGCGCCATGCACGAGCGCGCGGCGCGGTCGGGTTCCGAACTGCAACACGGACGGGGCTTCGTCCGCGGACAGAAGGCAAATGGCGAAAGCATGCGCACGCTGACTATCGCGGCCAGGACAGGGTGTGCCAACTTTCCATTTTTCAACAACTTTCCCCTTCCAATCCGCCCACTATCATACCTCCGTTTAGCTGAGAACTGCGAACCGCATGTACTCGTCTCACATGCATTACAGTGTTTCTTCGATTTGCAGCTTGCCTTATTCGGAAGCCATGTCGATTTCGCATGACGTTTTTGATTGTCAGCGCAATCAATACACATTCAATATCACCTCTTTTCACTGCATCCACCATTTGAACAACCTCACCAACCTAGCCAACATGGTCGCAGTGGGAAAGAAGAGCGTCAAGCCAACCGTCTCCAAGAAGCGGATACCGGAGAGCGTGCAACTCGTATTTTGTGCTCTCGGCATCTACGCGTGCTACCTCAACTATGGACTCCTACAAGAACGCATTTATAGCACGACGTATGGACCACTACTATCGCGGTTCACCTTCTCCACGTTCCTTCTCGCCATTCAAACGCTCACGAACGCGACTGGCGCCGCATTGGTGATTTTCCTCACCCGCGCACCAATGTCGCCGCCTGGGTTCAACGCACTGAAAGAGTACGCCACTGTGGCGCTAGCTTATCTCATGGCGATGTGGTTCTCGTTCACAGCGCTACGTCACATGTCCTACCCCGCGCAAGCGCTGGGTAAGTCCTGCAAGATGGTTCCTGTCATGCTCCTCGGCGTGGTTATTCGCGGGCGTCGATACAGCGTACGCGAATACTGTTCGGTGCTGCTTATCACCGCGGGTGTCGCAGCATTCAACTTCTACAAACCGGTCTCAAAAACCACAGCACCCACGTCCGCGTACGGACTGGCACTACTCGGCCTCTCGCTGCTTTGCGACGGTATCACTGGGCCACTGCAAGAGCGACTTGTCGCCAGACACAAGCCGTCGACGCACCAGCTGATGCTATGGCAGAACATGTGCGCGTTCGCGTGGTTGTCCACCGCTCTCGTTGTTTCTGGCGAAGGGCGAGAAGCGCTTGCATTCGTTACACGCTACCCAGCGGTGCTGAAGAACATTTTCGCATTCGCCGCCCTCTCCGCGCTCGGCCAAAACTTCATTTTCTACACCGTACGCCATTTCTCGGCGCTCGCAGTCACGACCATCACCACCACACGCAAAATGTTCACCGTGCTTCTGTCGGTCGCCGTGAACAAGCACCAGTTCGTGTGGCAGCAGTGGGCTGGGCTGGTCGTCGTGTTCTCCGCAATTTCCATGGAGGCTGTGGCCAAGGCGCAACGGAAGAGCGCCGCGAAGGCCAAGAAAACTGATGTCGTTGACCCCGCTGGTACTCTCACTAATACTGCAGCTGCTAAGAAAGCGCAATAACACAATAGTTCACCTTTATTCTGTACATGTTTATCTTGTCAACTATTTCGGCAATTCCCATTCTTACTAAATTTTGAACTTTATGTCCAATCTGTTTTCAATTTTATCGTTCATGGAGGACAGCATAAGGTAGCTTGAATATAGGAGCAGTAGCGGCTCTCCCAATTCTCGTTAGTAAACGAACCATTGCCAGGCTTTCTTTACGACGTTCTTGATACAGTACCGGTTTGTACTGTACGGTTCAAACCTTCCACAGTGTTTTGGCCGGACGGAAGTCCGTAACGCCCTTCAACTTCGAGAACATTCTCGACACATAGCAATTAAGCAGACAACAATTCGTTCAAAACAAAGAATGCGAGGGGCAACACGAAACAAAAATCGAGCGAGTGGCAAGTAGTTTATTTAGTGTTTGCAACGAGTTTGGGAGGAAACTCAGCGCGAGTGGTGCGCTCTGTTGCGCAAGGCCTCGGCACGTTCGTTGCGACGGCGCCTCGCGTCGAGGACGAAGGAGACGACGAAGTAGTAGAGGACGTAGGCGATGCTGACCTGCATGCAGGGGACGGCGTACTTCCAGTCGGGGTTGACGGTGGGCGCGATCATGAGGACGCCCCAGATGTAGGCGCCTATCATGGTGGGCCAGAAGAAGTCGGGCGTGCGCGTGGGGTAGACGAAGTGCACGGGGATGAAGGAGAGGATGGCGCATCCGGTGAACAGCGCCAGCACGACGGGCGCGGCGGGCTTGAGGTAGTGCACGTAGAACAGCAGCACGTTCCAGTACGATGGGAAGCCGACGAAGGCGGAGCTGGTCTTCGCGGTGGTCTGACAAAACTGGTAGCCGCTCGCGATGAGCACCATGGCGGCGATGGCGTAGCGGTAGCTCGCGTCGAGGTGGCTCTCGAACACCATCACACCGAGCGCGGGCAGCAGCGAGAACGTTTGGAAGTCGATGATGTTGTCGAGCAGCGCGCCGTCGACGCCGGGCGCCAGTTCCTTCACCTTCCAGCGGCGCGCGAGCGTGCCGTCGGTGGCGTCCACGAATATCGCGAGCCAGTTGAGCCGTGCGAACAGCTCGAAACTCGGCTCAGCCGAGTACAACGCTGTGTGCAGGGAGTACGCGTTGATGAGCAGGCCCAGGCCCGTGTACAGGTGCACGCTCCATGCCAGCGCACGCGCGAACAAGCCAGGTCGCGGCGCCATCGGTAAAGTCGGCGGTGCGCTCGATGGGGTGGTGGTCACACTCGGAGGTGTCGTCGGGGTGCTAGGCTTCTTGCTATTTGGCGTCGTCGGCGCTCGCTCTTTACCCCCTGGCGTACCACGCTCGGATACAGTAGATGTACTCGAACGCGTCCGTTTCTCTCGTGGCGGCGGGGGTTGTACGATCCGGCCACTGCGCAGTTCCGTTGGCATCGTTTCCTTTCGTTTCGAGAATTGGAAGTCGCGCAGCACTGTACGAGGCGATCCGGGCCAAATTTTAAACGCTGTCACACACAAGCCCTCGTTTTCAATTTAAACGCACTGTCAGCACTTTTGCAGAGCTCCTGACTCTTCTTAAATCTGTCGCCACGCGAAGGCGTTATAGGAAGATGCAGTCGTTCGAGTTCGCTGTCGTAGCAGCGTTCGTTTCTCCGACCGTCGGTTTCGATCCATGATGTGAACGAAAGTGAAACTTCTAGCTAATCTGCAGAAGCTGGAGGGTGTAACATAGTGGTTCTCCTAGTCCCTAGGTGAAGGTTCTACCATTCAGGTTATTGACCACGAAATTCCACGCACGCTTCCGTGCACGATATTCATCATTCGAACATTCAACATGATTCATTGGTAGTGCGATGACCAGTGCTGTGACAGCGAAATCAAATGGATCTCAAGCAAGTTCATTAATGATAAGCCTGGGAATAGCGGAGACATAAGCATCACCACCTAGATTCTTTCAATGTGATAGCTCGGGCATGCGTTTTAAAGTTCACAGTTCACTACACTCATTGTGGGAACGCATCAGTCGCACAGGAGTATTCACCCTATCGATAAGCCGACATAGCTTTCTCAGCTTTGCTTCCCTAGGGCCTACCTGTATTTCCTGCAATCTACCACTGTTTGTTATAGTCACGCAAGTACAGGAGTCGAATCAGTAGTTGAAATTGAAGACAGGGGCCGTACCGTCGATTGAACACTTCCGAACATTGTGCAGGCCTGTTTCCAGAATGCTTTTGCGTTCCCATCAGCCATATTTAGTTGTAATCGGCAATCTCGAATTGTACTGTAGATCCTGTTCTATTGACCTCCATCGATTTTCATCAATGGGAATTGATTCAGTCACAAACTAAAACAAGTTGATCGTTCCAAAAGAAAATAAGTGTGGGGCGTTTCTGGAGAGGTGCCGTGGTGCAGATGATGCTACAGACGATGGCATCGACGATGGGTGGTGGTTGCGTAAATCTTCCAAGCTTCCCGTACCGTACCGTACTCTATCGTACCCTGTACTGTACTGTACTGTACTGTACGGTACAGACCTGTGAGTACTGTGCTTAACAAACAGATGCGACTGCAGTAGAGTATACACTACAGTAAATTTATGATTTATAGTCCAGTTCAATGCACACAGTTTCTAGAGTGCCCTACAAAAGCAAGTAAGTTGGACTTACGATAGGCTTGCATAGTTAGTGCTGCAGTACAGTTCTCTGATCGTAGTGAACAAAAAACTTCTGTTGTTGTATCGTCAGTAAATTGGACATTCCAGTACTGTAGCAAGCAAGCAAACCAAACTGAGACCCCGGTACAGTATTCTCAGCAATGGAGGAAACGCATACAACGCACCACATGGAGAGTGCGGCAGTACTGTACCGGCACTGTACTGTGCTATACAGTACCGGTACAGTACAGTACAGTACCCTACTGCACCGTACTGTATTTTACTGTTGTGAAATAAGCAAGCCGTGCTGTGGTGGTTGAGCAACGGCTGTAATTGTTCTGCGGTGACGGTACTTCACCTTCAGAAGAATTAGATTCAGTTATGAATCTTGCTTCTGGGCAGGCTACCGGCACAGTATTTTTGTTAGCGTGCATTGGTAACAGAGAGCATGGAAGCGTCAACGGCACGTTGTTTAACGAGAGTTGTTCAGCAAGCCGCTGCAAGAAAAATGAACAGTAAGCTGATTTCGACTCTTCAACGCAGCGATGCTATCATGTTATGGTAAGCGCTTGATTAGGCTGAACGAAATCATGGAATGTGCGGGCAGGTTCAATTGAAAACCAAGCCCATGGAACTCCATCGCATTCACATAAACGGGTCTCTCGAGGCGAGGGAGACGCGATGATAGGAAATGAATTAACTAAGAAGCGGCGAGTCAAACACCGAAGAGTTCTTCGGGCGAAACTGATGGGTTCCTGGGCGTGTTTGAATATCAATCGTGCCGTAGATCGAGGATAGAACCTAAATCAGAGTTGCACTGAGCCTCGAGTAGCCCACTTATTTCAATGCGATTGATTTCGATGAGCTCAGTCTTTATCTGAACCTCTCTCCCCAGTTCGATAGTTTCATTCCATTCAATCAGCAACAACATGGGAGTATGCTTTCCCTGAAAAATTGAATCAGGCTGATTTCAAATGTCTTTGCCACGATCGACTCTGGGGCCTCCTATACTTTGCGTTTGTGCCATAAAATAAAAATACTGAATTAAAGTCTGGGTCAGGGACCGACCACGAGAATAAATGTAGAACTTTTTCAAAATTTTCTTAGGCTCCTCTGAACACTTTCAACTATGTTCATCACCGTGAGGCGTGACATCTATCAGAACTGAGTTGAAAACTGCAGAATGGACTGATTCCTCCAATTTGGCCACCGTCCCGAAGAAAAGTTCTCAATGCAGGAAAAATTAGATGCAAATAGTTAGATTTTTTATTCCATTTCCACATCGGTTTCAAGTTAAATTATTGAAGTTCTGATGATGAGCTGCTTGATCCGAACTGCTAGCAATGACTGATGCGGGTAGAGTACGGTACAGTACAGTACTGCGCCAAGCCTTAGCACATTAACTGACAGTAGGTACAACTTACAGGAATGGTGTTTTTCGGAATGCGTGAATGCTTACGCTACAAGGTTCACAGCCACGGAACTGCCAGTTCTGAAGTGTCGGGAAACTCTTGAGTGGCATACTGTGCCAGTAAATGAATACTGCAGCTGTACGTACTTCGGTAATACCGACAAACAACCAAGGTCGAGTAGCAACTGAGGTATAATCCTTAAGGCATTCAACATGTCGGCAAGCTGCGAACCACCACCGTCATAAGAATGTCAATTTCAGATTTGCGAAATGTAATGTTAATCAATTGTTTCCCTCACAATAAAAAGAATCATGCAGCATGTTAGATCGACGTTTAGGTACATACAAGTTTCCGGCCTTCGGGCGGACGGCGCTTCGCGCCTAAACTTGAAATTTCGAAAGAAATGTGTGTTTTACATAGTTCGTATTTTTCAAGTACTGCAGAAATGGAAATTGCTAATTAAATATTATACATAGTTAAGTTAAATAGAACAGGCAAAAAGAAAAATTCGCGATATAGTTATTTTATTCATCATTTACGAAGTAAAGCGAGTCAAATTTGTTCTGATATGGTCCCAAATATGACGTATGTTCATGTCGAAATGACTCAATTGTACAGAGAAGTAAAATTAGTGTATCTGAAACGACGAACATGTAAGA
>JAAUYH010044943.1_pt1 | contig 12012 bp, 9 predicted proteins | sample 7278061 | NCBI WGS metagenome assembly JAAUYH01 (sample SAMN14350203, study PRJNA611818) | marine sediment metagenome | isolation source: surface marine sediment (0.6m) | place: French Polynesia: Moorea | collected 2018-08
CGTGCCGCAAGTAAGATTTGCGGCACGATGATCCTATCAAGCTATCTCGAGAATTTATCGGTAATGCACCGAATTTACGTTGATCCTAGAGTCTCATGCGCCACGATGCATCGCGCTATTTATGTCGACTGTAGAATTTATCACAAAGCGTCTTGCGCGTGCTGAGTACTTAATCGACAGTGCGCACGTAACAAACTGTTTAAAACTTGAACGTTTTACAGTGATAACAAGAGTGTTCGGAGTTGGATGGACGATTGCGTGTATTTTTCTGGAATGTAGTAATTGAAAAACGAATTCACAATCTGATTTTTTTGTATGCGTTACGGAGCATAATCCCATCGTACCGGAAAATATTTTCTCCGACAAGGATTTCAGACTATTAAATTCTATCCGGAATGTGTTCGATATTTATCCGTCGCTATGCATATGGCATATGAAAAAAAGCTATATGGCAAAAGCGTTTATCATTGCGCCATAAGAAAAATTTGCAGCTTGATTCTTGCGTGTACATGCAGTTCCGAAATGTTATCACCAGGCATTACTGCTTTCATTCTATTTTTTTCGGTGCTCTATCGCTTGAAAATCTCTGTACCAAAGCCTTCAGCGAAATATGTGATATGTAAACCGGTGATAAGCTATCAGAGCAGCGCGAATACATCTTGAACGATTGGTATTCATAGGACATTTTGATGATGTGGGGCTGCTCCATTAAATTCACTGTAGTGCAACTACAAGCGGATTTCTAAGCAAAAAAATGGAGCTCGCAAATTACAAATGTACGGAAGGTGGATCCACGATTAGTACGATGTGGTAAGGAAGCTGTTTGGCATCCTAGTTCATAAGCGACCACTTTCAAGCTGTTACCAATAGTTCAATCATGAGAAGCCAACCCATACATGGCTGTCCTGATTACAGTATCCCAGCGTTTGATTCAGCAAATCCCATGTAGTGGAGGGAGCAATTAACAAATTTTGATAAAGATTCATTTTTGGGGACTCTATATCTGGAATTAATGAACAGGAATATAGGATGGAAGAAGATTCGAGCGAATGTTCTGACGACACAATAAGAGATACGTGAGAACTGATGACAAATAATAAATTTATTTGAAAATAGGACTGCAATTGTTTATACTTCAAGTGCTGATGATGAATGAATACGGTTGGAAAAGACGGCAGCACACACTATACTGATGAATTTCTAATCTAAATTGTACTAGAACATTGGGGAGACTAGTTCCTAGACCAGGTTGTGTGAAATTTCTCATTACTTGGTCTTTTGCTATTCTATTTTCTACTGAGAGTAGCATATCTCTTGGTAAACAGCACGCACCGTTTTAAAGAAGCAAGTGCTCAGAGAAAACATATTTATGGTTTCTTCCGAATGTATCAGCTAAATATGCTGTTTTAAGAAATTGAGCTCAGTCATCTACCGTACTTCAAAAGTGATTTTCGCCGTATTTATCCAGAATTTTTTAAGTTCAATTTCTTCGATTTTTCATTTTTTACTAAGGAACAGTTCTACTGAATAGTTCATCACATGTCTACAAGCAAGGCTTCGCACATCAAGGAGCATACTTTACCTTAGCCAGCCTCATTTGTGACAGATAGGAAATGTGTAACTGTGATTTCTCGACTTGGCTATTCCAGCACACAGTTTCCTGGTCTAGCATATGTGATACTGCGAGTCCTAGAGTAATGATGACGTAGCATGATGGATCGTACTCAATAAATGTCTCACAGAGCAGCTCTTCGGATACACACAAACTGAACAACAACCGAACAGCCTGAATCATCCAGCCCTATCTATCTTACCAACCCCCAGCTGAACGATATTCGCGAATGAGTTCGCTAACTGCCAATTAACAACAGAACTGCTAAGCAAGACGAAGATTATCGAACCGCTGGAAAACGGCCGATCAAAAGGAAGAACGAAACAAGTGCTGGTGAAAGTCCGATCGAAGAGACGAGGCCGACGCCTCTCGGCGTTGGTGAAGGGAAGTAATTCGGAAAAGAATTTGAATAATTGAAAATAATTGGAAGAGCTATTTGAAAGTAAGTGATCACAATTTGAAACCGAAGTGAGTGATCGAGTGAGCGAGAGCGAGCGAGTGTGAGTGAGCTATCGAGTGGGAGGAATTTTGTTTGCGTATTTGTTGGTGTGTTTATTTGATCGGTGGATTGGGTATAAACACACGCTACTTGAGACTTTACTGCCATTGTCGTGTTCCCGAAAGAATATAATTCGTGAGGCTCTACACACATACAGAATTGTTCTAACAATTAGTGGTTTGTCTGTATTTTGTTCATTTTTTGTATTTTGTGTGAATTTGTATGCTTGTGCGAAGTAGGAAGTGATAGGGAAGTGTCAACTATTACGGGCGCAGCTCCGTTCAACAATTTACTTGAAGAAGTCCAAGGTGAACAGCGCTCGGAAATTCGGCCAATCACGAGACAGATATAAGTGCAACTAACGAATCTCTAGACAATTCCAATGTTGGAATTAATTCCGCGAATCGAAATTCCGCCTCGACAACTTCCACTTTAAATACTCCGAAAATTCCTATTTCCCATTTCTGAAAAAGTTTGAAAACCGTTTCCGAACTTGGCAATAGTGAGGAGTTACCTAAGTTGGCAATTACGATTTCTCGCCAAAAAGGTACACGTGGAAAAACAATTCGGTAAATCTTTTGAATAATTCATTCTATTGAATTTGCCCACCGTGTACACGTGTACAACAGGGAAAGTTGGATTACCGTTTACGCGTCCTACAAAATTTGAAAAATCCCAATTCTTCTATCTGGTATCCCTACAATTCAAAGTACAATTTTTGCAATTTAAAGTGCAAGAGTACTTCTCAACTTTCGCAACATTTTTCCATTCCAAACAAAAACTGGAAGTTTGGAATTGTACACCGAAGTACTGTTCGCCCTGTGGAATTTACTGGGGATCCCTAACTCCCCAGATTTGGGAAGCGCACATTTTGTCCCGCAAGCAAAACAAGAAGATTGCTGGCCGAGTTCTTAGTGTCACCGATTTTAGAAATTAGTTTTTAGTTTTTTTACTGTACACAACTTATGCTTTTAGAATGAGTAGTAGTGCAGGAGAAGAAGCTGTGGAGCAGAAAAATAAGAAGCATGCCCGTTTGCTGACCAAGATTACGAATTTCTCGTCTAGGACGAGTTTCGGAGTAATTGCTATTAACACCACTAAAACCCTTTTGAACATCTAGCCATGGAAGTATTTGATAATTCAAAATCCGCTTATCCCAATTGTCATGCCTCGTGAAGTAATATGATTCTATGATGCATCTCCTTTAACGCATGACTACTTGGCGAAGATGGGAATTACTGATATAAGCAAATTTGACCGAAACCATCAGTTTCTCATTTGGTTGGCTTCAATGTACTACTTATCTCCTGAAAAAGTCAATCAAGTTTGTACTGGTTACAGAAAATCTCAGGAAATTCAATCAGGAAACATGCCTGATAGTAATCAAAACGTGCTAAATCGACCAGTCGATGCGGGAACAGTGCCATGAAATGGTTACAACTCCAAGTTAATAATTTAGCTCGTGCGGTTTCGGATATATTTGGATTCATCCCGAATCTAAAGCATAATACAAGAGAGTCAAATAGTAATGATGTTCGAAACGAAACCTCTTCTCGATTTGTCCGAAACAATCGTCAATACTCCGGTATTGGAAGTATTCCAAGACTGCCGATCGCTCGCGAAGAAAAAAGTAGACCCAGCTTAAATGTGGTATCTCTGATTACGGTGTTCGCTCATCCATCATCAAAGTTTTCTGGTACAGGATCTCTGATCGAAAACCTTGCAACATTTCATCAAGCATACGTTAACACATGCCATTCGTTCCGTCTGACGAATAATAAAGCTCTCGATAATTTGTACATCTTATTCCTAAGTGGAGGTGAAGCAGGAAAATACTATCTCAGGTATGTCCATGACAGAGCTAAATCTTTGGATGAAACATTTTATATGTTGTATGACCGTTTCATGTCGAACGAACGACGAGATCGTTTACTACAAAAGTGGAACAACTTCAATTTCAACGATTTCATGAAGACACCTTCAACAGCAAGGCACTCAGGATTGCAAGACCTTTTTTCCACTTCTTCTTCAATTCAAGCTCAGCTTGGATCATCGTACCAAAACGATCAACACTTAAGAGACGCTATTCTGAATGCATTCAAGAATCAAACCTGGTCACATCGACTTCCTCTTATGCCAACCAGGTGGCTCGTTGACATCCAAGAGTCTTTGACAAAGGCAAAATCACTTGAAGAAGAGCTCGAGTGCATGAGGTCTAAGAAGAATCAGTTTCCTGCATTTCCAAGGAATGTGAACTTCAGCAGAGACTGGTCTGGAATACCATACAGAAGGTACGCTGAAAATTCTGGAAATTCATATCGAATGGAAGCACGTCAGAAAAGTGGGAAAAGCCTGATCGAAGGCGCTATGCGACTTCTGTGCAGAAACTGTTTATCTGACGAACATCTTCTTCGATCGTGCCCAGAAATGACACCCGCTAAGCGTGTACGTCTTACGAAGCATGTGCTTTCAATTAATACAGTACTAAGCGATTTGGAAAAATGTAGGGAATCCCTGGAACAAATTCAACAATTTGATGCCGACCAGTGGAACGATTGCTTGTCTGCAATTAAATACTCTCGGGAAAATGGATTGAGACCAATTTTTCCCCTATCGCAAGTAATAATTCAGCACAAATTATGGATTAAATCTAAACCACACATTCCATGTCCTTAAAGACCGAGCCTTTGAGCATTCACTTGAAGCTGGCAAAGGAATTTCGACAGTACCAAATCAAGGAAGTGTAATTTTATTTGGTAGAAATTCTAAAAACAACAGTTTTGAAGGAATTTGTATGGGTGACGGAACGCACAAAAGTGTGGCTGAGCTAGAAGCATAGAAAAGGTATTGTTCGTTCACTAATACTCGGATTGATCTCAATCCGAGCAGAGAAACATTCAAACTTGGAGCGGGCATAGAAAAAAGCTTAGGAACTACACTAATTAGAATACCAATCGACGAATCCGGAAACTTTTAAGAGTACGAGACTGATGTGATCAATGTTGATGCATCAATACTGTTCGGTTTGGACAATATGAAACTCCACAAGTAGTATGCCAATGAAGTGACGGATAAACTATGCTCTTACAACCTGCTTGAGCAGAAAGTGAAGTTGGTTTTCAAACTAGGACACTTGTACCTTGCGTGGCTTGCAAATTTCGTATTTTTTAGCAGAGCTGAACTCCTAAAAATTCACTGTTGATTTGCTCATCCTACAGCAAGTAAGCTATCAGCTTTACTGAAGATTCAACTCCAAATGGATATGATAGAAACACTCGAAGACTTCTAGAAGATATTTTGAAGCATTGTTAGTCATGTCAAACAATGGCTCCGAAACCTTTTGTATACCAAGTTACTATGCCAGACGACATACAATTCAACCATGAAATAATTGTAGACTTAACCTGGATTGAAGAGCGACCACACAGACCGGCCCTACATATTGTAAACCGCGGTATGCATTTCTCAGCTGCGCAATTTGTGAGTGGAGAAGATTCAGAATCTGTACGGAACGCGTTTATTGCATGTTGGGTATCGATTTATATCGGCTTCCCAAACGTTTTAAAACACGACTATGGATCATGCTTCACGAGTAAATTTTTCCAGAGAACCTGCTCTAATTTCGGGATGGTATGCAAAGAAATCCCATGTGAATCTCATAATTGTTTGGGACCAGGAGAAAGATACCATTCACCGCTCTGTACAATCCACAACAAGATATAGAATGAAACTCCCGATTTAGGAAATGAGGTGGCACTATACATTGCCGGACACGCAATAAATTGAACAGCTAATCCCGAAGGTTTGATTCCAATTCTCCTTGTTTTCGGTGCTGTACCAAAAATTCCATTGCGAATGTTAACCATTTGTCTCCGAATCAACGAAAACGATTTTATGCGATGGAATCGTTGAAAGAAGAAATGGAACGGATTGTCGCAAGCCAAAGGCTAGATGTCGCGTGAAAGAAGTGGGAAGGACCGTTCATGTTACAATTGTAGGACAACTACAAAACAGCATATCCTAATTTAGGAAAGTCAATCGTTCCCTTCTCAATCAATGCTAAGAAGAAGTACTGTACAGACTCCGAAGAACAAGTAAGTCGCAAAGTAGTATTACCAGAGACTGGAGATCGAATTGGAGTATTATGGTCACAAGATTAAAAATACTATCCAGGAACAGTAAAAGGCACAAACCAATCCAAAGGGAAGCACCATCTTGTCTACGACGATAGCGATGTTGAACACCTATAATTTTCTGAAGAGAAATGGACAGCGTTAGCGAGATGTGTGAACCATTTTGCAGTATTATACAAAAACTGGGTCGTATTTCAGGGGATCCGAAAGAATTCTCCCTATAACGTTCGTGACGTGGTCGTAAGAGACCCTGCGGACCCAAGATTTATCTATTCCGCACGAGACGAATTAGAAGGTTTACTGAAGAGATGGTCATAAGTTGTCGTAGGAAAAGATGAAATTCAACCAGATGCAACTGTTCTGAAATCAAGAGTGCAAACATCCAACAAAACTAACCCAGATAGTACAGAGAAGTTTAGAAAGGACTTTTAGTTGATATTTCATCTCTTCGTCAATCATACTGTACTGGAGAAATTCAAAATTTTGGTCGTGTTTTATCCAAGTATAATTTAGCCAATGCTTTAACAAAGAAAACGAAATCTGAAAACTTAGAAAAAGTATTGGAAAAAGCAAAATTAAGTCATCCTATTAATTTATGGATAATACATTCCTAAAAGAAGTGGTGAATGTGACAGATAGGAAACATGTAACTGTGATCTCTCAAGTTGACTATTCCAGCACACAGTTTCCTGGTCTAGCATATGTAATACCGCGAGCCCAAGAGTAACGATGACATAGCATGATGGACCATCCTCAATAAATGTCTCACCCGAGCAGCTCTTCGGATACAGACGAACTGAACAACAACCGAACAGCCTGAATCATCCAACTCTATCTATCTTACCAACCCCCGGGCTGAACGATATCATTCTGCAGATCTTACTGCGATTCCAGCAATGGACCTCGTTGACGTGACGTTGCTCACGTGACATGTTTCGAGAACCAACTCTTTCCAAAATTTCGCGTCTCGAAACACGTAATCAGTACTAGCTGTGCATTTACACCCTTCCATCTTCAGAACCACACCGGCGCCGTAACGCCGACCGCTCCGCAACCGAGCACTCAAGCATTTGCGATATCCGCGATGCGCTCGAATCGACGTGTTTGCCGAAACATGAAATAATGGAGATATGCTGCATACTAACCTCTGACAGCGAATCTGCAATAACTGCGATACCGTCAGGCTATCGAGCGTTCTTGAAAGTGCAAACGCGAAAGTTCTATTGGGAGAACAGTTACCTTCGGAGAATCTTCCGGCAGCACAGTAAGTGCGAGACTGGTTGGAACTAGAATTTCGCGTTTCACTAAGCAAGTACAACTTAGCGAAATAAACAATGTTACCCAACTGCGATGGATGTATGGATGATAATTCGTTTGCTGCATTAATGACAGGTATGTTATGCAGCTATTTGCATCAATTTGATACGTTGGTCTCGAAAAAAATTGCTATGCCGCGATGCGCTCGATGTAAAAAATCTTTTATTATTCATGAATAAACATGTACCACTAAGATATGTATTATTGAAATGTGTAAGCGATGTAGAGTTAAGTCAAAGGTTATTTACAGCAAAAAGGATTACTTTTTCGCGAAGTTTTGTCCATTCCCACCTATTGCTATGCTGACAACTAAATTTTGGTATTACATGAGGAACGAAGCCGTAGGATTTTTAGGCTGTGGACATACTATATCCATGAAAACGGTTAATAAAAATCGTTAAAATAGCGCCGAAGATAATGTAACTCAAATAAGAGAGATGGTACAGAGCGTTGACGGCTGCAAATACATTGTCAAGTACAATAGAAATGAGATACGATATTATTACTGCAGCCAGAAGAAACGTGCTTCTAGCACCCAAACTAACGAAGCCGAACTCAGGCGAAGGCGTGAGAGCGAAAAAAATTCAAGAATTTGGAAGGCAATTCAGTACCAGTAGAGAACAGAATGGCGAAGTTTTGGTGAAAGTCACACACAGAGTGCGTTATGACATGGCGACACCGCTCCCTACGGTGACTGATGGTGACATGGCGAAAATAGAAAATATGTCAATGAAAGTACTATCATCATTTCAAATATGTGCCACGTTACGTTCTGATGTTAGTCAGATATAGTGGCATGAATTTCACCAATGATGAACACAAGTCCAGCGCAAACGATACTTGAAAACAGCAGACCCATTTGAATCGAGCAAGTTGTACGTCATAGCCTCCTCGAATAGGGACTTGATTCTTTACAGCGAAGTCCTGCGAGCCATTGTATTCCTTACTTCGATTGGTGAAACGCTCATACAAAGCCACGAATTGGCAGAGCTTATAATCGACGGTATACACATGATGAATTCTTCTCAATTTGAATTATTCTCTATGACGGCGAAAGCCTTCAGCGTCCGATTCTCCATCGCATGTCTCATCTTTGAAGGGAATGGATCAGATTAAATTGGCTTTCAGAGTTGCAAAGATATGTTGGCGTCTTTCTTCAGCAGTTTACGTGAGTAAGCAAAATCGTTGTACTCAATCTTCTTTTTTACAGAGAATGATGCTGGAAAAATGCATGCTATACAGTCTGTCAATATTATAAGTCCTTCATTGTGTTTGTGGCATGCTTAATGTGCCATACTTACGAAGATACTTCTAATGAAACCTACACGAACTTCGTCAATACCAGACCTGAAATACAACGAATTCAAAATCTTATTTCGAGTATTATTGCTATCACCCGATATTTAATCAATACAGGAGTCATAAAGAACCGCAGCTACGTGCTCTCCGTGATATTCATGGCTTATTTCCGGATGATGATTACAAATATCTGCAATAGTACTTGATTTATAATTGGTATTGTAATAGTCAATTTTTTCTGGGAGTATCGCCCCAAAAATGCAGGAATTCTCACAAACCGAACGACTGTGATGGTTGAAGCGCACTGGAGAGTTCTAAAGCAACTCTTCTTTGCGCTGCATAGCCACCATAGTTTAGATTTTCTGACTCACGTTATTAGATCCCAACTTGTGCCATCCTACGAGCATGACTACACACTGTACTATTTGGACCGCAAACAAAGCTATTGGTCGAAAGAATTCTGTCGAAAGTGGAAAAATTACTCGCGCGACCTGTTGGTAACTTCTAAAATACTTCACTTAAGCAGTAGTGGTGTTCTTGCCCGTTTTTAGGAACGACAGCCATTTACTATGCCAGCACTCTTGTCGACTGAGAGAGTGTCCGACGTACAGATATGTGAGTCCAAGTCGACATCCCATATTAAATAAATTTTAGCGCGAGGAAGTTAGGCGGTACGCACTGTTAGAAGGCAGTCGTATAACATCGCGCTCTAACGACTTTTGCGCAGGAGAAGGACGTTCCATGAATGACGTATAGAATTGTTTGAATCGCCACGAAAATGCATTAGCAGATTTGCAGGAAGTGCTTGATTGGCTGATCGTACATTTTAATGACCTTGCGAGCACACTATCCGGAGAAAGCCAAATTGCATATTTATCGCGGTCAATATTGCCACGAATCTCACGATATCCTTCCTCGGTTGAGCTTATGTAAATTTTCATTCTCGGACTTCACAACGAACTTGGAGCAGTGATTCGTATACCTTCTTCCTCCCGTAATAGTTGAATTTTAGTAAAATTATTCATTTCTGCATCGCTTCATGTTTCGGCAAACACGTCGATTCGAACTCATCGCAGGTATCGCAAATGATTGAGTGCTCGGTTGCGGAGTGGACTGCGGTACAGTGCCGGTGTGGTTCTGAAGACGGAAGGGTGCAGATGCACAGCTAGTGCCGATTAAGTGTTTCGAGGCGCGAAATTTTGGAAAGAGTTGGTTCTCGAAACATGTCAGGTGAGCGATGTCGCGTCAACTAGGTCCATTTCTGGAATAGCAGTATGATCTACAGAATCAGCGCTGGTTAAGGTCAAGTGAGTGCCATACTGATGAGGAGTGTGTACCTCATATAGCATGAAATAAATCTGGAAGAGAACAAATATTACATAGATAAATGGATGAAAAATCTGTTCTAAACTGAAGACGAACTTACAGTTAAAAGCTTGTAACTATTCTATCGCATAGTACGGTGCCCGTGCGCTATCGATCTCATGGCCAAAGTACATTGACGCAAGTTCTTGTTAGTAAACTAATTTCTGAGAAGTAATTCTTTATTTCTTAATTAATAGAAATAAAATACAAATTTTTAGTAAGATCTAGGATTAGAATGAATTTAAAAAAATGTTTTTTACTCACATCTGCGTCCCATGCTGTCGTTAATGCCTCGACGAAGTCTGAATTAGAGTCAAACTGGCTTCATTTTTAGTGTCCTTTCTTCAAAAGGCAATCCCGTGCGCTTGTCATAAGTTTGAGGTCTGGATATTCAGTAGGACGGTCTAAAACCGCCATAACTCCTTGTATTACCCCTTTTTTGATGAATTCGGCTTTGTGAGTCTGTGCTCGCTTTGCTTTCATACCGTGTCATCGTCGCTGATGCCGTAGTTGACGGTAAAGAAGGTTAATGACACATTTTCCAATACTAAACAATACCATAGATAGCTAAAGCTTTCTTTAATATAAAAGATAGCCGTAACACCGCGAAAATTAATCACCTTGTCGAAATTATTTATTACTGAGTCAATTTCTAATCAGTTAGTTTGGATTAACTATTTAATTATGTAGAACTATTTTCTATTTTGTTACGTTACAACTTAACGTTAGTTATTTGTCGATATATAACCGTCGTCGATCCCAAAATGAAACAAGACGAATTACTTGCATAAGCTCTCATCTGCTGGACTAGCCTGACGCTTAGTAGCGGGGGCGGTATCATTCGCACAACTATTATCTTCGCCTCGGCGAGTGCGTCGCTGCTATAATCTCACCTACACGAAACCAGATAAGGGCTCGGGAGCTTCTCGCGTGTGTAAGGAGTGCTTCTGCCCAAAACTACGACACACCTAAAGCACGACCCCTCTCCTACCTCTCTTTTCGGCGACTTAAGGTCAAACTATGTTGCGTGTATCCGCCCGAAAGATGGGTATTCTCCGGGAACGTCAAGAAGGAAAATGTTATATATCCAGCAATATCAAGCATTCTAAGAATGCGTCATCCTTACCGCCTTATATCTACAACTCTCTCTCGTATGTTTTCATGGAGCAACTCCATTAGCTCGTGACTCTGCTTTGGGGAGTTCCCAGCGCAGATTAGGATCGGCTTGTAACGCCTATCATACACTGCCAACAAAACGAAACTGCTCTATACTCCTCAACTAGTTCAAGCGCATTCATATCTTTTTCTATCTGGCGTCTCTGCTTATGGCTTGTCTCATTCGATATGTTCAGCTCGATCTTTTGCCCTTGTCTCTTCGTCATTCGTACCACCCTCTTTTTCGTGAGGAAGGCGCTCACTGCGGACTTAGATTATGCAACTTGATTAATAGTCGCTCTCTGCATCATTCTCTGCAAGCCAGCACTCTAGAGAGTGCCTTAGTTTCCCTCGTCATATTCAGGCCACAGCTCATTTCTAATCTAGAACAAGATTCAATTTTATTGTGTTTAGAGTTCGATTCCTGAATCTCTAAATTCCGAGTGCTTTAATAGATAGTTAAAAATAGTTTTTGGAATAAGATCGGCTTTCCCGCTCATATCCTTGCTTTCTTCCCATTAAAATAGCGGTTCATGCGGCAAGTTCATCAGTGACCCTTGATAGGAGCGAGAAGTATCTCCTGGAATAATAATTAGAAATATGAATGTTGAAGTGGCAAGATATGTTTTAGA
>JAAUYH010255263.1_pt1 | contig 12011 bp, 8 predicted proteins | sample 7278061 | NCBI WGS metagenome assembly JAAUYH01 (sample SAMN14350203, study PRJNA611818) | marine sediment metagenome | isolation source: surface marine sediment (0.6m) | place: French Polynesia: Moorea | collected 2018-08
ATGTCGCTGACCAGGATGGCCGCATCGATCCGTTCGATATCGCCTCTGGTGATCTGGCCTTCCAGGACCCGGCGCCCGGTTCTCGGCCCAAGATAGGCCTCGGCAACGGCAAGCGACACGCGCCGTGAGTGGAAGACCTCGACGATCGGCGCCAGGACCGATGCGATCTCGGAAACCTGCTCGATGTCCGCGTCCGAGAAGCCGCTCGCGGCATCGGTCGTCACGACCAGGCTCGCGGTCGTCGCATCGGAGAACTTCAGCGGAATTCCGAAATAGTCGGTGCCGCCGCGGGCCTTGAGATCATGCAGCACATTGTGGTCGGCGTCCGACAGCGCGCCAGTGAGCCGCTTCCTGAAGGCGGTGCCGGTGCGGCCTATGATCTCCAGCGGACTGCCGATATAGCCGGATCGGCCCTCCAGCCCGTGCGGCGTCTCGATGCGCGTCGCGGCCCCCTCGTCCCGTTGCCAGACCGACGATACGGCGGCCAGGAGCGGGTGCAGGGTCCGCATCGACAGGCGCAGCCTCCAGAGCGGCGCTCCGGCGGCCAGCATGCTGGTCCCAAGCTGGCTGACAAGGTCATCGATCTCTTGCAGGAACCGCCCTTCACCGACCAGCCAGTCGATGAGTGGTCCCGAGTCCCAATGCTGGGACGCTGATTTGTCCGGATCTCCAGGCATCACCAGACCTCGACCGGTTTGGGCTGCGGTGGTTCGGCGCCGGCAGGCGGGGCGCTCAATGTCCCTGGGGCCGGTCCAGACCTGGGCGGGCTGGACTAGACTGACAGCGCGGCCACGCCCGGCAGCTCCTTGCCTTCCAGCCATTCCAGAAAGGCGCCGCCGGCGGTCGAGACATAGCTGAAATCGCCGGCCACGCCAGCCTTGCCGAGCGCCGCGACGGTATCGCCGCCGCCGGCCACGGTCAGCAGGGCGCCGGCCTTGGTCCGCTCGGCCGCGTACCGGGCCAGCGCCGTCGTCGCGGCGTCGAAGGGGGCGATCTCGAAGGCGCCCAGCGGGCCGTTCCAGACCACCGTGCGACACTCGGCCATGCTGGCCCTCAGCGCCTCCACCGTGTCCGGGCCGACATCCAGCATCATGCCGTCGGCCGGGATCGCGTCGACCGGTACGGTCTCGCTCTCCGCCCCCTCCTTGAACGCCTTCGCGACCACCGCGTCGGTCGGCAGCAGGATCTGGCAGCCGACATCCTCGGCGATCGCCGAGATCGCCCGCGCCTGCTCCGCCATGTCGTCCTCGCACAGGCTGGCGCCGACTTCGGTGCCGCCGGCATGCAGGAAGGTGTTGGCCATGCCGCCGCCCAGCACCAGCCGGTCGACCCGGCGCACCAGATTCCCCAGCAGGTCGAGCTTGGTGGAGATCTTGGCACCGCCGACGACCGCCATGACCGGCCGCTCCGGGTCGCCCAGCGCCCGGCCCAGCGCTTCCAGCTCGGCCTGCATCAGCCGGCCGGCGACCGCCGGCAGCATCCGCGCCACCGCATCGGTCGAGGCATGCGCCCGATGGGCGGCGGAGAAGGCGTCGTTCACATAGACCTCGCCAAGCGCCGCCAGGGCACGGGCGAAGCCGGCGTCGTTGCTCTCCTCGCCGGCATGAAAGCGCAGGTTCTCCAGCAGCAGGATGTCGCCATCCTCCAGCGCCGCCACGGCCTCTTCCGCCGCCGGACCGATGCAGTCCTCGGCGAAGGCCACCGGCCGGCCCTCCAAGGCCTGCGACAGCGCCGCCACCACCGGCCGCAGCGAGAACTCCGGTTTCACCTGCCCTTTCGGCCGCCCGAAATGCGACAGCACGACCACCTTGGCATGCCGGTCGGCCAGCTCCAGCACCGTCGGAGCGAGACGGTCCAGCCGGGTGGAGTCGCTGACCGACCCGTCCTTCATCGGCACGTTCAGATCGCCCCGCACCAGCACGGTGCGATGGGCCACTTCGATATCGTCGAGCGAGCGGAAACTGGTCATCGGGCCATCCGGGCAAGGGGTGAGCGGCAGCCGCAGGCAAGCATAGCGATCCGGGCATTGCAACGCCGCCGGAGGCCCTCGCCAATCACAATTTCAGTGTCTCAGCCGGGACGAACGAATTGAACCGATCCCGCCCCGCGCGGCCTCATTTCCGATACCGCTTCGGCGGTTGCGGATTGTTGGCCGGGTTGGTGTCGTGCTTGGAGAGGCGGGTGACGATGTCGCCGCCGACCAGCGGCTTAATATCGGCCTCCAAGGGGTCGGCCTTGGCCTTCTCGTAGACCTCGTCGCCATCGACGTAGAGGGTGAAGGCCTTGATGTATTTCGCCTGCTTCGCCGGGTCCTCGATGGTCGCCTTGGTCCAGGCGTAGAGGGGGTAGTCCTCGATGCCGTGGGCCTCGGCCTCGGCACAATAACCGGCGAAGGCGTCGTATTGGCATTTGAGCGCGGCGTTGTGGCGGGAGAGCACGGCGCTCAGCGGTGCGAGCGCCGGATCGTCAGGGGACTCGCGGGCCGTCCGCGCCGCGTCGTCGCTCAGATAGACCCGCACCTGGTACTGCCACGTCTCGTTCATTGCTCACCTCAAGGCCGGCGATGGACACCTCACCCGCATGCTATGCTTGGCAAACGGGTTCCTGCCACCAGATTGATGGTCAGCAGCGCATCGTAGAGGGGGATCGAGATGGTCGGTCCGGTCGAACGGGTTGCCTATGCCGCCGCGCAGACGGCGCGGATCGGCTGGTATTTCGGCCAGAGCCTGCTCTCCAACCGGCTGTCGCGCGGCGCCATACCCAAGCGGGAGACCGCCGGGCCGGCGACCAGGACCGAATACGTGCTCGCCGGCCTCCGATGGCTGATGCAGCGGGACTGGCGCAACATCGAGGCCGGCTACTACCGGATCCCGCACGATCTGGTGCAGCCGCCGGGCAAGGCCCTGGCCGACGCCCGCGCCTTCTTCCGCGACCTGCCGGCGGTCAACGCCCGGCGGCGGACGCGCGACAACTCCCAGGTCTTCCATGCGCCGCCCGAGGGGACGGAGAAGCTGCCGCGCTACTACCGGCAGAACTTCCACTACCAGACCGACGGGTACCTGTCGGAGCATTCCGCCCGGCTGTACGACCATCAGGTCGAGGTGCTGTTCGGTGGCGGCGGCGACGCCATGCGCCGGCAGGCGCTGGTGCCCATCCACCACTATGTCCGGGCCCGACCGGAGGACGACGTACAGCTGCTGGATGTCGCCTGCGGCACCGGCGGGTTCCTTTCCTACCTGGTCGACAACCACCCGGCCATCGGTGTGACGGCGCTGGACCTGTCCGTGCCGTACCTGGAGGAGGCGCGACGACGGGTCGCACGCCGGCGCCGTGGCACCGGTCGGCAGCGCCGGCCTGCCGACCGCTTCGTCCAGGGAGCCGCGGAGGCGATCCCGCTGCCCGACGCCAGCATCGGCATCGCGGTGTGCATCTTCCTGTTCCACGAGCTGCCGGCGAAGATCCGCGCCCAGGCGGCGGCCGAGATTGCGCGGGTCCTGAGACCGGGCGGGCAGCTGGTGTTCCTCGACAGCCTGCAGCTGAGCGATCGGCCGGATTTGTCGGCGCTGCTGGAATACTTCCCGCAGGCCTTCCACGAGCCCTACTACGCCGATTACATCCGCTGCGATCTGCCGGCGCTGTTCGAGCGCGCCGGGCTGGTGGTCGGCGGCACCGATCTGGTGTTCTTGTCGAAACTGATGGTGCTGGAGAAGCCTGGGCCGCGAATCGACTCGGACAACCAGTGAATATCGCCGATTTTGTGTTAGAGTTTGATATAGATCCTTTACCGTTTATCGAATGACGTCATGTTCGAGGGACTAACTAATCAAAAAGGGGTCGGGCATCCAGGATGGCAGACATAGCAGATTCGAATGTGCCGCCGGCGGACAGCTCGGAGATCGAACTCAAGCTGGCCGCCGATCCGAATTCGCTGGAGACACTCAAGAAGGCCCCCGTACTGAAGGGACGCGCAGGACGTGCCGCCACCCGTCAGCTTGAGAGCGTCTACTACGACACGCCAGATCACCGCTTGCACAAGCGCAAGCTGGCCTTCCGCGTCCGCAAGAAGGGGCGGAAATACGTCCAGACCCTGAAGGACGAAGGCGACGGCATGCTGCAGCGCGGCGAGTGGGAGACGCCGGTCCGGTCGCTGGAACCGGATCTCGATGCCCTGCCCAACCCGGATCCGCGCGGCCGCATCGGCCTGGTGCTGCCGGGCGAGTTGCAGCCGGTCTTCGCCAGCCGCATCCGTCGGACCACCCGGGTGCTCAGCGACAAGACCGACGACGGACCCGCCAACGAAATCGAGATCGCCTTCGACCACGGCGTGGTGGAATCGAACGGCCATACCGTGCCCGTCGCCGAGGTCGAGCTGGAACTGGTCAAGGGCTCGCCGGAGGCGCTCTACAACCTGGCGCTGGAGCTGCACGAGCTGGCGCCGCTCAAGGTCGAGATGCGCTCGAAATCGGCCCGCGGCTATCAATTGGCCAAGGGCGAGTCGCCAGGCTGGAGCAAGGCGAAGCCGCTCAATCTGAAACCCGACGCCAATGTCGGCCGGACGCTCCAGGCAGTGGTCCGGAACTGTATGGACCATTGGCTGCAGAACGAGGCCGCGGCGGTGGCCGGCGACCATCCGGAGGGTGTGCATCAGATGCGCGTCGGGTTGCGCCGGTTGCGTTCCGCGATTTCGCTGTTCGCCAAAGCGATCCCCGCCGAGCAGCTCGGTTGGCTGAAGGACGAGACCAAATGGGTCGCCAACAGCCTGGGCCCGGCGCGGGACTGGGACGTCTTCCTGGCGTCGCTTCTGGCGCCGGTCATGTCGGCGCGGCCAGAAGACGAGACGCTCGCAATCCTCAAGCGCGCCGCCCAGGCGGAACAGGCCGCCGGCTACCACCAGGTCCACGCCACGGTGGCCTCGCCGCGCTATACCCGCTACCTGCTCAGATTGGGCGCGTGGCTGGAGGGTGAAGGCTGGCGGGACGGCAACGACCCGAACATCACCGCCTGGCAGGACCGGCCGATCATCGAGTTGGCGGACCACCTGTTGTCAAAGCGCCACAAGGCGGTGCTCAAGCTCGGCAACGGCTTCGCCGATCTGCCGACCGAGCAGCGCCACGAGGTCCGCATCGCGCTGAAGAAGCTGCGCTACGCGACCGAGTTCTTCCGCTCCCTCTACAAGGCGAAGGAGGCCAAGCCGTATCTGAAGGCGCTGGCCGGTCTGCAGGATTCGATCGGCCATCTCAACGACGTCGCGGTGGCCGGCCGCCTCATGGACGAGTTGAACGCCAAGGCCGGCGGGTCGAAGATGGACCGAGCCGCTTTGCAGCGTGCGGCCGGGACCGTGGTCGGTTGGCACGAACACGGCGTCGCGGTGCTGGAGCCCCAGATCGTCGGCGACTGGCATGACTTCGCTCATGCCCGTCCCTTCTGGCACAAGGTATGAGCGTGGCTATGCTTTCTGTTCTGGTTGCCAACAGCAAGGGCGGTTGCGGCAAGTCGACAATCGCCACCCAACTGGCCGCGGCGTTCGCCAAGGCCGGCCTGCCGACGAGCCTGGCCGATGCCGACCGGCAGCACAGCAGCCTGGAGTGGACCCGGCGCAGGCCGGACGATCTGGCGCCGGTGCGGGGTCTCGACTGGGCCAGGACGATCGGCAAGGTGCCGAAGACCACCCAGCGGCTGATCATCGACGCGCCGGCCGCGCTCAGGCCCAGGCAGGCGGAAGCGCTGGTCAAGATGGCCGACATGATCGTGCTGCCGGTGCTGCCCTCGCCCTATGACGAGGCGGCGACGACCCGGTTCCTCGACAAGCTCGACGCCATCAAGCCGATCCGCAAGAACAAGAAGGCGGTCGCCCTGGTCGGCAACCGCATGCGTACCCGGACCCGGGCGGCGGCGCGGCTGGACACCTATCTCGTGTGCCAGGGGCACCAGGTCGTCACCCGGCTGCGCGACAGCGCACTCTATGCCGAGTCGGCGGCGACCGGCCGCAGCCTGTTCGACATGACAGGCCAACGCGCGGCCAGGGTGCGCGACGACTGGACCAGCCTGCTGCGCTTCATCGAGGAGGCCGCCTGAGCCGGATCCCGGGGGACAGGGAGCGGCCCAGGCCGTAGCCTGAGGATACCTATGCGCTAGCGGCAGGCTCCAGGTCCACGGCAAACTGGGGCTTTCCGGTCCGGTCCTTCAGCATCACCGTCATCACCTCGGTATCGCCGTCGATGCGATCACTTTCCCGGTCGCGTTCGAGACCAGCAGGAACGAGGGGGCGGACGGCATTCCGCCCGCCATGGCCCTGCCGCCCAGCATCGCGCCTCGATGCGGGACGCGACGCCGACCAGGAGTCGATGACCTCGTGGCGACGCCGCGAATGACCGACGCTTCACCTTGCACGTGCAAACCCGACGCCATCGGCTATCCGGCCGCATTTGCTGCCGGGTGAAACCCGCATGGCAGTTTCGAATTCCACCCCGCCCAAGCACACCTCGATTTCAATCAATCGATTGACTTACTCAGTCGATTGACTACCATGCTGCCATGACATCCATGGACCCGCCGGTCCGGGGCGACGAGACCCGGGCGCAACTGATCGAGGCCGGCCTCCGGCTGTTCGGCCGCCTGGGCTACGAGGCGGTGCCGACCCGCATGCTGGCGCGCGAGGCCGGGGTCAACCTCGCCGCCATCGCCTATCATTTCGGCGGCAAGCAGGGGCTGTTCGAGGCGGTGACGGAGTCGATCGTCTCGAAGATCCGCCAGCGGTCCATGCCGGTGGCCGAGAGGCTGCGGGAGGATCTGGCGGAGGCCGGCAGCGACCGGGTCAAGCTGGCGGCGGCGGCGCGGCGCATGGTGCGGGCGCAGATCGAGACCTTCGTGGCGCATGGCCCGCGCCAGGAGGAGATCGGCTTGGTGCTGCGGGAGTTCGCCGTACCCTCGACCGCCTTCCCGATCCTGTTCAAGAACCTGATCGAACCGATGCATCGGGCCGTCACCGCGCTGACCGCCGCGGTGCGCGGCGTGCCGCCGGAGGATGAGCGCGCGATCATCGCGGCTCATGTCATGATCGGCCAGGTGATCGGCTTCGGGGTCGCCAAGCAGCCGGTGATGCGGCGCCTCGGCTGGACCGAGTACACGCCGGAGCGGATCGACGCGATCGCCGAGGTGCTGGTCCCCATGGCCCTCAACGCGCTCGGACTGGGCCGGGAAGCCGAGATTGCGGCGGAGGCGGCGCAATGAGCGCGCGCCGCGCCTTGTGGAAGCGCTTCCTGGTGCTGCCGCCGATCGCGGTCGGAATTGCCGTGCTGGCCCTGCAGATCTCCGGCCGCGATACGCCGGAGCAGGCCGAGCCGCAGGAGGTCGCCCGACCGGTCCGGGTGATCGAGGCCACGCCGACCCGGTTCGTCCCGCGGGCGCTCGGCTACGGCTATGCCGAGCCGGGCACGGTCTGGGAGGCGGTGGCGGAGATTCCGGGCCGCATCGTCTATCGCGATCCGGACCTCGAGCGCGGCCGGGTGCTTCCCGCCGGCATGCTGATCCTGCGCATCGACCCGACCGACTACGAGCTGGCGGTCGCCCGCAGCCAGGCGAATGTCGAGAGCATCGAGGCCCAGCTCGCCGAGCTGGAGGTCCGTGAATCCAATATCGGAGCGTCGATGGAGATCGAGCAGCGCGGGCTGGCCCTGGCGCAGGAGAACCTGACGCGGCAGCGGCGGCTCCTGGCCAACGGCAACACCAGCCAGGCCAGCGTCGACAATGCCGAGACGACGGTCCTGAACCAGCGCCAACGGGTCCAGGACCTGGACAACCAGTTGACGCTGCTGCCGGCCGAACGCCGGGTGCTGGAGGCCAGCCTGGCGCTCAACCAGTCGCAATTGCTGGAGGCCGAGACCGATCTTTCCCGCACCGAGATCCGCATGCCGTTCGACGGCCGCATCGCCGAGTTGAACGCCGAGGAGGACCAGTTCGTCTCCGCCGGCCAGACCATGGCCGTCGCCGACAGCATCGACGTCGCCGAGGTGACGGCGCAGATGAGCATCGACCGGCTGGTGCCGCTGATCCGGCGCGATCTCGACCTGTCGACGATCAGCGCGCAGCAGATGTCGGACCTGCCCCAGCGCTGGGGTCTGCAGGCCACGGTGCGCCTCAGGATCGGGGATCTGGAGTCGAGCTGGTCCGGCCGGCTCGACCGGGTCAGCGACACCATCGACCCGCAGACCCGCACCCTGGGGCTGATCATCGCGGTGGAGGAGCCCTACCGCCAGGCCATGCCCGGGGTCCGGCCGCCCTTGACCAAGAACATGTTCGTCGAGGTGGAGGTGCGCGGCCAGCCCTATGACGGCGTCATCGTCGTTCCCCGGGTCGCGGTGCATCGCGGCCCCGACGGCGAGGCGGTGGTCTATGTCGCCGGCGATGACGACCGGCTCGCCTTCCGGCCGATCCGGAGCGGCCCCGCCCAGGATGACTTCGTCGTCGTGGAGTCGGGCCTCGCGCCCGGCGACCGGGTCGTCGTGACCGACCTGATCCCGGCCATCGAGGGCATGCTGGTGGAGGCAAGCGTCGATGCGGCGTTGACCGAGCGCCTGCTGGCCGAGGCCGGCGGCGCGGTGCCGGTGCGCTAGGGGCCGGCCGAGCCATGATCCGCTATTTCGCCAACCACCCGACTGCCGCGAACCTGCTCATGGCGCTGCTGATGGCGGTGGGCGTGGCCGCGCTGCCGAGCCTGAAGCGCGAGACCTTCCCCGATTTCTCCGCCGACGCCGTACAGGCCTCGGTCCCCTATCCCGGCGCCACCGCCGAGGAGGTCGAGGAGGCGATCTGCCAGCGCATCGAGGACGCGGTCGACGGCTTGAGCGACCTGAAGGAGGTGCGCTGCGAGGCGCGGGAGGGCATCGGCACGGCGACCATCGAGATGGTCAAGGGCAGCTCGATGGACCGCTTCCTGACCAATGTGAAGACCGAGATCGATGCCATCGACAGCTTTCCGGAGATCGCCGAGGACCCGGTCGTCGAGCAGATCAACCTGACCGATCAGGTGATCTCGATCGCCATCACCGGGCCGATGTCCGAGCCGGACCTGAAGGAGTTCGCAGAACAGGTCAAGGACCGGCTGACCCTCCTGCCGGAGGTCAGCCAGGTCGAGGTCCAGGGCTTCTCCGAACGGCAGATCCGCATCGCGCTCGACCCCCTGGCGCTGCGCCAATACGGGCTCAGCGTCGCCGACATCGCCGCGGTGGTCGAACGTCAGAGCATCGACCTGCCGTCGGGAACCGTGGAGACCACCGAGCGTGACGTGCTGGTCCGCTTCGCAGACCGCCGGCTGTCGCCGCTCGGCTATTCCGACCTGGTGATCCTCGGCGGCCGGACCGGAGCGGAGCTGCGCCTGGGACAGGTGGCGACCATCACCGACCGCTTCGAGGACGACGAGGACCGGGTTTTGTTCAACGGCCGGCGCGCCGCGATCCTGGAGGTGACCAAGACCAAGCAGCAGGACACGCTGACCGTCATGCAGGCGGTCGAGGCCTTCGTCGCCGAGGAGCAGGCGCGGGCGCCCCCGGCCGTATCCTTCACGCTCACACGGGACATCGCCTCGATTGTCGAGGATCGGCTGAGCATGCTGACCGACAACGGCGTCATCGGTTTGCTGCTGGTGTTCCTCGTCCTTTGGCTGTTCTTCTCGATCCGCTTTTCCTTCTGGGTCGCGATGGGGCTGCCGGTCTCCTTCCTCGGCACCTTCTTCGTCATGACCCTGCTGGGCATGTCGATCAACATGCTGACCATGGTGGCGCTGCTGATCGCCATCGGACTTCTGATGGACGACGCCATCGTCATCGCCGAGAACATCGCGACCAATGTCGCCGCGGGCAAGCCGCCGCTGGCGGCGGCGGTCGATGGCACCAACCAGGTGGCGATCGGCGTGGCGTCTTCTTTCATGACCTCGGTCTGCGTCTTTGCGCCGCTGGCCTTCCTGCAGGGCGATATCGGCCAGGTGCTGCGCGTGGTCCCGCTGGTGCTGATCTCCACCCTGTCGGTCAGCCTGATCGAGGCCTTCCTGATCCTGCCGCACCATATGGTGCACGCGCTGAAGCACGAGCGCCGCAGCCGCTTTCGCGACTGGTTCGACCCCCGCTTCGCGCGACTCCGGGAATCGGTCCTGGGTCCGGTGGTCGACACCGCCGTCAGATGGCGCTACCTGACGGTCGGGCTGGTGCTGATGGCGTTCCTGGTCTCGGTCAGCATGATGGCGGGTGGCGTGCTGAAGTTCCGCGCCTTTCCCGATTTGGACGGCGACGTCATCGAGGCCCGGCTGCTGCTGCCCCAGGGCACCCCGCTGGCCCAGACCGAGCGCTCGGTGGCCCAGCTGACCGAGGCGCTGGCCCGGGTCGACGCCGCCTTCGCGCCGCGCCAGCCCGATGGCCGGCCGCTGATCCGCAATATCCTCATCCAATACGGCAAGAACGCCGACGCCTTCGAGACCGGCGCCCATCTGGCGACCGTCACCGCCGATCTGCTGCAGGCCGAGATCCGCGACGCCCGGGTCGACGACGTGCTGAACCAGTGGCGCGCGGAGACCGGCACCATCGCCGACGCGGTGGCTCTGTCCTTCAAGGAGCCGCAGATCGGTCCGGCCGGCCTGCCGATCGAGATCCGGCTGCAGGGCCGCGACCTGGACGCTCTGAAGGGCGCGTCGCTGACGTTGCAAGGCTGGCTGTCGCGCTATGCCGGCGTCCAGGACCTGCAGGACGATCTCAGGCCCGGCAAGCCGGAGATGCGGCTGCACCTCAGGGAAGGGGCGCTGGCCATGGGCCTCGACGCCGCCACCATCGCCAACCAGCTGCGCGCCGCCTATCAGGGCCAGACCGCGACCGAGATCCAGGTCGGGTCGGAGAGTTTCGAGATCGACGTCCAGCTGTCCCCGGGCGGCCAGGACAGCCTGGCCGACCTGGACTATTTCTCGGTGACCCTGCCGGACGGCAGCCAGGCGCCGCTGCCGACCGTGGCAACGGTGGAGGCCGGCCGGGGCTTTGCCCGAATCCAGCGCATCAACGGCCAGCGCACCGTGACCCTCCGCGGCGACGTCGACAGCCTGGTCGCCAACGTCAACGAGATCATCGCCGACACCACGACGGCGTTCCTGCCCGAGTTGCAGACCCGCTTTCCCACCGTGTCCGTCGCGCTGGAGGGACAGGCGGCGGAGCAGGAGGAGACCGGCGGCTCGATGCAGCGCGGCTTCCTCTTGGGCTTGCTTGGCATCTTCCTGCTGCTGAGCTTCCAGTTTCGCAGCTATGTCGAGCCAATCATCGTGATGCTGGCGATCCCGATGGCGCTGATCGGCGTCATCTGGGGCCATCTGATCATGGGGCTGGACCTGTCGATGCCGAGCATGATGGGCATGGCGTCGCTGTCCGGCATCGTGGTCAACGACTCGATCCTGCTGGTCACCTTCGTCAAGCGCAACGCGGCCGGGGGCCTGGCCCTGGTCGATGCGGCCCGGCAGGCGAGCCGGGACCGCTTCCGGCCGGTCCTGCTGACCTCGGTCACCACCATCGCCGGGCTGCTGCCGCTGTTGTTCGAGCGCAGCCTGCAGGCCCAGGTTCTGGTCCCGCTCGTGACCTCCATCGCCTTCGGCCTGATGGCCTCGACCGTGCTGATCCTGATCGTGGTGCCCTCCGCCTATGCGGTGCTGCACGATTTCGGCCTGTCGACGGTGTCGCGGGAGGAAGACGACGCGTCAGGCGCACCGGCCACGGCGTGACCGGTCACCGCCGGCGGAATACGCCGACCAGCTCGATATGCTCCGACCACAGGAACTGGTCGACCGGCGCCACGCCTTCCAGCTGGTAGCCGCCGCCGACCAGCGTGGCCGCGTCGCGGGCGAAGCTGACCGGATTGCAGGACACGCCCACGACGCACGCGACACTGGAGCGGGCCAGCTCGGCGGCCTGCGCCGCGGCGCCGGACCGGGGCGGGTCGAAGACCGCGGCGTCGAACGGCGCGAGATCCTCCGCCGCCACCGGATC